>Ga0131853_10007014_pt1 | contig 20360 bp, 20 predicted proteins | sample TergutLab28metaG_FD_92764 | JGI IMG/M metagenome (GOLD analysis project Ga0131853, IMG submission 92764) | Labiotermes labralis P1 segment gut microbial communities from Petit-Saut dam, French Guiana - Lab288 P1 (version 2) (version 2) | ecosystem: Host-associated > Arthropoda: Insects >...
AAGAAGTTTCGGGGTATATTGGGAGCTTTTCGGTTAAAATTCGTCAAAAAGCGCGCTCTGTGAATAAAGAGTTGTGCAACGGATGTGGCGATTGCATAACAAAATGCCCGGTCAAAAAGGCAAAAAATGAATTTGACGAAGGACTTTCTAATAGAAGTGCTATATACGTTCCGTTCGCGCAAGCCGTTCCAAACATACCTGTAATTGATCGGAAAAATTGTACGAGATTTAAAACAGGTAAATGTGGGCTGTGTGAAAAAATATGCGGAATGAAAGCAATCGATTTTGGCCAACAAGATGAAATTATTGAAAAAGAATACGGTGTAATCATTGCATCGACAGGGTTTAAACCGCTTTCGCCTGAAATTTACGGCGAATATCTATACGGGCAGTCGCCTGATGTTTTGACATCACTTGAGTTTGAGCGGATAATGAATGCGGCAGGGCCGACAGGCGGTGTGCTTAAACGCCTCTCAAATGGCGAAAAGCCTAAATCTATTGTGTTTGTACAGTGCGTTGGCTCAAGGTCGGACGCAGATAAAGGCAAAACTTACTGTTCTAAGGTATGCTGTATGTATACAGCCAAGCACGCTATGCTCGTAAAAGAAAAATATCCTGATATTGACGTGCATGTGTTTTATATAGACGTAAGAACTCCGGGTAAAAACTTTGATGAATTTTATCGTCGCGCCGCCGAGCAGTATGATGTCAATTATATAAAAGGTATGGTTGGCAAAATTGTGGATGAAAACGGCCGTCTTCGTGTAATAGCTTCCGATTTACTTGATAATAAGCAAATTACTTTAGACGCAGATTTAGTCGTTCTCGCTACGGCGATCGAGGCAAGCCCTGATGTTCGCGCGCTTGGCACGATGCTTACTGCCAGTATGGATCAAAACAACTTTTTCACAGAAGCGCATCCGAAGCTGCGCCCGGTTGAAAGTCCGACAGCCGGAATATTTTTGTCTGGCGCTTGTCAAGGTCCCAAAGATATCCCCGAAACTGTTGCTCAAGCCGGGGCCGCCGCTGTTAAAGCTCTCGGTATACTTTCAAAAAACAAACTGATCGGCAACCCTTGTATAGCATGCTCAAACGAACTTCTTTGCAACGGCTGTTCGTGCTGTGCAAATGTTTGTCCATATGGCGCTATTGAATATGCAGATCAGGAAGTAAATGATCACGGAAACAAGTATATGCGACGAATAGCTTCTGTTAATGAGGCAGTATGTCAAGGCTGCGGAGCGTGTGTCGTTACCTGTCCATCGGGCTCAATGGATTTAAAAGGCTTCACAAGCAGACAAATTATGGCGGAGGTTGATGCAATATGCAAGATGTAGCCAAAGAGTTCAAGCCGCTTGTAGTTTCGTTTTGTTGTAATTGGTGCAGTTATGCCGGGGCTGATTTAGCGGGCTCAAGCCGTCTTGAATATCCTGCGGAAGTTAAAATTATCCGTATTCCTTGCTCATGCCGCGTTGATCCTCTGTTTGTTCTTCGAGCGTTTCAAAGAGGCGCGGATGGTGTAATAATTAACGGCTGCCATCCGGGGGATTGCCATTATTCCACGGGAAATTATTACACACGCCGAAGGATGACGATGCTGTTTAGTATGCTTGATTTTATTGGTATTGAAAAAGAGAGAACCCGACTTGAGTGGGTTTCTGCGGCTGAAGGCGCAAGGTTTGCTTCTGTTATGAATGAATTTGTTGGCAAACTGCGCGAAATGGGAGAAAACAAAAGGCTCGGTGATATCAGATGCAAAAAATAGAGTCTGAAATGAAACAAAAAGCTTTTGAAATGCTCAAATCAGGCGCGGTGGCCGCTGTTTTAGGTTGGAAAAAAGGCGATTTGGCATATGACCCAAGCCCGTTCTTTTTTAAAAATGCAGACGAGCTTGAGGATTTGGTCTATAACATCTTTTGCGGCAGCAATTTAAGCAAATATCTTATCGAAAGTAATAAAGGCGGTAAAGTCCTTGTGTTTTTAAAACCTTGCGATACATACAGCTTAAACCAGCTTTTAAGTGAGCATCGCGTTAACCGTGATGATATTTATGCGGCTGGAATCGGCTGCGCCGGAAAAGTTAACATTGAAAAGCTTAGAAATTTAGGATTTAAAGGTGTTTTAGAAATCAAAGAAGGCGAAAGCCTTGAAATAAAAACATTATACGGTGAAGGAAGTTGTCTTAAAAAAGATGCCCTACTTGAAAAATGCCTTTGCTGCAAAAGTAAAGACCACATGATTTATGATGAACTTATCGGTTCTGAACTATCAAGAGAAACTTCATCAGGAGATAAATTTTCACAGATTGAGAAGCTTGAACAAAAAGATTCAGAAGAACGCTTTGAGTTTTGGCGAAATGAGCTGTCAAAATGTATAAGATGTAACGCATGCCGAAACGCATGCCCTTCATGCACTTGCCGCCAATGTGTTTTTGACAATGCACATTCAGGCGTCAGCGCAAAAGTAAACGCCACAGATTTTGAAGAAAATATGTTCCATATCATCCGCGCGTATCATGTCGCCGGGCGCTGCTCTGATTGCGGCGAATGTTTCAGAGTTTGCCCACAGGGGATTCCGCTTCATCTTTTAAACCGTAAATTTATTAAAGATATAAATAATTTCTACGGTGACTTTCAAGTTGGCGAGACGGCGGAAAATCAATCGCCGCTTTTGAATTTTGATTTTGAGGATGCTGAACCGAACGTGATTTCAAAAGGGAAGGGGAGCTTTTGATGCTAAAGATGCCTGTTGCTAAAATGGATGAACTTTTCTCTTTGATAGACGCTGAGAAAGCGCTATATATACCGCTTGAAATAAATAAAGATGTACGCTTCGAAAAGTGGTATCGGGGCGCATTTGCGTGCTTTGATACGCTTTTTACAACGAGATCACCGAAAGAATTTTTCTTTCCTGCGTTTGAAAACATTGCTGCGTTTAGGACAAAAGGCAAAGAAATTACAATATCAGATAATCGTGATGAAACCGGGCCTTTTGTGTTATTCGGCGTTCGCGCCTGTGATGCTGAAAGCTTTAATTTGCTAGATCGAGTATTTTTAGATGACGAGGAATTTGTTGATACTTTTTATGAATCAAGGCGTAAAAATGGCTTAATAATTACAACATCTTGTTCCGAGCCTGAAGAAACCTGCTTTTGCAACATTTTTGATATTGATGCAATTAAACCGGGTGGTGATGTTTCAACTTGGGTTATTGACGATGCCCTCTACTGGAAAAGTATTACAGAAAAAGGCGATGATTTGACCGAAAAAGTCAAAGATTTATTTGAGAAGGCGGATGAGTTAGAAGTTGCTGAACGGCAATCGAAAATCCGAGAAATATTTAGCATGCTGCCATTTAAAGATTTAAGCCTTGAGGGCTTCACGCCCGATACTTTGATGGAGAAATTTGGTTCAAATGTTTGGAACGAAATGTGTCAGCCATGTTTAAGCTGCGGCACATGTACATTTATTTGTCCGACATGTCATTGTTATGACATTCAAGATTTTAACACGGGTGATGAAATACAGCGTATTAAATGTTGGGATTCGTGTATGTACAGCGATTTTACGCTGATGGCGCATGGTAACCCGAGAACGAGCCTGCTTGAGCGTTTTAGACAGAGATATATGCACAAGTTGATTTATTTCCCCGAAAATAATGATGGGGCATATGCTTGTGTTGGCTGTGGCAGATGTGTCAGGAAATGCCCTATTGGAATGAACATTGTAAAAGTAACGAAGGTTTTAAGCGATGGGGGGATGAAATAATTGTCAAAAAACGAATCATTAATCCCAAAGCTTGGAATTATAACCGATATCCGTGATGAAACGCCGGATGTTAAAACGTTTGCAGTAACTGCGTTAGAAGGCGGAGTTGTTTTTTCACATATGCCTGGTCAATGCGCTATGCTGTCGATTCCGGGTGTTGGTGAGGCTATGTTTTCGATTTGCTCATCACCGACGAACCGTGAATTTATGGAGTATAGCATTAAAAAAGCGGGAGTTTTGACCGACTGGCTTCACGCCGCTGATGCAGGTCAACAAATAACCGTTCGGGGGCCTTATGGCAACGCATTCCCCGTTGGAGATGAGCTAAAAGGTAAAGACCTTTTGTTTATAGCAGGTGGTATAGGGCTTGCTCCGCTTCGTTCGGTCATTAATTATGTCCGAGACAATCGTGATAATTATGGAGATGTTGATATTGTATACGGCGCTCGCTCGGCTTCCGACTTAGTTTTTCGTAAAGAAATCGAGAATAAATGGCATAATAAAAACGGAGTTAAAGTCTACCTGACTGTTGATCGCGCAGAGGAAGCTTGGGATGGAAACATCGGTTCTGTTCCTGGTTTTGTCAAATCGCTTAAATTTTCACCCGACAGAACGACACTTGTATGCGGCCCGCCAATTATGATTAAATTTACGCTTAAAGCTCTCGAAGAAATTGGCTTTGACAATACAAAAATTTACACAACTATGGAGCTTAGAATGAAATGTGGGATAGGTAAATGTGGCAGATGTAATATCGGGTCTAAATATGTATGTAAAGACGGTCCCGTTTTTCGCTGTGATGAGCTTGCAAAAATGCCTGATGAATATTAGCCGACAGGAGGACTCTGCGTTATGGAAGATAAAATAAATGTCTTTATTTTTGGGAAAAAGTATGAAGTTCCCACAGGATCAACTATTATGAGCGCAATGGAGTATGCAGGATATAAGCTTGTTCGCGGCTGTGGCTGCCGTTGCGGTTTCTGTGGCGCTTGCGCGACAATTTACCGCGTAAAGGGCGAGCATGAGCTTAAAACAGCGCTTGCTTGCCAAGAGCAGGCTGTTGATAATATGTATATTGCGACTTTGCCGTTCTTCCCGCTTATTAAGCAGCCTTTTGACATTGAAAAAGTTCGGCCTGATGAACGAATTATGATGCAGCTTTACCCTGAAATTTACAGTTGTATCGGTTGTAACGCCTGCACAAAAAGCTGCTCTGTGGAAATTAATCCAATGCAATATATCGCTTATGCTCAAAGAGGTGAATACGCAAAATGTGCGCATGAATCATTTGACTGTGTAATGTGCGGCATTTGTTCGTCTAGATGTCCGGCAGGCATTTCCCATCCTCAAGTCGGAGTTTTGACGCGCAGACTATATGGAAAATATATTGCTTCACCGTCTGAACATGTTGAAAAGCGTGTAGAAGAAATTGAAAATGGTGATTTTGAGATTTTATTGGAGCAGATTATGAGTCGTCCAATCGATGAAATGAAAGAATTATATAACAATCGAGAGATTGAGAAGTAGGAGGAGCGAGTATGTATAATCAAGAGATGCTTGCATCTATCCAAAAAGTGGAAGCTTCAAGAGCTTCGCGGCAGAGCGACGAACTTCGCAGGATGACCGCCGACGAAAAGGAGAGTTTGCTTAAAACTTATCATCCTGATTTTAAACCGGAAGAGTTTGCCGCTTTAAAAGTTGGGATGAATAAAGGTGATAACGTTCCGCATGAGCTTTTGGCTCTTCTTGAAGGGCGAAGCCGAATTAAAAACTTAAATATAGATTTGAGCAAAATTGACTATGATGTTGACGTTTTAGTAATAGGAGGTGGGGGTGCGGGTGCGTCAGCGGCAGTCGAAGCTCATGAACTTGGCGTAAACGTTATGATCGTTACAAAGCTTAGAATCGGCGATGCTAACACTATGATGGCGGAGGGCGGAATACAGGCGGCGGACAAAGAAAATGATTCACCTATGCAGCATTATCTTGATGCTTTTGGCGGCGGACATTTTGCGGCAGATCCTGAGCTTCTTAAAAAGCTTGTTTCTGACGGGCCGGGTGCTATTAAGTGGTTGAATGACTTAGGTGTTATGTTTGATAAAGAGCCTGACGGAACGATGATTACAACTCATGGCGGCGGTACGTCTCGCAAAAGAATGCACGCCTGCGCAGATTATTCAGGCGCGGAAATTATGCGCACTTTGCGCGATGAAGTTTTAAACCGTGACATAACTGTAGTTGACTTTACATCGGCTGTTGAATTGATACTTGATGAAGAAGGTAAGGCGGCAGGCGCTGTGCTTATGAACATGGAAACGGGCGATTATCATGTTGCCAAAGCAAAAACAGTTATAATTGCTACAGGCGGCGCGGGGCGGCTTCATTATCAAGGTTTTCCAACGTCGAATCACTATGGTGCAACTGCGGATGGTCTTATAATTGCTTATCGCGCCGGAGCAAAGCTTATTTACACCGATACTTTGCAATATCATCCGACAGGAGCGGCGTTCCCGATTCAAATTTTTGGATGTCTCGTAACAGAAAAGGTTCGAGCTTTGGGAGCAATGTTAATTAACTCCGAAGGTGAGGCATTTATGCACCCGCTTGAAACAAGAGATGTGACATCAGCGTCGATTATTAGGGAATGCAGTGCAAACGGCAAAGGTATCTCAACACCTAATGGAGACGCTGTTTGGCTTGATACGCCTATGATTGAAATAATAAGGGGAGAAGGTACGATTGAAAAAAGCATACCCGCTATGCTTCGAATGTTTATGAAATACGGAATTGACATGCGAAAACAGCCGATTTTAGTTTATCCAACTCTTCACTATCAAAACGGAGGCATTAAAATTGATATAGATGGTATGACGAACATAGAAAACCTGTTCGTTGCAGGCGAAGCAGTAGGGGGTATTCATGGCCGAAATCGTCTTATGGGTAATTCGCTTCTTGACATTATCGTTTTTGGGCGAAATGCGGGTAAAAACGCGGCGAAAAAATGTAAAGCTGTTCAAATCATTGAATTATCACTTGCCCATATTGATAAATATGAAAATGAAATTAAAGAGGCCGGGATAGAAAATAATATACTGTCACCGCTTTTACTGCCTAACTACGGAAGAAATTAAATTAAGAGGAGTGTTGAATTTTGGAAGTAAGCACCATAGCACTGATTATAATGGGAGTAATGTTAATTTTATATATGACAGAGCGCATACCAATCGCTACTACTTCTATTTTAGCATGTATTGCTCTTGCAGTTTTTGGCGTGATCCCAATGACTACAGCATTTGCCGGATTTGGAAATGATATGGTTTACTTGATCGTCGGTATGGTTATTGTCGGCAACGCGCTTTTTGAAACAGGCGTAGCGAAAGTAATCGGCGAAAAAATTATCAACGTCGTTGGAACGAATGAAAAAGTTTTTATTGTTGCGATTATAGCCGTTACTACTGTGATTTCACTGTTTATGAATAACAGCGCAACGGCCGCGCTGATGCTTCCAATTGCCGCTTCTGCGATAGCGGCTTCAAAAGGTAAGCTATTAAAGAAAAATACGTTTTTAATGGTCGGCATTGCCGTTTGTGTTGGCGGAGGAATTACGCTTGTAGGTTCGCCGCCACAGCTTATAGCTCAAGGCTTTCTTATAGAGGGCGGGCATGAACCGATGAGTTTTTTCGAAGTGGGTAAATTTGGTATACCAATGCTTATTCTTCTTATCGTGTTCTTTTTGACGATTGGTATGAAGCTTCAAAAGAAGATTTTTAACTTTCCCGAGATAGAAAGCGAAGTTGCCAAATCAAATGCCTCCTCTGAATCACCCAAAAGTACTGCAAGAATGGTTATTTCACTCGGGATTTTAGTTTTTTGCATAATAGGGTTTATAACCGGGCTTTGGTCGATGGGTGTTGTCGCTATGACAGGCGCGGCTTTATCTGTTGTGACAGGCTGTATATCACAAAAACGAGTTTTTGAGAAAATGGATTGGACGACGGTTGTTATTATGGGCTGTTCGTTTGGTTTTGCAGCAGGGCTTGACCAAAGCGGGGCGGGGCGCATGATTGCAACCGGCATGATCAATATTTTGGGCGAGAATTTAAATTTGTGGCTTTTGTTGGCGGCGCTTACTCTTGTTTCTATGGTCATGACTAACTTTATGTCAAGCACGGCGGCGGCCTCGATTTTAGTACCCATAGCGGGGCTTGCGGCAATTGAAGTTGGATTTGATGTCAAAGCGGCTGTAATGATAGTTGCTGTTGCAACAAATATTGGCTATGCAACCCCTGTTTCAACTCCGCCGATAACTATGACGCTAAGCGGAGGGTATCGATTTATGGATTATGTTAAGCTTGGAGGGTTATTTAATGTTTTAGCTTTTATTCTCGTAGTTACGCTCATACCGTTTGTTTTTGGGATTTAGAATATATTCTATACTTCTATACTTCTATACTTAAGGAGGATTCTATGGGTAAACGAAGCACGGATCATATTAGAACAAGGCAGGAAAGAGATTTTATTGGTGTTAAGGAAATACCTGCTGATGCGTATTATGGCATTCAAACGGTTCGCGCCGCTGAAAACTTTAATATCACGGGCCTTAATATGCACCCTGAAATCATTGTAAGTATTGCCAAAATTAAAAAAGCGGCGGCCATAACAAATGGCGCTGTAGGCACCCTTGATGAAAAACGTACGAGCGCGATTGTAACTGCATGCGACGAGATTATCTCCGGAAGACTGCATTATGAGTTCATCGTTGACCCTATACAAGGCGGAGCAGGCACATCGCTTAATATGAACGCAAATGAAGTTATAGCTAATCGTGCAATTGAAATTCTTGGCGGTGAAAAAGGCGATTATTCGATTGTCCATCCAAATGATCATGTTAACTGCGGCCAGTCCACAAATGACGTATTTCCATCATGCGGCCGACTTGCCGCGTTAAACCTTCTTAACAATGCCACTGTTGAGCTAGAGCGCCTGTGGTATGCGTTATACGACAAGTCAAAAGAGTTTGACCATGTTATAAAAATGGGGCGGACACAGCTTCAAGATGCTATCCCGATCCGGCTCGGGCAAGGCTTTCACGCTTATGCAACCGCAATCCGAAGAGATATTAACCGCTTCAACCATGCAAAAGAAGAAATGAGCGTTTTAAATTTAGGAGGCACGGCAATCGGCACAGGGCTTAACGCCGACGCGGATTACATTAAAAAAGTCGTGCGCAATCTCGCAACTGTCTCCGGGCTTGACCTCGTACAAGCATTTGATTTGATTGACGCTACTCAAAATTTGGATGGTTACGCCTTTGTTTCTGGGGTTGTTAAATCTTGCGCGGTAACGCTTTCTAAAATGTCAAATGATCTTAGACTTATGTCGTCCGGTCCGCGGACAGGGTTCGGCGAAATTAATCTGCCTGCAAGGCAGCACGGATCATCAATTATGCCGGGTAAGGTTAACCCTGTTATTCCAGAAGTTGTTAATCAAGTTGCGTTTAACATAATCGGCAACGACATGACAATCTCGATGGCAACAGAAGCCGGACAGCTTGAGCTTAACGCATTTGAACCAATAATATTTTTCAAGCTATTCCAATCAATAGACACTTTGACAAATGTTGTGCGGACATTTATTGATAATTGTATAGTCGGAATAACAGCAAATGAAGAACATTGTCGTAATCAAGTAGAAAACAGTGTAGGAATCATTACAGCAATTAATCCATACATTGGCTACGATAAAGCATCCGATATCGCAAAAGAGGCAATCAGCTCCGGTAAGCCGATACGTGAAATAGTATTGCGTGAAAAAATGCTTTCTGAAGAAGAACTCGAAAAAATCTTAAACCCTTATGCTATGACAGATTGGGAGTTTTTATAAAATGGAGGAAACTATTATGAAAATAAGACCATATTTAACTTTTGACGGACAATGCACAGAGGCGATTGAGCTTTACAAAAAAGCTTTTAGAACAGATACGATAGACGTCATGCTGTTTAGCCAACTGCCCCCCATTCCGGGTTTTGAAGTGCCGGAAGAATACAAAGCGCGCGTAGTGCAGGCAACAATGAAATTCGGAGATGATTACATTCGTATGTCTGACTGTGGTTACGCGCCCGGTTTTAAGCTTAATGATCAGGAATCCGAAAGAATTTCTCTTGCGATTGAAACAAGCGCAGAAAATATTAAGCATGCGTATGAAGTTTTGAAGGAAGAAGGCCGCGTTGGCATTGAGCTTGCTCAAACGTTTTACAGCCCATGTGCGGGCGTTGTGTTTGATAAGTTTGGGGTAATGTGGAACTTAGCGGCGCTTGAAAATTAGGGTTAAAGTTAATGGATCTGCGTAAACAGCATACCTGTTATAATGCCAATAAGTGCAAAAAAGACCGGAACTTTGTCTTTACTTGTAACGATAGACTGCGGAAATATTTCAGCAAACACTACATATAACATAGCTCCGCCGGCGGCTGAAAATGAAAGGGCAAGGGCGGTATATGAAATACCGCCTATTAGCACTCCGGCTACTGCGCCGATGACCGTTGTCGAACCGGTTAAAAATGCTAAAAAAACGGCTTTTGCTTTGGAGAGACCTCCTGAAATAAGAGGAGCTGAAATTGCCATTCCTTCGGGTATGTTATGCAGGCCAATCATAACCGCAATCGTTAAACCAAGAGCAGCATCATGATATCCTGCGGCGCCCATTGCAAGCCCTTCAGGTATATTATGCAGTGCGATTGCGAATAGCATTATTATTCCTGATCGTAACATGCCTTTTTTGTTTTTAATGATCCCGTCAGAATGAAAGAATTCTGCGTATGATTCATGAAATCCTAATTTTGATTTAGCGACGCTTGAAATTTTGTCTATAATACTATGTAATATTAACACCATTAAAACGCCCGAAAGCAGGCCCATAATAGTAATCCATATATTGGAATATTCTATAGACTCAGGGATAAGTTCAAGAAATACAATACTTGCCATAACCCCGCCTGCAAACGACAAAAATATGCTTATCATTTTGTCTGTACGACTTCCAAAAATAGCAGTAATAATGCCGCCAAGTCCCATGCCAACAACCCCGACTAAAAGGCTAATAATAATGATATTCATTTTTTACACTCCTTGGTTTTTGTGATTTGTTAATGATATGAATTAAGTTAGTGTGAGCTAACTTGAATGTTAGCATACACTAACTCGCATGTCAATAGTAAAACTTATTAATTCAGAATAATTTTGAGAGGTGATATATTTGCATAAACCGCCTGAGTCCGTAGAAAATTATTTAGAGACAATTCTTATGCTAAGTCATAACGGATCTCCCGTGCGCTCTGTTGACATTGCAAAAGAGCTTGAATACTCAAAACCAAGCATAAGCGTGGCAATGAAAAATTTGCGGCGTGATAATTATATTACGATGGATTCACATGGTTATATTACTTTAACAGAAAGCGGGCATGAACTCGCTCAAAAGATTTATGCCCGCCATATGCTATTTTCTGATTGGCTTATACGTTTAGGCGTAGACAAGGAAACTGCCGTGCGCGATGCTTGCAAAATGGAGCATGGCATGAGCGAACAGAGCTATTTAGCAATTCAAAAGCATATAGAAGAGTGGAAACATGCCATCATCGATCCATCATAGGGAAACCAATAAAATTATCAGGAACCTGCCCGCTGAATACTGTGTTAACTATTGCAACTTTGCGGCTTAATGTTATTTCGGAATCTTGCGGAGGGTTAACTATTCTTACTGATATGTTAACAACAAGCCAAATTTGAAAGTTAACTTGATTTATGCCTACGGATGCAAAAGTAGTTTCGTAGTCAACTATTACATTGCCAACGGGCTTTATTTCGATTCGAACTCTGGGGCCTACGTTCGCAAATGCCTCAATGCCAAGAAGCGCACCTGCGGGCACTCTTACTTCATCTGCGCGAATTTCACTTAAATGCTCAGAAATATACGCTGCTACACTACCGCAAATGCTGTTTACTAAAACAGTATTAACGTTTATTGACGTTATTTGTCCATCCTCTGACGTGACGCTTGTGAAAAAGTCCTCGGCTTCTAAGTCCCAATTTGCCATTACTCCTTCGATTGCCGTATTAATTACCGCGTTTATGTCGTTTTTAATTCTCATTTCATAAGTTGCAAATACAGCCGGCATTATAAGCTCATCTACATTTTGCAAGGAATGAAATAAAGCTATTGTAATCAATATTATAATAATCAGGCCGGACATTCTAAATAGTCGCTTTGTATTTAACGCGTTAGCATTGCCATTTTTAACCTTTGGTTTGCGCTTTATTCGCCTTCTAGGTCTTTTTCTCATAATATCTTCCCGAAAAATCAAGGTATACTTACAAATGTATGCGGTCATAGCAAGTATAATAGCAAAAGATGTAAATAATTAAAAGTCGCTATTGCCTTATCACGTCCAAGATAGTATAATTTATTAAAGGCAATTTAAAAATATCAACCAGGAGGTTTTTTAACTATGCAAAGAGTTTATAATTTCTCAGCCGGCCCTTCTATGCTCCCTTTGGAAGTTCTGGAAAAAGCACAAAGCGAGCTTCTTAATTACAACAACACGGGTATGTCAGTAATGGAAATGAGCCATCGCTCAAAGCCTTATGAAGAAATCATTGGGTCAGCGGAGTCTCTTCTTCGCGAAATAATGAGCATCCCTGACAACTACAAGGTGCTTTTCTTACAAGGCGGCGCGAGCACACAGTTTGCTATGATTCCGTTTAACCTTACAAAAAGCAAAAAAGCGGACTATGTTAACACAGGTAACTGGTCGAGCGTTGCGATTAAAGAAGGCAAACGCTTTACCGATTTAAAAGTTGTCGCATCAAGTGAAGATAAAAACTTTTCATATATCCCAACAATTGATAAAAGTGCGCTCAGAGCAGATGCAGATTATTTCCACTATACAGTTAACAACACAATTTATGGAACACGTTTTAGAGAGTATCCCGAAACAGGCAATGTGCCTTTAGTTTGCGATGCGTCAAGCAGCGTTCTTTCTGAAGTATATGACATGAGCAAGTTTGGTATTTTCTATGCCGGTGCGCAAAAGAACATTGGCCCCGCAGGTGTAACAGTTGTTATTATCCGCGAAGATCTAGTTGGTAATGCACTTCCTGATACACCTACAATGCTTGACTATGCAACTCACGCAAAAGCAGGATCAATGCACAATACACCTCCGACTTACGGCATTTACCTTGCGAAGCTTGTATTTGAATGGGTTAAGTCTCAAGGCGGCGTAGCCGCAATTCAAAAGCTTAACGAGCAAAAAGCGAAGTTAGTCTATGATGCAATCGACGAATCTAAACTCTTCACAGCGCATGTTCCAAATGAAAAAGACCGTTCGCTTATGAACATTCCTTTCTTTGCAACAAATGAAGAACTTGATGATAAGTTCATCAAAGAATGTACAAAACTTGGACTTACAACGCTTAAAGGCTATAGAACTGTAGGTGGTATGCGCGCGAGCATGTACAACGGTATGCCACTTGAAGGTGCGAAATCGCTTGCAGATCATATTAAAAAGTTTGATATGGAAAATAAATAATGGCGAAGTTCTTAATTATTAAGTAAAAAAGGAGACTCATCAAATGTTTAAAGTACTTACACTTAACAAAATCTCAAAAGCCGGTTTGCAGCATTTACCCGAATCTAAATATGAAATATTTGATAAATGTGATAATCCGGACGGCGTTCTTTTAAGAAGCTTCGCAATGCACGACTGGGAATTTCCTGAGTCGCTTTTAGCAATCGGCAGAGCTGGAGCGGGCGTAAATAATATTCCGCTTGATAAATGTTCCGAAAAAGGTATCGTCGTGTTTAACACGCCGGGCGCTAATGCTAACGCGGTTAAAGAGCTTGTAATCTGCGGGCTTTTAATGGCTTCGCGCAAAATTTATGAAGGCATCGCTTGGTGCCAAAATCTGCCGCAGGACGGCACTGTCGCTAAAGCTGTTGGATCGGGCAAAGGAGAATTTGTCGGGCCTGAAATCATGGGTAAAAAGCTTGGCGTAATTGGACTTGGCGCGATTGGCATATTAACTGCTCACGCGGCAAATGCACTTGGGATGGAAATAATCGGATATGACCCTTTCAACGACAAAAGTGATGATAAAACTTTAAAACAAGTTAAAACTCTTGAAGAAGTTTATGCAGAGTGCGACTATATTTCACTCAACGTGCCTGCTAACGCTGAAACTAAAGGCATGATCAACACAGCGTCTATCGCTAAAATGAAAGACGGTGTTAGAATCATTAACGCAGCACGCGCTGAGCTTGTAAACAATGCTGAAATTAAAGCTGCAATTGAAAGCGGCAAAGTGTCTTGTTATGTAACAGACTTCCCTGTTGATGAAGTTCTTGAAACGAAAGGCATTATCACAATTCCTCATCTTGGCGCGTCTTCACCAGAATCAGAAGAAAACTGTGCGCATATGGCAGCTGTTCAGCTTAAAGAATACCTTGAAACGGGCAGTATCGCTAACTCTGTAAACTTCCCGAATACAAAACTTGATGCTCCAAAAGGAACAAGAGTTTGCGTGCTTCATAAAAAAGACGCTTCTAATAAGGTTGAAGAAACCGCAGGTGTTAAAAGCGTTGTTTCTAATGTCTGCGGAGACTTTGGATACACTGTTTTTGACAATGCTGATGCTTCAAAAGCTGATGCACTTAAAACAGTTGATGGCGTTTTGAATGTTAGAGTCATCTAATCAAAATACAAACGGAGGAATTTATTATGTCAGTAGTAAGACCTTTTAAAGCTGTACGCCCTGATCCTAAACTTGCGGATAAAGTTGCGGCGCTTCCATATGACGTTATGAACTCAAACGAAGCGAGAGAAATGGTTAAAAATAATCCATATTCTTTCTTGTTCGTTGATAAAGCTGAAATAAGCCTTGATCCAAGTATTGACCTTTATGATCAAAAAGTTTACGAAAAAGCAGCAAGCAATTTACAACAAATGATCACTGATAAAGTATTTATCCAAGATGAAAAGCCATGTCTTTACATTTATCGCTTGACAATGGACGGTCGTCCGCAAACAGGCATAGTTGGCTGCACTTCAATTGATGAATACTTAGAAAACAAAATTAAAAAGCACGAGCATACTCGCGCGGATAAAGAAATCGACAGAATTAAACATGTTGACATTACAAACGCGCATACAGGCCCAATTTTCTTAAGCTACAGAGCAAAATCTGAAATTAACGAAACGGTTGATAAATGGGTTAAAGAGCATACTGCGGAGTATAATTTTGTTGCTGATGATGATGTTAGGCATGAAGCGTGGGTGGTGGACTGCGCTGACACTATCGCAAAAATTTCAAACGCATTTGCTAGTGTTCCCGCTCTATACATAGCAGATGGGCATCATAGAAACGCCTCTGCTGTTAAAGTAGGCTTAAAGCGCAGAGAAGCAGATCCGAATTATGATAAAGAAGCTGAGTTTAACTTCTATTTATCAGTTATTTTCCCTGATGAACAGCTTTATATTATGGACTATAACCGTGTAGTGAAAGATTTAGACGGAAATTCTGAAGAAGAATTTATGAACAAAGTGAAAGAAAAATTTGATGTTGAGCAATCAAATGACGGATCGCCTAAAAAGATTCATACTTTTGGTATGTATCTTAACAAAAAATGGTATATGCTAACAGCTAAGCCTGAGCTTATCATTAACGACCCGATCGAGGCTCTTGATGTTTCTATACTCCAAAAACAACTTTTGTTTCCTATTTTGGGTATTGATGATCCGAGAACAAATAAAAGAATTGACTTTGTTGGTGGAATAAGGGGGCTTAAAGAGCTTGAAAGACGTGTGGATAATGGCGAAATGGCTGTAGCATTTTCTATGTTTCCAACTTCAATGGATGAACTTTTATCAGTTGCAGACGCAGGGGAAGTAATGCCTCCAAAATCAACTTGGTTTGAGCCTAAACTCCGCTCTGGAATGTTTGTTCATTTGCTTGACTAATTTATAAATTTTGACAATAATAAAAATCTGTATTTTGCTTAATACTAGACTTATCATAATTTTAAGGGGTGTTTTAAGTGAGAAACAGTATGGCAACAGGCTTAATAGCGGGCGGAATTATAGGTTTGGCGGCTGCAACTGCTGCATTTTCAGCAAGTGATAGCTACACAAGAAGAAATATAATGCGTAAAACAAGACGCCTTGCAAGAAAAGCTTCAAATGCAATAGAGGATAGTTTTAATTATTAAAGAAAAGCTGAGCTGTCGATTGACTGCTCAGCTTTTTAATTTTAAGCTACATAGCTAATTTCACTTCTAAATGAGTTTCCTCCATTAAATCAACAAAATTATTTCCGCATTGAACAATCGGTCTTGACAGATGCTTTTCGTGTATAAATACAACTTTGCCTTCTCTGCCGTCATTTAACACTACATCACTGTGCAAAAACGTCTGTGCAATATTTCTTAGGAAAATAAGTAAATATTCTGTATGAAGGTTGCCGTAAAACCCTTGCTCGAATGTTTTTATAACGTAAAAAGGGGATAATCTTTCTTTATAGCATCTGCTAGATATCATAGCGTCATAAATGTCACAAATTGTTACGATGCTTGCGAATTTGTTTATTTTATCACCGGAACTCCCATTTGGATATCCGCTGCCGTCAATTCGTTCATGGTGCATTAAAGCGGAGAATTTAACCTCGTTTGATATATGTTTTGCATCTTTCAAAAGATCATATCCTAAAACGGCGTGGCCCTTAATAATATCAAATTCTTCATTAGTCAGCTTGCCTTTTTTACATAAAATCTCATTTGGGATTTTTGTTTTTCCGATATCATGCAACGATCCTGCGGCAGTAAGATCAACAACTTCACGCGGGCTAAGTTCAATCCAGTGCCCAAACAAATTGCAAAGCATCGAAACGTTAACGCAGTGTCCAAACGTCGCCTCGTCAGATTGCTTCATAAATCTAATATAATTAAATATATCATTTTTAGTATCAAGCTTACTGACTATGTTATCAGTTGCGTTGTGAAGCGCATCTATATCAATGTTGCCTCCGACTGAAATGTTAGTCAGTTGATCTTTAATTTCATCAACTTTTTTAACATATTCGTTTTTAAAACTTTGGAATTCTTTATTTTTAACTACAGCTGAAAGCATTAAATCTTCACTTATATTGGCTTCAATTTCTTCCGAAGCGGATAATTCATAAGTTCTTGCCCATCTAATGCCGTTATCAAGCAGTAAATTCACTTGATTTTCAGTTAGCCTCGTATTTAAAGCACACAGCAAAAAGCCGCGACTATTGTACATATCTTGCGCTAAAATCATCCCCGGACGGATTTTAATTGTAACCCCTAACGGGAACTTACCTTCATCAAAGATAGCGATTACGTCTCTGTTTTTGCTAATCAATATAAGCGCTCCTAACACAATCTAAAAAAATGCACTATAAATACAATTGTATAGGATATCATTGTATCATAGTTGCTTAAAATTTGAAACATTTTTTATCGAATTATTTTATTACCTAGTTCAGTTTTTTTTACATAATATGCGCTGTAGAATTTGTATAATGATTTTATTGCAGCACGGGTGAGGGGGTGAGCCCTATAGTTATTTATGCAGATGTCGTATTTATGATAAATTTTATTATGAATTGTTTTATCTTACATATTTCAAGCAAGCTTATATCTCAAAAAGTAAAGTGGTATAAGGTTTTATTATCCGGATTTTTGATGTCTCTAATATACAGCTTGTTTATGTTTATCCCCGAGATTAAAGCTTTAAACAGGATGGTAGTTTCTGTTGTAATAATTTTAATCGGCGTGTTTATCACATTTAGACCTAAAAAGGTTAAAGAATATTTTAATATTATGCTAATTTGTTACATAGCGGCATTTTCGGTCGGAGGAATTGTACTTGCGTTATATTATTTAATGCCGTCATCATATATGATAGGCGAAGCTTTGAAATTTACAGTGGGCAATTTTTCTGCAACGATTTTGCTGTTTTCAACATGTACTTTTTACATACTATTTAAGCTTTACTACGCCAGGCTTCACAGAAGTGTCGTTAAAAATCAGGTTTTTTACAATGTAACAATATATTCTGACACAAATAACGTTAAATTTAACGCACTGCTTGATACAGGCAATTCTTTAAAGGATCCGCTTAATGACTCACCTGTAATAGTTGCGGAATTTAATATGATAAAAACATTTTTGCCTAAGAAAATTAGGGAAATATTTGAAAAAAGGAGGGAGAATGATCTTACAGAATTAGTTTGGGCAGCAGCAGAATGTGAATTTTCAACGCGTATAAGGATGATACCATTTACGAGTATAGGCAAGCAGAACGGGATGTTATGCGGATTTAGGCCGGATAAAGTTGAAATTAGCACAGGAAATAAAGTTTTTACACTAAAGAATGTTATTATCGCCATATATAACTTTAATCTGTCGGAAGACGGTACATATCATGGCCTTTTAGGCAACCAAACAATGATTTAGAATCGGAGCTGATATTATGTTTTTACTTGACAAAATGCAATTTGTTTACAAAAAAATGAAAGTTATTCTTTTTTACAAAGCTGAAAAAGAAGATACAATTTACTATATCGGCGGCAGTGAAACTTTGCCGGCACCTTTAAACTCAGAAGAAGAATTTGCGCTTTTATCAAAACTTGATGATGCTGATAACGCTTATGCTAAATCAGCTCTTGTCGAAAGAAATTTACGGCTTGTAGTATACATAGCGCGTAAATTTGAAAGCACAGGGATTAACATTGAGGATTTAATTTCAATAGGCACGATAGGCTTAATTAAAGCGATAAATACATTTCGGACAGAGAAGAAAATCAAGCTTGCTACATATGCGTCGCGGTGCATTGAAAATGAAATTCTTATGTTTTTAAGGCGAAATTCAAGAGTTAAAAACGAAGTTTCGATTGATGAACCTTTAAACGTCGACTGGGAAGGAAACGAGCTATTATTATCAGACATACTTGGCACAGAAGTTGATATAATATATCGTGGGATAGAAGATGAAGTTGATAAAGATTTGCTTGAAAAAGCTATGACAAAACTATCCGCTCGCGAAAAACAAATAGTGGAAATGAGATTTGGACTTAACGATGAACAAGAAGAACGCACTCAAAAGGAAGTTGCGGACTCTCTAGGCATTTCTCAGTCTTATATTTCAAGGCTTGAAAAGAAAATAATAGGGCGACTCAAGAAAGAAATCGCAAAAATGGCATAAGATGACGCGAAAAACAAAATTATGTCTTGAAAAAAGTTATTAATTCGGGTAAAATAGTATCATTATGTTAAGAGGGTAGTGATACTAATGAAAGTTTTATTAACAGGCATGACCGGGTTTATCGGAAATAGCATCACTTACGCTATGCTAGATAACGGATTTGAAGTTATTGGGCTTGCGTGCGTTGACATAAATGATTTTGTAATAGAAAAAATTAAACAGTTCTATAAAGGCGAGCTCGATGACGAAAATTTGCTAAGGCGAATTTTTAAAGAACATCCGGATATTGACTTTGTAGTACATTCGCTTGAAAGAGTTTCAATTAGCTCATCTGTTAAATATCCGTATGAGTTTTATAAAGAAAATCTCGTAAAAAGTATGGAGCTTTTTAAATGTTTGAGCGAGCTTGGCATTAAAAGCATTATTTTGAACTCATCAGGCAGCATTTACGATGTCGTACCCGGATATCAAGTTACGGAAGAGTCCCCGATTCAGCCGAGAAATCCATTTTCACGCAGCAAATACATGACAGAGCTTATGCTTCAAGATTTTTGCGGCGCATATGATATGCGTTGTATATCACTTAGATGCTTTAACGCAATTGGAGCAGATCCTAAAGTTCGTTTTGGGTCAGAAACACAAAATTCACTTTGCATAATTAGAAAACTTCTTGACGCCACAGAAGAAAAAGATTCAGTTTTTAAAATCGCAGGAAGTGATTGGAGCACGAGAGATGGCACATGTATTAGAGACTATGTCCATATTTGGGATGTCGCTAATGCGTTTGTTGCTGCTATTGAAAACTTTGACTCTGCGTTTTTAAAATATAAAGATGGAAATGAAAGATACCTGCCGATTAATATTGCATCAGGAACAGGCGTCACTGTAAAAGAGTTGATATTTGCGTTTGAAAATATTACAAGCGAAAGGCTTAATATCGGATACGATGTTCCACGTGCAGGCGACATAGCAGGAAGTTATGCAAACACAGGGAGGGCTAAAGAACTGCTTAATTGGGAAGCAAACTTAAGTATTGAGGAAGCTATTTTAGACACAATTCGTTGGGCAGATGCCTGCAAATATGATTGATTAATTTTATGTGAAAATATTCAATGTATAATTTTTTGCTTTCGACAAAAAATTAATGTTGACGAGTTATGTATTTTTGTGTATAATCATCATTGTTCAACAACCGTAAACCGGAGGGAGGGAAATTCATGTCAGAGGTAAAGATCAAAGAGAATGAATCCTTAGATAGTGCGCTTCGTCGCTTTAAGAGAAGCTGTGCAAAAGCCGGTATTATGGGAGAAGTTCG
>Ga0131853_10007017_pt1 | contig 20357 bp, 11 predicted proteins | sample TergutLab28metaG_FD_92764 | JGI IMG/M metagenome (GOLD analysis project Ga0131853, IMG submission 92764) | Labiotermes labralis P1 segment gut microbial communities from Petit-Saut dam, French Guiana - Lab288 P1 (version 2) (version 2) | ecosystem: Host-associated > Arthropoda: Insects >...
CCTCGATCTCCTCACCTGCTTCCTCTTCCGCCTCTTCCTCGGCGACCTCCACGATCTCCACCGAGTCGTCGATGAGTGCCCGAAGCACCCGAAGCTGTTCGTCGGAAAGCCCGCCGATGGCATCCAACCGTTCCCGGTCGAGTTCAAGGAAGTCTACAATGTAGTCAATGCCGTTATCAAGCAGTACTTTCGCGACCTCGGGATCCACGTCCGGAAGTTCGGAGATCCGGGAGAATTCTTCTTCGTCGGTATCGGCGAAAAGTTCGGAAACCGCCCGTCTGGATTCGGCGGCGATGTCCATCTGGGCGAACTGGCTTTCGGTCTTCACGTCGATCATCCAGTCGGTGAGCTTGTTGGCGAGGCGGACGTTCAGCCCCTGCTTGCCGATGGCCAGCGACAGCACCGAATCGGCGACCAGTGCCAGGGCCTTCTTCGACTTCTCGTTGATGATGATCACGTCCTTGACCTCGGCCGGGGAAAGGGCGTTCTTGATGAAGCGGGCCGGATCGGCGTCGAACTTGAGGATGTCGATCTTCTCCCCCTCCAGTTCCTTGATCACCGACTGTATCCGCTGCCCTTTCTGCCCCACGCAGGCGCCCACCGGATCCACGTCGTCCCGATTGGAATACACCGCCAGCTTGGTCCTGAAGCCGGCCTCCCGGACGATCTTGTGGATCTCCACGGTTTTGTCGTAGATTTCCGGAACCTCAAGGGCGAAAATGGCCTTGACGAAGTCCGGGTCGGTGCGGGAAAGGACGATCTGCAGGCCGGAGGGATTCTTGTTTACTTCCTTTATAAGGGCCTTGATCCGGTCGCCGGGATGATAGGTTTCCCGGCTGGACTGGTATTTGCGGGGCAGTTTGCCCTCGGTCTTCCCCAGGTCCACGAAGATGTCCCCGTTCCGCTCAAGCTGGTAGTAGCCGATGATGATCTCGCCGACCTTGTCCCTGAACTCCGAGTACAGCCCCTCCCTCTGAATCTCCCGGATCGACTGCCGGGCCGTCTGCTTGGCCAGCTGCACCGACTGCCGGCTGAACTCGGCGGCGTCCACCGCCACGAGGATCTCGTCCCCGACCTCGGCGTCCTGGTTCAGCTCCTTGGCCTCCCCGATCTCGATCTCGTCCAGTTCGCTGTAGATGTCGTCCTGTTCGACCACCCGCCGCCGCTCGAACATCGAAACCTGCCCGTCCTCGAAGCGGACCACGAGGTTCTCGTCCCGGCCGTACCGTTTCCGATAGGCGGCCATCAGCGTATCCTCTATGGTCTTGAATATAAGTTCCTCGGAGAGTCCCCTCTCATGACTGAGAAGCTGGATTGCCTCCGACAGATCTATGCCCATGTAGTCCCCCTGAAGTGCGGCCCGGTTTGGCATCTGCCGATGCCCGCCGACACCTTTCTCCTTTGCGATCCCCGTTCCCGTGCCGTTCGTCCCGGACACAAACAAAAAAAGGGCCTTTCGCAGCCCCTCTTTTGAAAAATCAGCATATTTTCAAACCGGCCGGAACCGCGGTTCCGGCTTCCCGAAGGGAAACGAGAGCGGGAAACGGGAGTCGGACCCGCGACATCGACCTTGGCAAGGTCGCGCTCTACCACTGAGCTATTCCCGCAGACAGGACATACTAACCGGAAACGCGCCGGCTGTCAAGCACGGGCCGTCCGGGCCCGCAACGCTTACATACTGCCGGGAAAGCGGAACTTTGTCAATCCCCATGGATTCCCGTCGGCAATTCCCGGGAATCGGGACTCGTACGGGGGGCCAAGCCCCCCTGAGGTTCAGCCCCGCGGTAGCGGGTCTGAACCTACCCCCCGAGCGGTGGTTCCACCCCCGCAACGCCCCCGCATTCGTGGGATTGGCATTACCCCGAAAAAACGCCCCAACCCCCAAGGAATTGCCCTAAAATCTTACCGCAAGACCCACGCTTGCGAACGAAAGTTAGCTGTACCCAATTTCGAGGTATGCGCCTATGTTCTTCGTAAAGAAATACCGCGCGCCCACGTTGACCCCGTACAGGAATACCCGACGCCGGCATTGATCAGGAATTTCTCCTATGCGCCGGCCGAGATCGGGAAAAGCGACGCGCCGCCCTTTTTACCATTCCGAACTCCTTTGCGTTTCATGTCCGCCGACAATGCCGGCCGTCGGGCACCGTCCCGGTTTGGGGGAGGCGTATTTCGGAAAAAACTGTCTTACAAGGGGTTGACACGCCTTTCGGCGGTAAAATCATAATCGGACTGCGGATATTCATAATCCGAGCGTAACATATTCCGCCGGAAGCGGCACGGCATCGTTGGGGCGCTGAGAATCGGCCCGCGGGAAACGGCCCGAATCACCCCGGGATTTGTGTGCTGTAGGCCCTTTCCCGTTTCCGCCGTAGTTTTTCATGATTCTTCCCTCTTCAAATCCGTCCCCGAAGGACGGATCAATCCTTTCGGGCCGCCAGGGCGATGAGAGAGCAGGCGAAGACGGAGAGAATGACCAGGAGGAAGGCGGCGACGGCTTGGGCGGGGCCCAGGGCGAGGGACAGGGTGACGCCGATAAGGTCCAGCGCGGCGCGGACGGCGTCGAGGATGCCGCCGAAGACCAGGGGGAGGACGACGAGCATGGGGACGAAGAGGTACAGGGGGAAGCGGCGGGCGCGGAAGTACCAGCCGAGGGCCACGGCAAGCATCGAGAGGGGCAGCAGGATCAGGCCGGAACCGAGGCGGGCGAGGATCTCCGCCACGAAGGCCCGTTCCGGGTACCCCATCCGACCGGCGATCCCGGATGCGGCGTACAGCTCGCCGATATGCATCACGGCGATGTCGCCCGGCATCCGGGAAAGCAGGAGGAAGGCGTCGTAGCCGACATCGAGGGACAGCGCGTGATCGGCGGGGGCCGCGCCTTCGGCGGCGAACTCCACGGTCGGTTCCCAGCGTCCGGCGGCGTCCGTCCTGTCCAGGGCCAACATCAGGACCCGCACCGTCTTGCCGTCGGCCGAGGGAACGAATTTGGCGTAGGGGGCGCGCAGGTGCAGGAGAAGGGAGGATGCCCCGTCGAAGAGCATGTACTCAAGACCCAGCCCGTAGGCAGCCCCGGCGGCGGAGGTAAGGCTTTCCAGGCGAAGTACCGCACGGCCCGAGCCCCCGACCGACGGCAGGGAAAACAGGGCGGCGGCGGAGCGGTTGCCCACGGTAACGTTCATGCGGTCGATAAAGAAGGCGGTCTTTTCCAGCCCGGCCTCGCATATCGCAAGAAAAGCCCTCGCGTCCGGGTCGTTGGGTTCCAGTTCCAGGAATTCCCTGAAGATATGGAAAGCCCCGATCCAGTCCCGTTCCGTCATCGTACGGTAGCCGGAAAGCTTCATCCGGAACCTCTCCCGTCTGGCAAGTTCGGCGGGGCCCGGTTCCAGTCCCTCGATGCGTTCCCGGCTCATTTCGGCAAGGGCCAGGGCCTCGGCCGCCTCCGGGCTTCCCTTGGCGGCAAGTTCCCCGCCCAGGACGGCCATCCGGTTGGCATCGAAAAAATCCCCCCGGTCGAACGCATCCCTGCCCATTTCCAGCGCATCGGCGGGACCGATCGGATGACGGCGGCCGGGAAGGGTCGAAACGTCGGTTGCCGGGCGCGGTTCCCCGCCTGTCGGCCCCTTACCCCACCGCATCCGCTCGATGTCGATATTGACCTCGACGTCGCTCCGCAGGTCGTTGAGTTCCGGGCTGCCGTTCCAGATACCGTCGGCAAGGCTCAGGAACTGCGCGGCGGCGGACCATTCGCCGGCCTCCCCGTGGGCAACGGCCCGGTCCCGCGCCGTTCGGTACAGGGCCCCGTCGAAGCGCATCCTCGCCTCCTCCGTTCGGACCAGGGGAAGGACAAGGAAGGACAGCAGGGCATGCGCGGCACAGAAACAGACCGCCGTAACCGCCGAAACCTTCAGGACGGACTTGAGGAAATCGGCCGAAAGCCCAGTCCGGGGAGCGGCCGCCCGGAACCTGCCGGTACCGAAGGGCAGGACCAGGGCCGAAAGCGCCAGAACCGGGAATAGGGCGATGAACTCGGTAAACAGTCGAATCCGCCACCAGGAATCGGCGAAGATGGCCAGGGGCGGTTCCTCGCCGGGGAAAAACGCCCTGAAGCCGGCAAGGAGCAGGGACGCCAGGACGAGGTAGGCGACCGAGGCCAAGGCCGAGAAACCGGCCACGTTTCCGCTAAAAAGCGGCATGGGATTTCCGCCTTCGGAGGATGGATACGAGAAACAGGCATACGATAACCACCAGCGCCGCCGTAAGGAACAGGGCCGGAACGGCCAATTCCTCGGAAAGCAGGGCGGACAGGGGGGCAAGGACGAAGCGGAATTTCCCGAAACCGAACGCGGTCTCCAGGGCGAGAATTCCCCTGAAGGCAAGCGCACCCAGGAAAAAATTGGCCAGGGGCCAGGGACCGAGCCTTAGGATGAACACCAGCGAACCGAGCAACAGCAACAGGGGACCCAGGTACAGGAGGAAGGGCACCGGTCCGGCAAGGTAAAGCCCGTAAAGGCGTTCGGCCCCGGCGGACAGGTCGCCGGCGATACCGGTCGGCAACACGGACGGGCCGACCGGGGGAGCGGGCAGGTCGTCGGCCGGCGGTCCCCGGAGTACCTCGAACCCCGTCACGGACAGCCGTACCCGCATCCCTTCGGGGCTCCCGTCAACGAGGACCAGGCCCCGGTCGGCGAGGATAAGCCCCGGGCCGACGGGCGCTACGGGATTTGGGCCGGCCGGTTCCCATGCAAGCCTTTCCAGGCCGCGGTTGACGGCGAACGGGCAGGCCAGGGAAAGCAGTACAAGGACAAGGACGGCGGCCGGGGCGAAGATTCCTTCCACGGCGACACGGGCAAGGCCGAGGAGCATCGCCCCGTAGACGGCAAGGGGAAGCGCCCAACGGACGGCCGAGACGAGATCGCCCTGCCCGGCGAACCCTTCCGCCCGGCCGAGACGGATGGCCAGAAAACGCAGGGCCGCCGCCGCCAGAAGCAACAGCGCGAAGGAGAAGATATGGAAAGGTATCAATCCGGCGAATTTCTTCACGCTTTCAGGTTACTACAAGAAGGGCATCAAAAGCAAGGCGGTCCCAATCCGCCGGGAGCGGACCGGACTTGGGAAAATCATGCCCTCCTTTGGGGGACGGCAATCATCCACGCTTTCGGTGTGGAAATTGATCCGGCAGCCCCGGCTTCCAAAGTTTCTCCCCCGACCTCCGAACCCATCGTCCCAAATTACGGGCCGGTCTAATCGTAACAGAGACACAGGGCAAGCACCCTGTCCGCGCCAGCTTCCCGCAGGGCCGCGGCGCAGGCCCCGAAAGTGGCACCGGAGGTCATCACGTCGTCCAGGAGGACCGCCGTCCCGGGCGGGCCGGAGACCGGCACGATGCGTCCCCGCAGGTTGGTCCTCCGGCCTTCCCGCCCGAGCCGTTTCTGGCTTTCCGACGGCAGCCTCCGCAGGCAGCGCCGGACCGGAACGTGCGCCTCCAGGAGCCGGGCCAGATGCTCCACCTGATCCCAGCCGGCTTCCCTTATCTTGCCGGGCCGGGGCGGGACGGGGACCAGGGCCGTTTCCCCCGGGCCCGGTTCGAGGGATCGAAGGGCGGCCAGGACCTTTTCGGCAAAGAAGTTTCCCGGGGCGAGGTTCCCCCCGAATTTGTAGGCGGCCAACACCTTCCGACAGATGCCGGAATAGGGGAACAGGGCCACGGTACGGTCGGGCGGGCCATCGCCCGCGGTTCGGCAGGAAAGGCACAGCCCCCGTTCGGAAACCAGGGGCCGGCCGCAACGCCCGCAGCATGCGTCCCCCGGCCCCGGTCCGGCATCCTCCATTTCCGCCAGGCAGGCCGGGCAGAGGCCGTACCGGCTTTCCTCCCGGCCGACCAGGGCCGTACCGCAGGAGGCGCAGCCGAAGGGGAACAGCCATTCCCGCAGCATAAAGCCCGCCGCACCGAGGCCGGACGGCGGTCCTTGACGTCGATTTTCCTTCATACCCATGGGACGGCGCGAAATCCCCGTTTGCTTTATCCGCCGGGGCCGGCTTCAGTCGAAAAGTTCCGGGACGCGGGGTTCGGAAATACCCGAATCCGCCGGAGTTTCCCCCGTCCGCCTGCCCGCCCCGTAAGGCCGACCCCTTCCGGAAACGGGCTCCCCTTCCCCGGCAAGCCGCCGTTTCCACCCGTCTATGCGGGCAAGGGCGTCCATCGGGGTCAGGTTGTCGCTGTCCGCGTTTTCAAGTTCCCGAAGCAGCCAGGCGGCATCCTGTCGGCCGGCCGGCTCTTTTTCGCGGGGATTCCGTGTTTCCGGCGTCACCGGCGCGACTTCGGCCGGCATCCCGGCCATGACTTCGCTCGAAAGGGAAGCCGGTCCCCGTTCCCGCAGCCGCGCCATGACGGTCCCCGCCCGATCCAGCACCTTTTTGGGGATTCCGGCAAGGGAGGCGACATGGATTCCGTAGGATTCCGAGGCCGGCCCCTCCCGCAGCTTCCGGGTAAACAGTATCCGGCCGCCCTCCTCCAGCACCTCCATCGAGCGGTTGACCAGGGACGGGTGGACCAGCAGGGACAGCTCGTGGTAATGGGTGGCGAAAAAGACGCGGCAGCCGATGCCGTCCAGCAGTTCCTCGCTGATCGCCCAGGCCAGGGACAGCCCGTCGTTGGTACCGGTCCCCCTCCCCACCTCGTCCATGATGACCAGACTCCGCCTGCGGGCGGTATTCAGGATGCAGGCGGTCTCGTTCATCTCCACCAGGAAGGTCGATTCCCCCCGGGCGAGGTTGTCCTGGGCCCCGACCCGGCAGAATATCCTGTCGCACAGGCCGATCCGGGCCTCCCTCGCCGGCACGAAGCTCCCGGCCTGGGCCATGACGGCGATCAGGGCGGCCGAACGGAGGTAGGTGGACTTGCCGGCCATGTTCGGTCCGGTGATCATGGCGAAGGAGGGAAGTTCCGGCTCCCCGTCCCGTGCCGCCCCCGCCGAACGGAGTTCTATGTCGTTGGGAATGAAGGCCCCGCTCTCCAGGTGGGCCTGCACCACCGGATGCCGCGCCGCCTTCACCCGGAGGATGCCGGAATCGTCCAGCTCCGGGCACACCCAGCCGTACAGCAGGGCCGCCTCGGCGAGGGACTGGCCCACGTCCAGCTCGGCTATGGCGGCGCTGCGGGCGGCGAGGGCCGGCAGGAATTCCTTGGCCTTCTCCCTCAGCTCCAGGAACAGGTCCCGCTCGAGGGCGAAGATTCTGTCCTGCGCCCCGTTGATGTCCGATTCCAGGGCGGCCAGCCTCTCGGTGCCGAAGCGTTCGGCCCCGGCCACCCCCTGCCTCCTGATGAAGTGGGCCGGAACCCGGTGCAGCTGGCCCTTGGCCACCTCGAAAAAGTAGCCGATCAGCCGGTTGTACCGCATCTTCAGGCCGAGGATTCCGGTGGCCGCCTTTTCCTTCTCCAGGTAGGCCTCCAGGAATTCCCGCCCGGAATCCCGCAGCTTGTGCAGGGAATCCAGCGCCTCGTTGTAGCCGGGACGGATCAGCTTCCCCTCGGTAAGGAGGATCGAGGGTTCGTCGCATATCGCCCGGTCCAAAAGCCCGGCAAGGTCGGCGAGCCCTTCCTCCCCGGCCCCGACGTCCCCGGCTTCCGGGACCAGCCCCAATTTTCTCCCGATGCGGGTCAGGTCGGCGGCAAGGAACAGGGCGTTGCGTATGGCCAGCATGTCCCTGCCGTGGGCCCGGTCCATCGCGAGCCTGGAACTCAGCCGTTGGAGGTCCGGCATCCGGGACAGCAGCTCCCGCACCAGTCCCAGATTCCCCCGGTCGGCATGGAAGGTTTCGATCACCCGAAGCCTGGCCCGTATCCGCTCCGGGTCCCGCAGGGGATGGAGAACCCGGTGGCGGAGCAGCCGCTTGCCCATCGAGCAGCCGGTCCTGTCCATCACCTCAAGCAGGGTGAAGCGTTCCGAACCGTCCCGGAGGTTCCGCACCAGCTCGAGGTTCCGTTGGCTGGCCTCGTCGATGCCCACGAACTCGTCCTCGCCGTAAATGCCGAGGGAACGGACATGGGGCAGCATGCCGCCCGAGGTCCCGTCCAGGTACTGAAGGAGCGCCCCGGCGGCGAGCGTTTCCGGGCTGCCGTCCGAAAGCCCGAAGCCCTTGAGTCCGGAAACCCCGAACTGCCGCCTGAGCCTGGCCGCCGCGCCCTCCGCGTCGAACAGCCAATCGGCCCAGCGGTTCAGGACCAGGCCCGGCCGGTCGGCGAGGGCGGCGGCGACCCGGCCGTTCTCCGCCAAAAGCGATTCCTGGACCAGCATCTCCCGCACCTGCAGCCGCTCCAGCTCCTGGGCCAGCCGGCCGGAACCGTCGTCCAAGGGAAAGGAAGTGGCGAAAAAGCCGCCGGAGGAAAGGTCCACGTAGGCGAAGGAGCAGGAACCGCCGGATGCGGCCAGCGCCGCCAGGTAGTTGGGCCGGCCCCGGTCCAGGTAGTCCTCGTCCACCGTGGTCCCCGGGGTGATCACCTCCAGAACCCGCCGCTCCATCAGCTTCTTGCCCTTCGAGCGGGCGTCGCTGACCTGCTCGCAGACGGCGATCTTCTTGCCGCACTTCAGGAGTCGGCCGATGTAGGCGTGGGAGGCATGGTAGGGAATCCCGCACATGGGAATCCCGTTCCGTTTGGTCAGGGTGAGGTTGAGGAGGGCGGAGACCTCCAGGGCGTCCTCGGCGAACATCTCGTAGAAATCGCCCAGCCGAAAGAAGAGCACGCTGCCCGGATTCTCATGCTTGATCCTCCGGTACTGTTGGAGCATCGCCCCGGAACCGATATCAGCCATAGTAAGCCCGGTATCTCCTTAACGATTATTGCGGTACGGAAGCCGAATCCCCCGGGGGAATCGATACGCTTTCCCGGATTCGACGGACAGCATTCCCGTCAACCGATGCGTGGAGATTTGTTCCGCAAATCTCCATAACCCAATCCGCCTTTCGGCGGATCGGGTCAGCGCCTCCTTTCCAGGAGGCTGCGGATCAGGTTGTCGGTGATATCCACCGTGCCGCTGTACCAGAGGATGCCCGGAACCTCCTTGAGGTCGAGCACCATGCTGTACCCTTCCCGTTCGGCCACGAACCGAATCTCGGCGTAGACCTCGGAAAGGAATTCGTTCGAGTTGATCAGGTTCTCCCGCTGGGTTTCCAGGGCCGCGGTCTGGGTCGCATGGAAGTTCCGCAGCGCCTCGGTCTTCCGGTTGACGTCCGCCTGGAGCCTGGCGGCGACCTGTCGGTTGTTCGCCGCCTGGGCCTCCTCGAACCGCTCCCGCAGGTCCTGTATCTCCTCGGCCATCTTGCCGATCTGGGCCTGCACTTCGGCACTCCGCGTCTGCAGGGCGCGGGCCGCGCGGGATTCCTGAAGGAAGGCGGCATAGACCCGGCCCATGTCCACCAGGGCGAACCGGGTGATCTGCTGTTGCCCGAAGGCCCCTACCGCAAGACCGCAAACCAGCATGAAAGCAAGAAACCATTTCCTCATAGCATTCTCCTTAGAAACCTATCGAAATGGAAAGCACCGGATCCAGGCCGGAGAGGGGATTGGCGTTCCTGAACGCGCTTCCCGGCTGCCACTGGACCTTGCCGTCCTCGACCCTGAAACGCTTGACCAGGCTCAGGCGGAAGGGCAACTGGGGAATCGTCAGCCGGAACCCGCCTCCGATTCCGAAACGCATGTTCTCGACGGTGAAGTTTCCGGCATCGAAGTACCGGCCGATCTCGGTCTCCACACCGGCGGCGTCGAAGAAAAAATCCCAGGCCAGGATGTTGGTAATCAGCGGGATACGCAGTTCCGCCCAGTTGTTCCACAGCAGGTGCCCCTTGTTCCGGTATTCCGAATTCCAGCCCCGCGCGCTGAACATTCCGTCGATGGCAAGGCGGTTGGCGTCATGGATGACCAGCGGCCGGCCCCCCGCCTGCGGGAAGATGAAGGAAAGCCCGGAGAACAGTCCCAGGGTAATCCTGAAGTTCCAGTTGTCGGTAACCGGCAGGTTCACCAGGGTGAGGAAGAACTGGGCCGTCGACTCGTTGCGCATATAGTGTTCCTGCTCCGGACGCAGGATACCATAGATGTCGATGCGGTTAAAGATCATATAGCCCCGGCTCGGGTCGAAGGCCAGGTCCCGGGTATCCAGGGACAGCGAGGTCCAAAGGGAATTCCTCGGTATCCATGTCTTGTTCCCCTCCCGCAGGGACGGGTCGAAAGGCCGGAGCGTCTCGTCGTAGGAAACCCGGAGTATGCCGGTGCGGATACCGCCGGCCAGCGACAGCCTTCCGACCCGGGTAATCCAGCGGTAGCCGGAAGTAAAGCCCAGGGAAAAGTATACCTGGTCGAAGTCCATCAGGAATTCATTGGGGGGAAGCCGGTTGGCGGCGAGGTACTCGTCCCGGTCGGCGAAACCGTCCGGAAAGGCATAGCTCTCGTCCCCGTTGAAGAAGGGAGCGGTGTTGTTCATCGCCGTCCGCCGCCTGTTCCACTGGACGGAAAAGTCGAACCCGCCGGAAAGGGGCAGGCCGAATATCCATCGTTGGTTGTACAGGAGCGAACCCCTGACGGCATTGGTGGAGACGTTGGCCTCGAACCCGATCTCGTTGCCCCGTCCCATGAAGTTGCTGTCGCTGACGCCGCCCTGCGCGGCGATGGGGAATTCCCCCGGTTCGGAGGTTCCGGAGAAGGTAAGCCCGAACTGTATCGACCTGGTGCTCTGTTCCTCGACCGCGAAAACCAGGTCCATAAGCCCGTCGGCCGATCCGGGCGGCGTTTCCGGAATCACCACGGAGAAGAACCGGAGGTTCATCAGGTTCAGCCAGGCCTCCTCGACCTTGCCCCTGGAGAAGATGTCGCCCGGAACCAGGGGAATCTCCCTAAGGATCACGTCCGTGTCCGTCCTGTCGTTGCCCACCACGGAGATGTTCTCGATGTGGGCCCTGCCCCGCTCCACGATGGTTATGTGATAGGAAACGGTTCCCCCGGCCGGGTTCCGCCGTTCCTCCTGGCTGATCGAGTTGAAGATATAGCCGTGCTCGAAGTACAGGTTGGCGATCCTCTGGAAATCGGCCTGGAGCCTCGATGCGTTGACCTCGACCCCGACCCGGCTCCGCACCAGGGCGGAAAGGACCTCGTCGGAAAAGATCGTGTTGCCCTCGAAGGTAATCCCGTCGAAGAGGAACTGCCGGCCCTCGTTGATGTTGAAGGTAAGGATCAGGCTGTTGCCCCGCTCGTCGCTCTCGATTTCCTGCGTAACGTCCACCACGGCGGCGTCCACGAAGCCCCGGTCCCGGTAGTAGGTAACGAGGGCCGCGCGGTCGGCGACGAGGGCCGCCTCGCTGAAGGCCCCGTCGTTTACCAGCGACTTTACCCGCAGGCTTATCTGCCGGGACAGGGTACGGGCGGAGAACCACTCGTTGCCCTGGAAACGTATCTCCCGGATGATGACCCGCGGCCCCTCGGTAATATGGAAGACCAGGTCGGTCCTGCTCCCGGACTGCACCAGCTCGGAACGCACTTGGATGTCCGGAAAGCCCCGTTCCATGTACAGGGCGACGATGGCCTGTTCGTCAAGGTGAATCTTCGTGTCGTTGACCATATCCCGCGCCTTGGTCGAGATACGGTCGGCGAGCACCCCCCGCCTGATTCCGGAGTTCCCCACGAACACGATCCTGCCGACCACCGGCCGTTCGGTCACATGGAACCTGATGATCACCCCGGTCATCGACGGGTCGGAAGGAACCGCCTCCGGCCGTATCTCCCCGAAGTACTCCAGCTCCCAGAGTATCCGCTGCATCTCGGTAAACAGGGCGTAGTCGAAGAGCCTGCCCCGGAAGGGATTCATCACTCCGTCCAGGTCGGAGGCCCGGACCCCGGAAAGCCCCACGAACTCTATCGCCCGGATCGGCTTGCCCAGGAACCACTCCTCGTCGCCCCCATCCTGGGCCCGGACCGGACCGGCGACAAAGGTCAGGGCGACGGCGAAAACGAAAACCGAAAACAAACTGGCACGCATTGAAGCTCCTAAAATACCCTTCTGAGGATAAGAGAGATGGAATTGTCGTCCACGAACATCGTGTGTCTTGCCTCCGGGGAAAAATCCCAGCGGATACGCAGGCCGAAGCCGGCGATGTACGGCCCGAGGAAGTCCAGGCTTATGTCCGGCCGGAGGACCAGCCCGCCCCAATCCTGTCGGCCCGGATCGTGGCGCATCGAAAGCATCACCTGGGCGAAAAGGTCCTGCCCTATGTACTTGCCCACGAAGATGGTCGTATTATCAAAATAATCACCTACTCTGAGGGTTGTGTCAACCTCCTGGGGCATGAGGCCGGAGAAGACGATGTTCTGCAGGGCCTGGGTCCTGATGCTGAACATGTCGAGCCCGGAAAAGTTCCGCACCACCCGCTCGAATTCCCGCATGGCGGTGAACTGGGATAGGATGTCCAGGCCTGAGGACAGCAGCACCCGGCCGGAATCCGATTCCGCCTGGGCCTCGTCAAAGCCGGCGCCCGCCACCCGCTGCCAGAGCAGGGAGGATATCTCCGCCTGGGAAAGAGGGGGCGAGGCCTCGAAGCGGGCGTTGAACGAGGAAAGCGGCTCGTTGTCCACGAGCATCGATATGGTAACCGGCCCGTCCTGGTTGCGTTCCCGCAGCTCGGCCCGGACGGTAAGGCGGGGATCGAAAAGGGTCTCGTTCTCCCGAAAGACGATCTGCCCGGAGCGCACGTAAAAGCTCCGCTGGATATAGAAGACCTCTCCCCGGCGCACCTGCACGTCCCCGACGACGGCGAACTGCCTGGCCACCGAGTCGGCCATCACCTGTATGGAGGAACCCATCTCCGCCGTGGCGCGGACCACGGGAAAACGGCGGTCCGGGTACAGGAATTCCACCGAGGGCCCGGAATTGATCGTGATGTCCACGTTGAAGGGCATGTCCTCGTTGCCGAAGGGCTCCCTCGTCCTCCATATCTCGTCGTTATCCACGCTCAGTTCCGTCCGGTTGACGAAGAGGTTTCCGGAATAGTTCATCGAGCGGTTTTCCAGGGTGATGGTGAGGTTGCCGGAGGTGTCGCCCTGGGCCATGAAGCCGGTGAGGTTCATTGCGAAGGGGATGGGAGAGCGGGCGGGGACGACGATGTCCAGATTGAAAAAACGGGGAACCCAGCGCTCGAAGGCGAAGACGGCGGACACCGTGCCCGCGCCGCCGCCCACGGCGACCTGGACGGGGCCGAAGCGTATCTCGCCGCCCTCGAAGACGGCGGAAAAGGGAACGGGCCTCAGTTCGCGGGCGATGAAGCCGGGCACATGGATCCGCACGCCGGAAGCCCGTGCCGTCCCCCGGAATTCAGGGTCCGCCACCGGCCCGAAAACGTCCAGGGACGCGCTGACGAATCCCTCGCTGATGAAGAATTCCTCGTCCGCCGGAAGGAAGGCGTACAGGCCGGCCAGGTCGATCAGCAGGTCGTTGCCCCGCGCATCCAATATCCCGTCCCGGAGCGAGCCGACGAAGGAACCCCGCACCGGGAAGGGGCTTGAGAGAACCAGGAGGAAGTTGGCCCGTTCGTCCACGATAAAGCGGAGCATGTCGCGGGGGCCGCCGGAAACCCGCATGTTGCCCCCGGAGCGGGAGAACTCGAAACCGAAGTCCTGGGTCGCCCCCCCTTCCCCGAAGACCGCGTTCACGAAGTCGACGGAACCGGAGAATTCGTCCAACGCCCGATCGAGGTCCCACCAGGATTCCGTCGGAACGAAGGAGGAATCCAGACTGAGCAGTCCCCGCACCGGCCGGCCGTTTATCGCCCCGCCGAACTCGGCATTGCCCCGAAGCCGCCCGTCGTCGACGGCAAGCACCAGTGCGGGTATCCTCCCCGTGAGGCCCGAAAGGTCGAAATCGGTCTCGGCGAGGGTAAGGCTGCGGTCGACGAGGCTGAGCCGTCCCCGGGCGGAAATCTCCCCCTGGGGACCGTTCCCGTGGAGCCTTGAAACGACCAGTTCGGCCTCCGGAAGCCCGTTCCCGGCGAAATCCCAGCCGAGGGCCAGCGTCCCGTCCGCCACCAGGGCGCTGAAGGCGCGGGAAAAACGGTACAGCCTGACGGACGACGCCGCCATTTCCAGCCTGAGCGTCCCGTCCCCGAAGCTTCCCTCGGCGGCGTAGGTCTCCTCCCCGTCCCCGAGAACCATGTCCCCCAGAAGTTTTCCGTCCCCCCAGGAGAAGGCCGCCGCCCCGAAAAGCTCGCCGGTCCCGTCCCTGAAGCTCAGCTCGGGGAACGTTGCCGAGGAACCTGCCGGGCCGCCCGCGGCGCTGCCGGAAACCCGTATCCTGGAAAGGCCGGTGGGAGCGGCAAGGTCGGCCAGTTCCAGGCGGCGCACGTCCAGCTCCCAGTTCCCGCCCCCCCCGGAATCAAGGCCGGCGTTGACGGAGAGCAGGGCCGGCCGGCCGAGGAACGGCAGGGGAAAGCCTTCGGCCAGGACATGGCCTGAGACGCCGGTCTCGGCGAGGAAAAGCCTCAGGTCCAGGTCGTTGGGCCCGCCGACGTATACCGAACCCCCGTCGGCCCTTCCCTCCACCAGGTAGGGAATCCCCCGGTAGTCGGCGTTCAGGGTAAAGGCGAAACCGTCCCGGCCGCCGAACTCCGCGCCGCCCGAAAAATCGAGCGTTTCGCCCGAAAACTCGACGCGGCCCCCGTCAAATTCGACGAAGCTTTCCGTGCCGGAAAACGGGAACGAACCGAAAAAGCCGCCGCCCGAAAAAACAAGCTCCGAAACGCCGTACCGAAACCTTACGAAATCGGTGGAAAGCACCCCGTCCGCGTCCATGCGCAGGACCCCGAGCCCGGCGGAGCCCCCCCCTCCCCTGGCCAGAAGATCCTTCGGCACTTTCCCCGAGAGCAGCATCTCGGCCATACCGAGTACCGGCATGGAGGAAACGGACAGCGTGGCGTCGAGGCTTCGGGGAGAGGAACCCATGACGCCCCTCACCAGCGCCGTCCCCGGCTTGCCCCCTTCCGGGGCCGGCCAGAACAGGGCGACGTCGAAGGCCGTGTCCCGGCTTCCCGGAACCACGTTCAGGGCGAAGGATACCGGGTCGGAGCGTCCCAGTCGCAGGTCGCCGGAGGTAAAACTCACCCCGTCCGGCCCTCCCCCGATGTCTATCACGGCGGACAGTCCCGGGAAGCCGCTCCGTGTCAGGTCCTTGACGGAAAGGGTTCCCTTCGAGCCGAAGGGATCAAAAACCGCGCCGCCGGCGAAGGCCACGGTGCCGGAAAAGCCTGATCCCCCCTCCCCGTCCTCCGGAAGCGTAAAGGAGGCCTCGCGTACGTAAAAGCCGTCCCCGTCCCCAAAGACATCGAGGACGAAGGCCGAAGCCGGCCCCTGGGCGGGGGAACCGCCGGCCAGGTCCACCCGGTAGGAAAGGGTCCCCTCGGCAAGGCGGGTCAGTTCGGCGGTACCGGAAACGGAGACCTCCAGTATCCGGGAAAAATCCGCGAGGGCGCCGTCGAGGGCGAGAAAATCGCCGATGACGAAGCCCGCCGAGCTGAGCCCGCCGTCCATCTCGCCCGAGGCGACGTCGTAGCCGAAGCTCAGTTCCAGGGGCAGGGAATCGGCGATTTTTTCGATCCGGAAGAGTCCGTCCTTGAGGGAAACGGCGAAGGCCATGGGAACCGAGCTGAGCGCGTCCCCCTGGATGCCGGGGATGAGGAGAACCCCCTCCCCGTCGCCCAAGTCGCGGACCAGGGATCCTTCGGCCCTCATCGCCAGGTTGACCCGCACCTCCTCGGCCAGGGGCCCGGAACCGGCCAGGAGCAGGTTCCACGAACCGTCCAGGTTGAGGAGGCGGCCCTCCGTCCCGGCGACGAAATTGAAATCGTCCAGCCTCGCCGTTCCGACCGGCCCCCGCAGGATGAAGGTCCCGCCCCGCACCAGCACGGAAAGTCCCTCGGTAAAGCGGACGCCCACGGCCGCCCGCTCCCCTTCCCCACCGAGGGAATCCAGCAGTTCCGCGAGATCGAGGTCGCGGGAGGTATCGAAGTCCACCAGCGGGGAATCCAGGCGGAAGGAACGCACCGTCAGGGTACGCCTGAAGACCAGGTCGAAAAGCGAGTAGGAAAGCCTGAGGCGGCCGGCGGCCAGCACCGGCGAATCCCCGTATCCGGCAACGGCGAGGTCCCGGACGTCGAAGGCGCCCAGAAGCGAGGGACTGATCGAGGAATACGTTATCCTCCTTCCCAGCCTCTCCTCCGCCCCGCCGATCAGCCCGTCCCTGACTCCGGTGAGTCCCAGGCTCAACGCCCCCCATATCCCGGCCACGAGAAGGCCGGCCAGGGCGAGCAGGGCCGCGATGACGAGTATCTGAATGCAAAGCCTGAACGAAAAAGCCCTGTCCGCCACCTGCCCTCCGTAATTTCCGATCCTTATGCCACTATAACAAGCCGGCGGCGACTTCGTATCAGGAAATTCGCTCCATGACGCGCGGGATTTCGTCATGCGGGGCTCCCGCGTCCGTTTTCCGCGGGAAGCCCCGACCCTTGCCGGCACGGCAAGGCGGATACGGGGCCTTATCCCGCAAACCCCCGTATCATTATCGGCACCTTTGACCGCCCTCCTCCGGTCGGCAACGACGACGGCCCGGCATCCTTAGGATGACGAATCGACCGGATCGGCCTCTTCCGGAAGGGGGGCCCCGATCCTTCCCCCGTACAGTTCCTTGGGATGGACGACGATGCCCAGCTTCTTCTCCAGCAGGGCGAGCCGCCGCATCTGGACCTCGTCCCCGATGCAGACCATGATTCCCCGCCTGCCGGCCCGACCGGTGCGCCCCGCGCGGTGAACGTAGGAATCCGGGTTTTCGTCCAGGTCCAGGCTTACCACATGGGTTACCTCCGGAACGTCAAGGCCCCGGGCCGCCAGGTCGGAGGCCACCAGCACGGCAACCTTCCCGGAGCGGAAGTTCTGCAGGGCCGCCTTCCTGTCGCCCTTGTCCATGTCGGCGAACAGGCCGGCGGCGGCCACCTTCCGCCGCTGCAGGTCGGCGAGTATCTTTCCGGCATCGTAGGTCCGGCCGGTAAAGACCAGCGTCTTCCTCGGCCGGACGGCGGCAAGGAAGGAGGCCAGGGTCTTCCCCTTCCGCCGTTCCTCGCTGAAAATGGCCCAGTGCTCGATCCGTTCCCGCAGGATCTCCCGTTCGTCCGTTTCCAGCAGGGCCGCGCCGGCCAACAGCGAACCGAAGACGGCGGAGGTTTTGGCCGAAACCGTGGCCGAACATGCCGCGACGGTAAGGTCCGCCTGCCCTTCCCTCCGTCTCCTGCCGGCGATCGCGGCGGCGAGGGCCGCGCTTTCCTCCCTGCATTCCGGGGCGGCAAGGCGGTCGGCCTCGTCCAGCACGAGGAACCGAAGCCCGTCGAAGGACAGCTTCCCGGAAGAGGCCAACAGGAGGAGCCTTCCCGGATTGCCGACCGCGACGGCGGGCTTGCCCTTCCTGAGCGCCTCGACCTGCCGGCCGGGACTCGCCGAGCCTATCAGCAGGGCCGCCCGGCCGGGCGGGCTTTCCGGCCCCAGCAGGAAGTCGATCTCGCCCTTGATCTGCGAGCAGAGTTCCAGCGTCGGGGCGCAGACCAGCAGCTCCGGTCCCATGTAGGGACACGGGCGTTCCCCGGCAAGTCCCTGAAGGGCCGGAAGCAGGTAGGCGAAGGTCTTGCCGGTGCCGGTGGCGGAGCGGAAAACGACGCTCCGGCCGGCAAGGAGCGGCGGGATCGCGAGTTTCTGCACGGCGGTGGGCCGGGAAACGGAACGCAGGGCAAGCCGTTGCGGAAACGGGGGCAGGACTCCCAGCCCGGCAAAATCATCCATAGGTTCGAGGTCCTCCACCGGAAAATTCGGACCGGCCCGCGGCCCGTACCCGGAGGATAGCACGGAAAACCGCTTTGAATAAAGACGCGGAGATTTGGGGGGCAAATCTCCGCGCCTTGGTTGACGGAAGCAAACCTTCACGGTTCGTGCGGGAACGCCGCCGATCCAATCCGACGAGGTCGGATTGGATCGGCCCCCTTCCGTATTATGATTTATTTCCTTTGGTTTCCAGGGTTTCCATTCCCCGCATGGCCTTCTCGTACAGGGGCCGGGAGATGCGCCTGGGGGTGTTGTAGCACCAGCTGTAGATGGTGTTCTCGCTGATGCCCAGTATCCGGCCTATGGCCACCTTGGGCATGCGCTTGCTCTGCTTCCGCACCCTCTCCAACAGGGCCTCGGCCTCCTTCGCCGGCACGAGGTAGGCCTTGTGGGTGTTCCCGTAATCGGAGGCCTCGAGCCTGTCCATATTGGCGGCGACCTTTTCGTACAGGACCCTGGATATGTTCTTGTGGGTCTCGAACATCCACCGGTACAGGGCGCAGTCGGTCATTCCCAGGTAGCCGGCCATGGCATGGACGGACATCGAGTTTGCGCGATAGTAGTCCCGCATCCGTTTCAGCAGGGGTTCGGCGTACTCCCTGCTCACGTAGTAGGAACCGCGGACCCGGCCGGTCCTCCTGCAGTCCTCGGCGTAGTCCCGGAGAACCTGAAGGAGCTTGTCCCGGGTGGTCTTCCTGATGTAGGACTTGCCGGTTTCCAGCAGGGCCAGGGCATGCCCGTACTTCCAGCCCACCGGAAGGCCGAACTCGGTCCTTACCTTGGCGACCTCCTCCAGCACTTCCCGTACTTCCTCGTCCGAGATGGAATCCCGTTGGCGTTTCCGGTCGTTGGAGTAGACCTTTTTTTCGTCGAGGATCCCCTGCAGTTTCGCCAGTCGGCCCGGGTAGTCGGACTTGAGCATGCAGCGGCCCTTGAGAACCCACTCGCTGATGGTGTTGTGCTTGACCCCGACCATCCGTCCTATCGCCTCCTTCGTCCAGCCGTACTCCGCCTTGAGCTTGCGGACCAGGTTGCAGAAGGTCTTCATCTGTTGGGCGGAAGCCCTTTCCATTGCCATGAGTTCCCCCTTATGCTCCCATCTGTAGCATAAACGGGAAAAAAAGTCAAGATAATCATGGCTTGGCCATCAGGACAGGAAAATACTCAATTCCGCCTCTTGAAAAAATTTTTCCATTTCAGCATGCGCCGGGCCCGCCGTTCCTTTTTGCCCAGGTACGCGTCCAGGTCCTCGACCAGGAAGGCGAATTCGTCCAGGCGGGGCTGCATCTGCCGGCCTTCCGTCCCTCCGGAAGCGGGCCCGTTCGGGGCCAGGGACCGTTCCTCCAGCCGGAGCAGCCGCTTCTCCAGCCAGTCCAGGAAGGCCTTTTCCTCCCGCGCGTCCGGCCTGTCGAAACGGTCGAACTCGTACTTGACCACCTCGTCGCTGCGGATCTCCCCCCGGAAGGTGCGGTACAGGTTGAGCTTGACGCCCTTCCTCATGTAGGCGAAGCGGCCTTCCTTTTGAAAACGCCTGACGCTGGCCATGATGTGGGCCGAACCCAGGTAGTGCAGCGGCCTGAAGACGGAGGCCCGCTTGACGAAGTCGTTGTCCTCGGCGACGTAGATCGTGGCGTCGAAACCCCCGACCCTGTCGAACAGGCGTTTGGTGACGAAGATGCAGAAGCCGAAGGCCTTGGGATCGATGCGGAGGTTCATCTGGACGGCGAGGTTGATCATCCGGTGGATGACGCGGTCCAGCCGGTACTGGGACAGGGGGCGGATCTCGCAGGTGGCCAGGTCGAAGTAGCGGTCCTGCATCTCCTCGTACACGTTGCGGATAAAGCCCCGGGGCAGGATCACGTCGGCGTCGAGGAAGAACAGGAATTCCCCCAGGGCCGCCGCCGCCCCGGCGTTGCGCCCGACCGCAGGCAGCCCGCCGTCCACCACCCGGCAGCCGGCCTCCAGTGCGATCTTTCGGGTATCGTCGGAGGAACGGGCGTCGGCGAGGATGATCTCGTAGTCGTCGAAGTTCTGGGAACGGATGCTCTCGAGGAGCGCCGGCAGGTTCTTCGCCTCGTTCAGGGCCGGAATGACGATGCTGACCTTCATTTGCTTCCATTATAATCGGCGGCAGGTCCCCTGTCCGGGTTGTCGCCGTCCTTATCCGGGGCGTTAAAAACGGTAGCCGAGGCCGATGCCCAGGGAAAATTTTTCGTTCAAAAAGTTCTCGTATCCCAAACTCAGGCCCGGGATCACGGGGAAGGCGGAGCCGGAAAAATTGACGGCGAACGTTACCATGTTTTTGGGAAACTCCCGGGCGGGCATTACGTTGTCGCGGGATTTGCCCTTCGGCCTTCGTCGGACGGGTTCCGCCCTGCCGGACCGCCGGCATAGTTCGAATCCTGCAGGCCCTCGGCTACTTCCGCCGTAGTTTTTCATAACCTCTTCCCTCTTGATTCAG
>Ga0131853_10007018_pt1 | contig 20354 bp, 11 predicted proteins | sample TergutLab28metaG_FD_92764 | JGI IMG/M metagenome (GOLD analysis project Ga0131853, IMG submission 92764) | Labiotermes labralis P1 segment gut microbial communities from Petit-Saut dam, French Guiana - Lab288 P1 (version 2) (version 2) | ecosystem: Host-associated > Arthropoda: Insects >...
AAAATGTATTTTTCTTTATTACCACTTACGGTGCTTTTGTATTTGTAAATTCCGATAGATCTATCTAGTAACCATTCAGAATTAGACATATGATTATATGACCTTTTTTCTCACAATAACCTATATTATCATATCCCAAAACATTGACATTTCCTCCCGAATCACTCTGTGTATGATCACATGTCCCTACCACCTTGACCCAGCTTACACTCTATATAGTTACCGCGAACCAAGCGAAGTGTTCTGCCTTGGATTTGCACATAGCTGGTTGATCCACATCGCAGTATCACGTAACCACAAACAGGTTCCTTACAGTGTCTTTTCAGTCCGTACAGGTGAAGTTAATTATTCCTGTGCGTGCCGTTAAGGCTTATGGGGGAGTGGACTTAAACTTTCACCCAGTCGCAAATTTATCACTACATGTATGTGATCCTTTAGCTTCAGGATCCGGTCTTTTTTACCCCTGGAGAAAGATATTCCGGTATGGACTGAAAAAGAGGCTTGGTGGGTCCCAGGGTGGTATGGTTGCAGTTGGGGGCAAAAAGAGTTAAGGGTTACTGTCCGATTTACTTTTCAATGTCATGTCTGAGTTTTCCCTTAAAACATAAAAACTACTGCAGTAGCAAGTTAGTTTAATTTGAAATATATAAATAAATGACAGTCAGTTTTCTGGAATGTTACATATCGTTGATTGGTAGTTATTTGCCGACGTTTCGAGGCCGATATATTGTTCCGAAATGTCTGTAACTATCAATATACTATGCGTAACATTCTAGAAGAGTAAGGAGCTCTTTTACAAGGTGGTGGAAACCTGAAATCGTGCAATTAACAAAGGAGTAAGTAAATAAATAAATAACAAAAGAAAGAAATGTGGTTGTGGCATGTGGACTGGGTTCAGCTGGCTGCGGATAGAGACCAGTGGCTGTTGAAATGTCGTGGCCTTCTGCCTTTCTATGCCTGGTAGTTTGGCGGATGATCTACGGTCGTTTTGGGGGATTCTGCTAACTCCACCTTCAAGAACGATGGACTGAATCTACTCACCCAGATCACAGATAGACTATGTTTCAGGTGAGGAATATCAGCCAATTCCAGCTGTTTTTTTTTTATCGCGAGTGCCATTAGTATTTAGAGAGATGAAAATTGTCGAATGAGAAAAGTGTATTGTTTTAATGTGAGGGAAACTGAGGTTATACAGGGAGAATCAGAAAACATTTACGCAAAGTTCAGCTGTAATATCAGTTGCTCTGGCTTAGATTCGAACCTCTTACTGTCTGTTAAACTTAACGCGGGTTGAAGTTGATTTAAATAGTTACTGAGAGTATAATTTTATTTGATTTTTTTTAGGAAAGACATTAAACTCTCTTAGTGTCTGTGGCGACGCTTTTATAGATCATCGGAAATGTGACGGAAGCTATGTTACATTAGGCAATGAATGGACTGGTTAATAGGGACAGTTACCTTGACCATTGTCTGCTTACGACTGCAAGGGAGTTGTAATGATAAGTAAGTTTCATCAAGGGGGCTTTATATTGTTGCCGATGTATTGGCTGGAACTCAATCTCTCAGATACAAATTTCAAAAACCGGGAACATTGTTTGTTTTGCCCCAGACTATACATATAAGGAAATTACAATTAAAATCTAAAGTCATTATTAAAACTAGCAAGTTTTATTTCGAGGTTTTCATCCCTTACAGCGGCGCTGCTGAAGGTTCGCGTCTTCTGGGACGCCAGGCTGCTGAATTCAGTAACAGTTGCGAGTTCCGGTACCTTCGACCTAAAAGATTGCAGAATATCCTAATGTTCCAGATACTAGAAGGGCCTACGTAATGTGTATGTTAGTGTACCTAGCAACCTGCTAAGCGGACCTAAGTTGATGTACAGCCCTGTTTTTCTTGCCTGCACCTTCCAGCCCTCTTCAACACTGCCAATGTTACACGGTGTAAATGTAATATAAAGATACAATAAGAGACCAACAATTGTTTATTTTCGTAGTGTGAGCTCTTGTATCCACTAATTATAGACGCGGAGGGTAACTGTTGCGGCTATTACACGCACTGAGACATAAACAATCGGTATGACTCCCCTGGACGAGGGATCGGTCCGTCGCGGAGACTTCTACCTGACAACACACAGCGTTCATAAGAGACAAACAAGCATACCGACAGCGGGATTCTAATCCAAAATCACAGAAACCGAGCGGTCGCAGAACTACGTCTTAGGCCGCGCGCAGAACAGAATCGGCGACGCCAATAATTAACAGCCGAAGTATGGTGATGGGTGCTGCCTGTTGCTGGAACAGTGAAGTGTATTGGGCCTGTTGGTCAGTTGGTCAGTTCCTGATGTCGCATTGTTTAGTGTAGTTGCCAAAGTATCGAAACATTTTAGGTTCTTAATCTTCAGGGCTGAGCAGTGCGGGAAGTGATGTGACTTCTGGACTCCGAAGCTGAAGCAAATACGATCCTTCGCAACGTCTGTAATTTTGCCAGTCTTCATGGCTTATACATCCGAGAAATATGGAATCTTGGAATATTGTTTCAAGCCGGAAATGGACCCACCAAAACACTGCTTTGCTCTCCTAATTAATTCCTCCTCCTTGTGCTGGCAGGAGGCCATTCAGTCTTTATATGACTTTACTGAAATCTGATTAATCCTGAATCGTTTCACTTGGCTCAGATCCTCCATGCTGCGATCTGTGCATCCTTTTCTTTCCTCTCCTGCCTCCCCACTTTGCTTCTCTTTACTTCTCCTTCAGCAGATAGACATTTGAGGCTGCGGGCAACAGGGTGAAGGAGAGAGGGTGTCTTGGGAGATGAGCTAGGAAATCAATAGAGCGGTTTGCAACTTCACAGGCAGCGAAGTGCCCTCCTCTCTCACCCGCTCGTCGTTAACGGAATGCCCCCTTCCATTCACTTTTCCTTCCTTACTCCTATCTTAATATTTCCTCGGTTTTAGGCCTGTCCTAGTACCATATAGAAACAGCCAGAGCCGAAATAATGCGAAGGCGTGCCTCTTCTGCCACTTCGGCAAGAAGCAAAGTCAGGCAAATTGTGTAATGTTATTAAACTCCACGCGGCTGTATCTCCTCGAACTGGAGAATGGAGAATTTTTATCATTCCTTATAGCTTAAACTTTTCTGAGCAAATAAATTCCGGCTTTGTGAATAAAGCGCTATAACACACGCGTGAAAAATGTTATATATATTTGGGTAAAAGAAAAGTATCTTCAGATGTTTATTTTAGTTTAATGTCTTGAAAACTTGAGTTAATTCACATTTGTTCTACAAAGAGTAGCTTTGTCCCTCAGACAGAACAATGTTTCAACTAGAAAACTCAGACGGTTAATGCTGCACAACAGTCACCATTGATGTAAGTTTTGTGTGGAAAGCATAAATGCACTGTGGGAAGAATATTAAACTGGCACTGACAGGATTAATACAAACGTATTTATGACATTAACATGAAATCATTATGATGGGCACTGTCAAAAAAATTTGAAAACTACACACCTTCACACTTAGGCAATTCTTGTAACATGTCTTTGGGAAACTTTATATCAACTCTTCGAATTCCATATAAATATGTATAGTAGGAGGTATTTTTGTTTCTTAGTATATGGTGTTAATTTTGTGAACAGATTTCTAAATAGTCCACGGATGAAGTTATATGAACGTTAAGTTCTGGTTGTGTTGGGACACTACCACAAGACGACGTTACACTTACCTTGCCGGAAAATAGAAATTTCTTCGACTTGGCCTCTTAAACTTGCGTGCATTCACCTAATGCAGATAAAGTTTTGTCTTTTCAATATTACTTTACCGTCCTAAACAGAGTTCAGCGGAGATAATATGGAGACCGCTTCAAGTGTTTTGCCTACTCTTGTGTACACAGTCCATGTTTTATTGCTTTACCGCAGTATAAATATGTGACTTTTGTTGGTGTTTCTATCCTTTTTCGTAAGGTGCACCCAGCATCCTATTCGATGGGTACGGGGGTTCTTTCCTGGGGTGCAGCGCCCGGGACGTGCAGTCAACCGGTCACCATAATCTCACGGCAAGTTTAAGAAAGTACAGAACTATACATTTACTCCGCCTGTATGTCATCGTGGTGCGGACGAGGACAGCTGTGCGGCTGTGTGTCGGTAAGATGGCGTGCTGTATTATCACTGTGACGTTTTGTAATGTAGAGTTCAATGCAGTAGATTGAATTGTGAGGGGATTGGATACGAAGTGGTGGGGCCCAATATGTGAGCTGTCAGGAAGGCTTAACCAAAAGCACAAAAAAGTTAAGATTACCGGTTACCTTTCTCTATTGAATTTTGATGTGGATGTAACAGATTTATTGTCGACAATTATTTCGCTTTTTAAAAATTGTAAATTAGAGATTTTGTGCAAAATATGACTGGCTGCAGTCACGCTTCGGATTCCATTTTATTTTGCAAGAAAACCGACGCCCTTTTTGGACTGTTGGTCATACCCACTTGTTTCATAACGACTTGTTTCCTACTGCCTGCCCAGCTCCAAAGCTGAAAGGCTGCATTTTTTATGTTGTCAGGAGTCAGTTATTCAATATATTCGCAGTTTTATCTTGTTTCTATTCGTGCACTAATATCACTATATCAAACAAATACGGACAAATGCACTCATATATTATTAAATCACGTGTATCATATATCTCTTGCCGGCCTGGCATCAGTAAAATGTAATAATATATAAGTGCATTTGTCGATATTTATTTGACACATTCCCAGCTGTTATCCTTGTCTGAAGGTCGTCTCCATCACGAATGCGAGGACGTACGAGGAACCCGATATATGAAAATAAATAAATTATAAGTCAATGTGTGGATGGAGGGATAATATTATGACCAGAAATGTAATGTGAGATTTTGGGACTGAATTCTGTAGGAGAAGGGAAGGTTTCATTTGGACTTTGGTGCAAGCAGGAATGATGACACGTGCTGCTTCATAAGATATTAAAAATGATTTGAGTAAAGAGATGTCAGCTCGGACACTGGTCAGTGTAGTGAGTTTATTTCATATTAGACCCACTTCGATTTAAATATTTGGTGTTATCTGCAAGATGTTACTGGCAGAATGCATAGGAACGCTGTCACTTGTTTTTGGAAACCAGAACTGTGCTTTCAGTGTTGCTTAACTTTGGAAGTTTCGCCGCTGGTTTGCGTTTCTTGTTCTGTGATAGCATGGGTTTCAGCGGTGTTATTGTCGTTTTGTCTTAGGTTGAGAGGTGACGGTGGGCGTTGGACGAAAATACACTGGAACTTGAGGGCGTTCCGGAGCGATAACACTACGAGTGACTTGTTGCTTGACGGAAATATCGGAAAGAGGGGACCAAGCTTTAATATTCTGCGTGCAGTACATCTATCGAAATGACACGTAGCCTGCAATCAGTGCAATTCTCAACTGAACTCCAATAGTAAGACAGTTCAATGAATACGTAAATGCAGTGCTAATATACTTATATATATATATATGTACACACACACACACACACACACAAATAGAGCTCACTTAGTTGTGACAATATGGCAGCGAACAGAGAATGATAAATTCGCCTGAGGTTAACTGAGCACTACAACACGTTGGCGTATGGCGGAGTAGAGGTAAAATTCAATGCATTCTTAACGTCTGCTCTAGGGAGCGGTGAGAACAAAAATTTCAAACCCCTCCGCTTTACCCTGACACCTCTCGGTGGGCACTGTAACCGGTCTGAAGCTCTAAAGAAGCGACAGATCTGTTGCCTAGAAGGTACAGGCCGACTGACAAGTAGCTGCTTCATTTAAAATGCCTGTTTCTTAACATATTACATTCTTATCTTTCTTAAACAATTAAAGTTCACACGCCTTTATTAATACATCATATGAGCGCTCCACATAGACGTCAGTTTTGCCCACACATTTAGCAAAATCGAAAATAGAAAATGAATACTTTCCTTAAAAATGGAAGGGAAACAATGGCGGCAGTTTGTAACGTCTGCTGCAATTGCGGTTTATGGCTACTTGTCGGGTGGGACTGCAGGTAAAAGGGAAAGAAAGGCCAGCTCAACTTCTTCAGAATCATGCTCAAATTTTTAGATGTCCTGTGGCATAATCTTTTTTTGTTATTATTTTTAGACTTATACCGTAAAGAGAAATCACGTGAAGAAATATCTTTGAGCGGAGATCAATCTGTTTGTCCTCCGTGCCCGAACAAATGTTCGGGAATACGGCGGTCCAAGCCACGTGTTACCGGAGTCGCAAAATTTTGGTGGTACTGCAAGTTACATGAAGTGCAAATTTTCGTATTGATTTCACAGACGAACAATAGAATTGTTCTGCTGTTGTGTAAGTAATCAAGGAGTGTTGTTATGATGCGGCAGACGGGAGTAGAGCCAAATCAAAATCTTTTTATCAGATGCAGCCCAAGAATTCTGGTGTCCGACACAACATTATTGTGCAGTCAGTAGTGTGTTAGCAGACACAAGTTGCATAAATACATCTATTGGTTCCAGTGTATCTGAATTTTACGTATAGGTTTTAGACTACGGGTTGGACGACCTACGAATCCTGGTTCGATTCCATTCGAAGACTTGGGATTCTACGATTCCTAAAGCGTCCAGACCGGCTCTGGGGCCCAACTAAGTTCCTAGTCATTGAATGGGCTACCAAGGGCAGGGCGTTAAATTCACAAACTCCCTCTGTCTAGTGTCGGGGTTAGGAATGACTACAGCAATACCTGGTCTCGCCCATATACCTCGCTGCAGAGGGACAGTTATATGGGTTACATGTCCGTATACAACAACTTGAATATCTCATAACCCATTTCATAAGAAATTTGTTGTTAAGGGGCCGAACTAACATTGTTTGAAACATTACAATTTTGACTAAAATATGACTATAAAAATTGCCTATACACGAAGACCTACGTGGATTTTTGCTTGACTCTGCCGTAACTCGCTAAATATTTAGTGTAGCGAATTTTTTGTGGACAGGAAACAAATGTATATTTTATAGTCTGTAGAATATGCAGGAGAGTTTAAAATATGCTGCTGTTCAGTGAGTGTTATATTCACATATTGTGTGTAAATCGGAAGAAGTCAGTTTTCCTTTTGCTGAGCGCGACTTACAGTGGCCGATACCTGCTGACTTTATATCGAGCCAAGTCACAACACTACAGTTACTGTTTTGTCTCCAGGCAGCTTTACATCATACGTAAACTTCATTATAGCCTATTTTAGAGAAAAGTTTATTGCCTCCACACCTGTCATGTCAGCATTAGTCTACCATTTAAACGGCATATCAGATTATAACATTTTGTAATGTCCTTCATTGTTTTAGGCGTAGATGTTGTTTGTTTGTTGGTTTGTTTTAGATTTAGCCTTAAACCCCAACATATATGAAAAATGAAGTTGTATTTCTTGCAAGAATGACGTTAATGCCGTATTGCATTTACGTGTTTCTGGAATGTTACGCCGTGTCGATTGGTAAGCAGTTACCGATGTCCTGAACCAACGTGTGTAATTATCTTTCACCCTAGAACACCTTTTGTTCCGTCTTTTGTGGTGCAGCTTAATTCTGATCAGTCTCTTGTCCTTTGAAAACTGTTAACTGCAGACGGAAATTTTGAAGATTTTCCTTTGAGTTGTTTCAGTTGATATTTCGCCGAAGTGTAACCATGGGGGTATGCAGTCCGAACCCCTTTCTGTCCACAGACATTTTGCGTTTTTTTTTTAATTTTCTCCAGAAAATTCAGGCAGCATCTCAAGTTAGTTCCAAGACGTGTTCTTGCGCACTCTTTCCAGTTCACTATTCACCAGCTGTCCTATCATTCGACACCGACGATCTAAGCCATTAACGTCTCGGTTAAACGAATCGTAAGTAAATAACATTTTACTAAATTAACATACATTAAATCTCGGAGTGGATCTTCTCGGCGTATTTTCTTGATCGTGGTTTATTTTGCGACGTTATAAGTATATCAGACTAGCATTAAGTGACAGGGGGATGAGTAACTGGGAAATTTGAGAGGATCTGGAAGGAAGCGGTCTTGGCGTAATGCACTTGTTATCTCTGAAGGGAGGAACTGAGAACGACGACGCCGAACATTAGAGAGGAGAGCAGGCGTCCGTGTCATGTTATTAGTGCCAGAGCGTTTGTGTTATGGTTAACATCGCAGTACAGCAGTCAAAAGATTTGGGTTTGGATCCCAACCATTCCTATTAAATTTAATTATCGAAAGGTTTAGAATGTCTGTCATTGTAATAAATACCACGTGTTGGAAGGCCCGACAAGAGCCAAGTTCAGAAACATTAGTAGCTTGAAAGATGATGCCAAAATGAGAGATTTGGGGCTCTTAGAGTTATGATGATGAAGATTCAAATATTCTGGTATTGTATGTCTTGTGGTTTGCTAAATATTTTCGAAATTTTAGAGCTGGCATTAACCTAACCTAACCTAACCTAACCTAACCTAACCTAACCAAAACAAGATCTCTTCACCCTAAAGTTGGAACCATTGCGCCCCTAACAAAATTCGGTAACTTTTACCAGTCGACACGGCGTAACAACCCAGAAGACCTGAACCATCAATACCCAACAAATGAGACTCAGTAAGCGATGAAGTTTGTACGGCGTATAATCTTGTAACCTCAGCAACTGCATTCATTATAATCGGTTTCGAATTTCCCTAGATATTGTATATCAGGGAAATTCGTCGCCGAGCGATTATCATTCCTTTCCAATGATGAAGCCAAATGTTAGCTGATACAGCTTTAAAGATGTCAGTGAATTGGTAACATTTGTGACATTATGGCTGGCGACAAAGAACACGGTCTCATGTCAACAAGGAATGTACAAGATTGTTTCACGACAAGATAAGTGCCTCAGCTGTGGTGGTCACTGCATGTCAAAATAGTGGGCTATCAGTACTGTTAAATGTGGTTTGTTGTAATTAGAGCTAAAAAAGCAATAAATATCCCTATACATAGCAACGTAATCTTGTTTGTGAGACGTGCGCAATACTGCCGTTTGAAAAAGCACTTGCAACTTACCTTATGTGCGACTTTCTTCAGCTGACTACATCAGTCTCGTAGTTGCGCGTCTGTTATCACTGACCGAACTGCTGCACATCGGAGACTCTCCACTTCTTCGTCTTGTTGACTGCAACACCGGAATGACCACTCGAGCTTCCACTGCAAGGTTACAATTCCAGAACCCCAGGTTTCTTCCCACCCGACACTAATGTTGCCGTTATTAACAGGTTTTAAATAGCAACTCATTTGCTTGACCGCGATGAATAAAATCTCAAGGAAAACAGTTGAAAATTCTTTGGGTTTTTATTAATACTTTTTTTTTCCGAATTATCCTTCGAAGAACTGGACGTAGTTGGAAGAATAATATTAAAATGCAAATTAAACAAGGAGGTTGGGAGAATAAGAACTTCGTTTCTCTGATTCAGAATGTAGTGAAATTTGATAAAACTTCGGATTCCACAAAACGCTAGCGATGTATTCACTAGCTTGGCAAATAAATTGTTAGGCAAAAATATATTTTTTTAGTTTTTAGGTCTTTTTTTGGGGGGGGGGGGGTTATCCGTAGATGTCAGACGGAACATGACACCTTATAGGCCTGTACACACCAAATAAGATGCAGTGTTGTGTGTGTCCTGCATTAAATATGATATTAGGCTGGTGCGTAGGATTTACAGTGGCTCTGGTAGGCGATGTCCATGTTGTGAACAGAAGTATCGAGGTTATAAATTTTGTTCTGCTGGTGAACTGATTCATAATTTCTTACCCCTCTTTATTAACGCACCTCAACCCTTTGAATCTGTTACAATATACATGCTGTGCTTTAAATATACAAATTAAGTGTTTTGTGATATAATAGTTGCAATTCTTTGTTTGGTGTCATTCTTTATATTCCTGAGACGTAAATAAATGTACTGGGAAGAAACGAAGACTAGCTGAGTCCAATCAGTTTAGCGACTTGGGTACGGACTGGACAAATGCGGGATCGTGGGACCATTCTCTGAAGGGGAAAGATATATTTTTCTTTTCCAAAGCATCCAGACAGACTCTGAGGCAAACATAGCCTCCAGTACTGTGGGCCCTTCTCGTCAGGATCAAGGCGTCCGGCAAGTAGCGTTATTTACGTACATATACTTCGGCGATCAAGAATACATGGAGGTATACCTCCACTCTTCCATTTGTCTACATGATGTGACAATTAAGTACTGGGGCAACATTCATGGGAAACATTTGCAGTCACTAGGCCTATCTTCCTGTTGCAGACTTCATGTAGAGCTTCTGCTTGTCGCTGAGCCACTCAAGTATTTACAACCTTTCACAGAGTCCAGAATTTCATTACCGAATTCATAAAGCCAGCCAGCAACTTTAAATCTATGTGTAAAGCTTCGTAATATGTCAGAACAGCTGAATAACATTGCTAAGGTTTATGCGCTGGTCTGCTGATGTTCGATTCCCCTAAGGAACAGACATCTTTCTTTTTGCCCGAGCATCCAGTGGTGTCTGTCAAGTTATTTGACTAATCAGTACTAGAGGGTAAGGCGGTTGGGACTTGAAGCTGATCTTTGACCTTTCGGTACCGAACTATGAACGCGTAGGTTTATGCTTTGTCTCCTCCGAACCCTCCCATGTGTCTTCGTGTCGTATTGCCTAAGGAATTGCCGGAAATGAGAGATTTTATGACAGCTGCTCGAAACCCTCAGTAGGATGACCACTTCTTACCTTTTGTTGACGATTGCTTATAGCATAAACTTGAGTAAATATATTAGAACACAAAATTTTCAGGAAAACTTGACATCGTTATGTGAAATAATATCATATAAAACTTATTCATATTTATGTTACGCCAGACTTTATGTGCTGCTACAAAACAAAAATGTGCAGTATTTTAATGTAATGTTAGGACTGTAGACCGTATTAAATTATAAACTGCTTTATTTAAGTTAGCAACCTGCTGACATCGCAAAATTTGTGTGTGACACGGCACTTCTTTTTGGAATAAGGAAATGCCTGAAAAATGGGGAAGAAGGGGGGGAAGACAGAGAGAGAGAGAGAGCTTGCAGGACTGAATATTTTGTGTCGTTATAAAAGTGTGTTGTTTCAACCGAGGAGAATATTGTTATAGTGAACAGTGAGGAATTAATTGGTACCATAGAATGTCTGACTCTGTAGACGAGGTGTCGTATAAACCGATGTCGTTATACAAAGGTTCGAATGTAATTTATGACGCATTTAATGATTATGAAATTCTGTCATATTAAAAAAATATTACGGAAGATGATTTTATAGGCTGATCTCTACGAAGAAATACAGTTGCTACTTTCGTTGATCTGGCTAACAGCTATTCAAGATAAATAAATAGGCTTTTGCGTATTTTTCTCACAGGAATGATTTCCTTTTGCAGTTCCCGACAAAGATATGAATTGCCTTTGCAACCCCCCAGATGGGAACACTCTGGCCAAACCTCTCTAATTTACTCTGTAATAAGAGTTACTTATGCAACTCTTATTGCATTTTGAAATTAATAACTAATAGATTTCTGGGGCCACATTGATTATCAGCAGCTCTTTTGTCTTACGCCATTAAAGTGTAATATTTTTCCAGTAATATAAAGAAAATGGTTCCCACGTGAGAGAAAAAAAATATTCGTGTCCATTACAGTCACCAGTCGGTTAATTCTGATTAGAGAAATAATACTGATGTTTATTTTGAGAATAATATGGAGAACACCCATATTTACTGCGTGGGCATAATACAGAGTTTTTAATGATAAAGTGGTTGGTACATATATCTACCACTGTGCTGTTAAGAACTACTTATGGTTATATGGCTAGGTAATAGCACACCTGCGTTGTCCTCGGGAGGTCCTTTGTTCACAACTCAGTCAAATAGAGGCTATTTTGAATTTCTTTCCTTGGTTATTCTCAGGCCCTTTATTCATGCAAATACAGAAAGTGTATTCACTATGGAGTTCGTTACGTCCTTATTTTTCTACGACATTCTAAACCTGCTTGTCGGCGCTGTATAAAGCCTGCAGTTAAAACGGCGCCCTAAAGAAGCCAAGAATCACAACACAAGTATTTCTTCCATAAATTTTGCCTCCGATTTTTATATCATCGGAAACTGTAAACAGTAATTTATTGTTATTGCCACAACTATGCTAACAAGTCTAGGCGTTAAAAGGTCGAGTTTCGGCCGCTGAGTGTTTTACAGATTTCTGTTCCCGACTTTTCTGGTTACAATAGTTCAGGTTTTAGAATAACCAAACGTTGCCCTTGTTCAGGCCATGAAGGGTATAGGCGGAGCAGAACTGTAGCTAAGTTCGTTACTTACATTGACACTTTTTGAATATGAGTGATAAGTATCATGCTACGGCCGCTTCATCCCTGGGAAGTAACTCCTGTCCTCATTAAATGGAAGGCTGGCTGGGCTTCAGAGTTGGTCTGGGCTTTTGGAGAAAAAAAATCTTTTGTTCCTGCCTGGACTCGAACACCCCAGCATCCAGCTAGTAGCCTAGTTATTCTAGGGCTGCAAAATAATCGTGAATTAGTGTGTTTTCGGATCTCAAAATTCAAATTTTGAATCTTGGAAGCCCTGAAAATTGAGCCGACTCCCTGCAGCCCTCAAGGAAGCTGCAGGTTGATTCTGACCAACTTGAATCTGGTTTTGAGAGACTAACTGAACATGACGTTAGCGTTTCAAAGTATAATCTCTAACCGACCGACCTACAACGCGTCCCCAGTAGACTTATGCCTACTCTCCAGTAAGCTAACAACTCAGCCATATCATAAATGGCAACCAGCAGCATCATCACCCATCCGGCAGCAAAACATTTGCAATGCTAATGAATTCACTACACTACAGCAATGTCAGGTCAGTCAGGATAGAAATAATTTTTTTCCCATGCATCAGCATCCTTGGTCCGTTTTCCCTGTCCTGTGGTCAGCAGTGCGAGAGCCGGTCCGGCCAGCAACCGTTATGTTCTGACCAGTTTGACTACCAAGATCAATGCCTCTGCTCCAAGGGATGCAGTTCTGAACTTTCTGTGCAGTAACGGTCATCTTCTTCTTGAAGATCTCTATTCTCCCCTTCTTGCTATGGTGCAGAGCAGTAAAATATGTTTTGTCTCTGGTCTGCTGTATTATATATAACACAAGTTGCAAGAAACTTGTCTGGTAAATTAACGTCTTTTGTGTAAAGGGACCACTTCTCATTCTGCCTCTTGGACTGACCTGTAACCCTTCTGTCTGCCGTATTCTTGGCTCTGTTCTACACAAATATGTTACAGGATGCTACAGGAGGCCTTAATCATAACTTCATGATAAATGGATGTTCAGAAACAGAAATTCGCTCTAAGCGGTGGTCTGTGGGTTCTGCCCTGCATAGAGCGGTTCGAGTAATGCCAAAAGGGGGAAAATGATCGTGGGTGTTGTAGCTCGACGTCGTTGCAAAATTAGTGGCAGTAAATTTCAAGCTTTGAAAAAACTTCTATCCCATATATATATATATATATATATATATACTTTTATCTACATAAATGTGTGCATGTATGCGTATAGGTATGTATGTATGCATGTATGCGCATATGTATGTATGTATTTATTTCTAAATCCGTTACTTCCTCGTACACTAAATCAATATTGTCAAACTCCAGGATAGGAGGAACCGCGGTGTGTGAGTGATCTTTAAAAAAAATTCAAATACATTATTTTTAACGCTTTGGAGGCTGATATTCAAGTAAGTTATGTATAAAAATAGAGGTCCTAATTCAGAGATATCGAAATCGTTCTACATTACAACGACTAATCGGTTCTTTTTCAGGTTAATAATTTGTCCTTATTACGAGAACCGTAGGAAGCAGGTCAATGCATGTGTTAACAGAATGCGACAGTTCTGTATGTTTCATAATGCAGTGTATGTAGATACACTGGGCATTAAACGGTTAATTACCTAATTTTACTGTGGTCTAACCACTGCAGAAATTACGCTGCAACGAATACGGGGATAATTGAATAAGTAGGAAGAAATTTGAGTGGCAATATAAAATTGCACTTTTAAATAACCGACGACTGCCTGGTTCATGTTGTCCGCCAAGTTTATTTTAGCATTAGCTGTAATTTAAATTTAAAATTGTATATAATGTGAAACTTACTGAGACGACTGTACACTGGAGTAAATCAGTGTCCTGCAGGTCTTAGTACCCAGCATGAAGATTACAGTCTTGTGGGCTTTGACTCCGCATAGTTTGGTAGATACCAACATTTCGGATAAACGTAACGCCAAGATGTTTTACTTCTAAGAAACGAGTTAAAAATAATTACTCTTTTTAATGACGTAGTATTAAGGGGGACGTGTTTAATCAAGCTTGCTGCGGTGTACGTGCACATTGGTAGCTATAGATTCACCTAGAATTTCTGTGTTCATTAATGAAGCCAGCCTAAACTCAGCAAACTACCAACTCAGCTACAAATCAGTGGGCAAGTGATATTCAGTGTCGAGTCCTTGCTCCCTGGGTTGGCCGTCTCCCACTAGCCTTGTAACCTACGAAGCTACAAGGAGATGTCCTCGTGCTGCTCTACTCTATGACTTCCTCCGTTTTATACTGGCCTTTGTAAGTCGTCATCGCTAATTACAGCTGAACCTGTACAGCAATTCTCGACGCGAGCTTAGCTGACGGTACAGCAGTTCAAACAGCCGATAAGCCTCGTGTAAGAAAAGGCAAATGACTTTCAAGAGTTCGATTTTAAAAGCCATAATCATGAAGGTTAGCGATAAAATGGGGGAAACGACAGAAAGAATTGTATCTGTTTACATACAGGCCTGTGTGTCCTATACTGAGCGAAAAATGTAGGGTAAATTTGTCGCGTGAAGAAGGTGTATTGTGATAGAATATAAAGAAGTACAGCTCCAGGATATCTCGCCCTTGGAACCCTGTGGATTTAGGTTGTCAGCTTCAAACTCCAGACACTTTAACACCGCGGGAAGACACCTCGGTATCCATTGAACAAGTGGACTGTTGGACTGGTGTTCTGTAAAAGTGGTCAGGAGCAAGTGACGAAAAACTTCGGCACCTTCGGGAATGGAACCCCGATTGCCTGGTAGTCGAGCCCAAAGTCCGTTCACCATACTGACTGAAAAACCCTTTCTCCACATACAAACTATATACATTATGTTCTTCCAGTTTAAGACACTGCAAATTTCGGTACGTTTCAATGTGTTGAATAGCTGGTGGCCTTTAACTTCCCCTTTATACCTTGAGAATGTAGATAGTAATCTCTGCCGAAACATTGATACCCATTTCCCAGACTAGGGAAGGCTACAGTATGAATATTGAACATAATGGTGATATTAATCAGTGGACCATAGACATTGAACCAAGAGTTAGGAAATAAAGGCAATTAACATTTTTTGTTTCATTAGTGAATTTTTTATGAACAACTTAATGATATTTTATTTGGATTATGGGAAGATAAAGGCGGATGTAAGAAGGCCTGTTTAGCCTGCCCATATTTTAGGTTCCTGAAAAAGACCATTGGTTACTGAACAAGGCCATTTAGGTTCCTGAACAAGGTCATTTAGGCTCCTGAACAAGATCATTTAGGCTCCTGAACAAGGCCTTTTAGGTTCTTGAACAAGGCCATTTAGGTTTCTGAACAAGGCCATTTAGGTTCCTGAACAAGTTTTACCGAATTCAAGAAATGATTAGAACTTTTCGTTAAATATAGCCGTTTACGTGAGGTTGTAAGTTATTTTATTTCAGTGGACGTCGCAAATGTCAGTTGTGACTCTTAAATCTGGATAGGTTTTTGTCTTTGAATTGCATAATTAAACATCACAGGCACAATGCAAGTGATCTGATTTTCTGAAAGTATGCACCGGAAGTTGATTCGTTACACGTTGACTAGCGAATCTCCTTTACGTTGCGTATGTTTTATATTTACGACATTTTGGGCGTTTCCAAGTGATCGTTATGTCAGTCAGTTGCCGGTTACCTGGAAAATAGTTGCAAGAATTTTGATCGACCTCGGAAACCTTTACATAATAACCTTATCATGTTTAGATCACCATCCACAGTGTTCAGTTGGTAATCACAATAACTTACATTGTTAGCCGTCAAAGTATTGCTGTCACCAATAATTTCATATATAAAATAAATTATAGTGTAGATATATATAATCTAAACAAAATAAATTACAGTATATATTTGACTATCAATGGAATAAAAGCCAGTGGCGTGAATTCGGTAATAGACCCAACTCCCATAAAGTTTTCTTTACCAAACCTTCTTCAGACAATAATATTATGGATATATACTGTACCAATGTACTTCAGACGGTGCTATTATCGGCGTGTAATCTATCAAAGCTAATTTGGGCAATGCTGCTGTAGGCTTATAACCTATACTACGTGTTTCTGGATATTGTTACAGATTTATAGTCTATCAGATGTATTTCAGACAATGCTGTTATGGACGCAACCTATCCTGACATTTTAAAACACGTTTAAATTTACATAAATATCTATATATTGCAAATCGAAAAGATTTTAAGACTAAAAATATTCTCAGGCGTAAAGTGACCAGCATTTAATTCCATGCAGATGCGATGTGTTAGCAACATGTTAAAGGCCAGGTTATATAGCATGCTGCTTCATGTTAACAAAATTAGACGAAACTCATGTTAAGACACGACCACGTACACTAGCACTTTATAGTAGCTAGAGGACGACGCAGTTTCCATCATTTGGCGCACGAGTGAGCCAGTGTAGAGGCGCCGGCGGGGTTGTATTGTCTGTCGGTCATTAAAGTCCTGTACATCCTATCCTATCCTATCCTATCCTCATCACTGTAATAATAGGCTGTAATAACATTCAAGACATGTCAAAAGGATAGAAAGAGAGGGGGTTCGTACGTAATGGTAAAAAAAGGCTACTTGGTAAATTGTGGCGGCTAATTAGTATCCGACTGGACTGACGTTGTGAGCTTGGGCATTGAGTAATGCGACGCCGCGGTTAACGCGTGCTCTTCGCCTAACAACTCGCCGTTCAGCGCCAGAGAGTATTAACTAGCTACTTTAAAGTGTTCAGCGTGCTAACCAGCCATCAATTGCGTTCTTGAAACTGCCGGGCTCAAAAATAAAATATAGCTTTTATTAAGAAACGGTGTGATTTAGCTGCTGATTTGCTCAGTATTAATTTTTATTTTCTCGAGGCGAAATATATAGGACCAATGAAACCATACAAGAAACTTCTATTATATTTCACTCATACAGGACTGTCGTGTTCTTTCTAGTGTTGATCAAGATTGCGTTTTCCAGGGGGAGTTAAACGATCTTAACTTGAATTAGTACAAGAGTTGCAAGGCAAGTGTGACCTTCAGCAGTATGATTACGCGTTCTTCAAAACGTTTGGCTTCCACTGTGCATCGTTTGTACAAAATATGTTTTGATAATTGGGTACTTTCCATCATAAGTAACGGTTTCAACGGAAAATCCTTGTGTAGTTCCATTATTCATTGTCATATCCATCGAGGGAATCTGTGAAGTCACAGTTTCCTTGAATGCACAGGCCAGTACCTTCAAGCCTCTCGCCATTTTGAAAGAACACACATGTATTGATTGATAGAATGAATGAGTGATTTCATCGATAAGGGCGGAGGCTACAATACTGACCCAAAATTAGGTACTCTTTGACTTGCTTATGATCTTGTGGGTTTTGAAACAGATTAACATTGTAACTGGATAACAGCTTTAAGAGGTAGCTTGTTTCTTGGGAACTTCGGTATCCACCAGCAAGGCTACACGATGTCAGGATCCCGAAGACCGGAAACAGAACAATCCCTGCCGTGAAAACCCGAAAATTTGTAGCGCACCTCTCGACTGACTTGGAACTATCGCGTTGTTTCAGCAATCATTGCCACCTGGCGTGCATAATAGTAGCTAAAAAATGAATTGTACATGCCTATAGAATAAAAACAATTTAAACTCTTAGTCCTACACAAAGAAACACACAAACAAACAAACAAACAAGCACAACCATTAAGGTACTGTAAATTTCCCATCACTGACAGTTTGGACTTAACGCTGACATAACGGACAGTGTTGTGTGGTTTTGCAAATGGAACGTAACGATATGCATTTTACTCTGGACCGGTGCTGAAATTGAACTTGTGGGTTGCAGCATGGTACATCGTTATGCCATTAGGCCTATAGAGTAACTGTGCAATGTGGTCGCTCAGAGAGTCCCTCACCCCACCCATCACACCTCAACTTAATCGTATTTGGTTCCGAATCTGCTTGTTTAGGTGCAACAGGTTTCGAAATGGGAACCTGAACCAAGCACCTGGCTTGTTCTTGTCGAGCGGAAGCAGAGAGACTAAGACGATGTGTAAAACATTGGATGGTTACCGATGTACAGTGTACAGTTTGTGGCCTCCATAAGAGGATCCGTTAAGAAAGGTTATAGGCTTTACGTACTGCACTGAATCACGTTTACAGTACTTAATATTTTAAAAGTACAGAATTAATCAAAAGTCACTGCGCACCTGGCGTAGTTAATGAATATATTAGGAGAGTTCCTGTATATTAGGGCAAACACATTTCTCACATTTAAGTTACAACAAACATTAACCAATCGACTTCAGCATTAACGTCAAGAATGGGGCGAATTTACCTTTTGTTGTGTAGATGTATAGCGACTTTCAATTCACTCTTTTTGTAGTGAAAATTAATGGCGTGTTACTTATAAAACCTAATTAAACATCAGACACGGACAGATGTAACCGGGATTCAAACACAGAGCCTGCGGATACAAAGGACACATTTAAACAGGAGCGCGGGTTAGTGGCGCAGTTGTTACGCACTGAATTGACATTGCATCCTTGAGCACTGGCTAAATTAAAACTTCCTACATACTGTGCAAGTGTTTAGATTTTCACAGTGGTGTGGATGATGTAAAAGAAATCGCCAATTCCTGGTCCAGTGGCACGATAAATACTAGATACATATAATCTACTGGAAAGGATCTTTTCCAGATATGAGTAATCATTCTTGGATTTGGCAGGATGGGCTGAGGAAAATCACGAAACCTGTCAATAAAAAGCCTGTCGCCGGGTTTCAGCTGCACCTTTCCAAGTTGCGTGAAATGTAAGTGATCGTTTGTTTTTTGTATCTTGCAGGAATTGTTCTTATTCTTTAGTGAGACTTAAATTTGAGACGAAAACCCTCAGATTAGGGACGAATGAAGGCGAACAGAACAAGACATGAAATATAAGTATGACGTAACCTTGAGGCGCGTTAATGTATCCCATTTTGCAGTTGAAAAGCAATAAGTGTTACATATTCTGAGTGTGCGCCTTTAGCCTTATTTATCCAGCATATAAAGCGCATGCGCCTTATTGCATTGTCGTCTGTGGCCTGTACAGCTGTACAGTATTTTTCCACATTCTTTCATAAATGACTTAGTTTTAGGAAACAAGGTTATTGTACATAAAATGTGTGTTTTGATTTTCTCTACAATTTTATCTGAAACATTTCTCAATCTAAGAAGAAGTGAGCGAAATATTATAAAAATGTGTAAATGACTTTGTCAATTACTCGTTATTCTTGTCAGATTTTAATCAAACTTGAATTTTCTCTACATATTTTCGAAAAATCCTGAAATTCATTAAGTCATTAGAATCTGTCCAGTGGAAGCCGAGTTGTTCCATGCGGACGGACAGACAGACAGACACGTGACACATCTAACAGTCACTTTTCGCAATTTCGCCAACGTGCTTAAAAACTTGATCATTAGGCTGTAGTCCGGGACCGAAACTGCGATCGCAGAAGCCGGAGAAATGAGAAACAAACATGACTCGCATTCCTGAGAGAAAAGCGAAACTGCATCCCGAATTGTACATTATTTTTTGAGAATATAATAGTTGATTGGCTAGTCGGAACATACAGTTTCGCCCATGGAATTCGACGATTCTACACCTTGTTTGCAACGGCCAGTTACATCCCATCCAGTCTGCGTCTTCATACATTTTGTTTTAACCCATTTTGTGGAAATGTCAGGCGAGTCTGTGACAGCCAATAATGGCAGAACTTGCCTCAGGATTTCCGTTGTTTCTGGCATTATACTTTTATGTGTCCTGTGCAGATGGCAATGCTTATTATTTGACTAACGAGACAAATCTCTGCTATGGATACATTATTCCTTTGTGATTTTATCATCTGATTTCATAAACAAAAACGAGTCATAGATCTACAGTTTGAAGGGTCCGTAGACAAGTAGCGGCCGGCAATATGAAAATCCACATAAGGGGTTGAGATAAAGTACATTTTAATATTATCCT
>Ga0131853_10007019_pt1 | contig 20354 bp, 15 predicted proteins | sample TergutLab28metaG_FD_92764 | JGI IMG/M metagenome (GOLD analysis project Ga0131853, IMG submission 92764) | Labiotermes labralis P1 segment gut microbial communities from Petit-Saut dam, French Guiana - Lab288 P1 (version 2) (version 2) | ecosystem: Host-associated > Arthropoda: Insects >...
ATCATCATCATCATCGTCATCGTCATCGTCGTCGTCGTCATCATCATCATCGTCATCGTCGTCATCATCATCATCACCATCTTCAAGCGTAGAAAAAGTTCCACGACTCACTGTACTAAGCGAATGTGAATGGGAAACAAGTTCACCAATGTGACTCAATGAATTTTCAGCTCTCCTGTTCTTCTTGCACTTTTTGTTATGATCATTATCATCATCATCATGTGACAAAGCTGCAGGTAACCTTGAATCTTTCCTTTTCTTAAAAGGTATATCTGGTAATAAACTGATGTTGGATGCAACACTTTGACTTCTCTTTAATGACATTCTCACACCAGAACAAAACAGTTTCAACTATGTTACTTTAGGCCCTTTGAGACCACCCACAATGTGTGCACTAACACGTGTTTTCAAGTGCAACTCATAACAGCACATGCAATATCCATTTCCAAACACAAGTCAATGACATGAACCTTCACCACCAGCTTTGTATATTCAGCAAATGACGAAATCTGAAAAAAGAAACAACAAAAATTCAGTGTTATGTCACAGACATCAACTCCACACCAAACTGTGACCACGCACAGCATTATCCTACGTTACTGCATTATAACTTGCTTAACAATTTGCGTGCGACAAACGGCTATACCTACCATACCCTGCATTACCCTTAAGAGTAATAAAAAAAAATTTACCCTATATCTTCACAAAACATTGCAATTTTATTGTGACGAATCAGAAACAAACATCCCCACTCTGTCAACAGTCCACAATGATGTCACATGTGAGCAGCAGTGAACTACTAACAAAACACATAAATGTGGTAGGACATCGTAAAGGGACTATTACTAATATGACGTTCAGGTGACCGTGCATCATGATAAATTATTATAATAAAACCAACCAGATGCACTAATTTCTCAAATTTATTTTTGGAATAAAACTGTACATGTTCCAGACAGTTCCTCTGTCCATCAACAGGAGTTCTTCACTGTACACACAGCAGTGTGCTAGCAAGCTGTTAGCAAACTTGTACGACATATAACACTGCTGTGTGTACAGTGAAGAACTCCTGATGATGGACAGAGGAACTGTCTGAAACATGTACAGTTTTATTCCAAAAATAAATTTGAGAAATTACTGCAGCATTTGGTTGGTTTTATTATAATGAGTCAAAAAATAAAGAATTAGCACAACACAAAATACTATAATAGCTTTCAAATGGTGCTGAAACTTGGAGGATTCGGGCAGCCGATCAGAAACACCTGGAAAGTTTCGAAATGTGGTGCTGGAGAAAGATGGAGAAGATCAGCTGGACTGAGCATGTGAAAAATGAAGAAGTATTGCTTAGAGTCAAGGAGCAGAGGAATATCCTGCATGAAATAAGTGAATGGAAGGCCAACTGGATTGGTCACATTTTGCCTTCTACAGTGGGTTATTGAAGGAAGGATAAAAGGGGGGGGGGGTTTAGAAGTGACAGGAAGACGAGGAAGAAGACGTAGGAAGCTCTAGATCGCATTGTGTGGAGAGCTGGCTTTGAACCTGCCGTAAGACAGACCACTAACTGCATGAATGAATATACTATAAAAACCTTACCAATGGTATTATGAATCATAAAAAATTCATCAACAGGGTAAAAGGTGTATCCAAGTGTCTTCTGAATGCTACTTGAAACTGTGCCTTTTCATTCCTGACACTTGCGAAACTAAGTGATAAACTATTGCAAATTTTGATGCCAACACAGAATGTGCTTTTTTGTAAACATTAACGGTTGGCATCCGGTCTGTGGAGACGGTGCTTGTTCCTGAAACTAAATGTCTGATGTGATGTGTGGGAGACTGCAATGATCTAGCTGGCATTGGGCATTTTGAGCATCACAGTGCATGCCAGGTGACCCTGGTGTTCAACACAAAGTATCTGCTTGAAAACCATCTTGGTAACTTACAACAAAGTTGATCAATTAACGTGTACATATTGGTAAAGACATACAAAGTCTCAATCTCTAAAATGGACTTCTACATGCAGTTGTAGCATATGCGCCAATCATAATTCTAACAATCTTCTATTACAAAGTAAAATACCTTTTCACTATGTCAATAAATGCCCAACAAGATGCAACTATACACAGTCTATTTTATCTGTAGACTGCTCTACATGTTTCGGGGGGTCTCTCCACCCATCATCAGGAGCACAAGTAACTGTATCTACAGCATCCGGTACCAGACAACCGTTGCTGCTACCTGTCGCTATCCTCCACGATAGCGACAGGTAGCAACAACGGCTGACCAATACCAGATGCTGTAGATACAGTTATTTGTGCTTCTGATGATGGGTGGAGAGACCCCCCGAAACATGTAGAGCAGTCTACAGATAAAATAAACTGTGTACAGTTGCATCTTGTTGGACATTCATTGACATAGAACTGTGATGCACGGTCCCATGAACATAAAATACCATTTCACAGTTTGAAAATTACCCCATACTTTTGTTATGTGATTAAAGTGGACAAAATAAACTGACTGGAGAGTGCTAATGCTGCTGACACAGGAACATTGACCTAAATGCGTAACGTACCCCACTTAGGAATCTCCTGATCAATATAATTCTTCCTATGTATGCGGTTATCCACCTCTATGCCAAGAAATTTTGAAACTTACCATTTCTTGCATATACTTTTCTTTATACCCTGTACTAAGATTTCTCTCGTGTGATATATTGCACCACGTAGTGTGGCAGACATGTACTGATCTTTCAGAGAAACCTGGTGCTTGTATCATCAGAGCCGACTCCAATTTCATGAACCTGAATGCCCAGGGTTTCACCCACTTGTGTGCTTCAAGTGTTATTTAATCACACTGTAAATTGCTGAGATTACACAGCATCAGTCATGGATGGATGGATGGATGGATGGATGGATGGACAGACAGATGGATGCACGGATGGATGGATGGATGCAGGATGGAGGGGTGGGTGGATGGGCGGGTGGTTGGATGGACAGATGGACGGATGGATGGATGCACGGATGGATGGATGGTTGGGTGGATGGATGGATGGATGCACAGATGGATGGATGGTTGGGTGGATGGATGGGTGGATGGACGGACGGATCGATGGATGCACAGATGGATGGATGGATGGGTGGGTGGGCGGATGGATAGATGGTGGATGGACGGATGGATGGATGGTTGGGTGGATAGATGCACAGATGGATGGATGGTTGGGTGGATGGATGGATGGATGGAAAATTGGCAGAATGATACTCTACACGATTGCCCTTCATAGCTTTATTGCCCCGACGTGCTTAGTCCAGTAGGTGATCCTCTTTCGGGAAACAGGTGTGGTTCACCGAATCACATTTAGTTTTGGTTATTTCTTTTTTACTTGTTTTATTTACTCATTTTATTGTTGATATAAAATAATGGAGTGCTATATCCAGTAAAACAACTAGATCATTTCTAGGAAACTGACACGGTCACTTCTCTGCACTCCTACTTACACCACACTCGTACGCGATTTAATTTGCACTGGATTGCTAGCGTCCATTGTCCGCTGCTAATGTTTTCTCATTTAAATCTCTCCCTTCCTACCTATCACCAAAGGTCCTGAATATACGCTGACAGATTAACTTACGACGCATGGCCATGAACCATCCGTAACTGATGCCAGCAATCCTAAGAAACATCCATACTACAAATGATCGGCTACAATACAGACAGAATAGAACTTAACCACTCAGAGGAAAACCCGTGCCAGTGCCACTTTGTCCAACACCAATCACACATAAACGGGGATGCAATTGAAACTGGGCCTCCATAATGACAGGCCAGAGACTGCCCGAGCCATGTCATGGTCCCACCTGTCTATCACCGTTCTTAATGTGCCTGTCTTGACATTCTGTGGCCAATTCCAGTAAATCAGACAAGATATATGTTTCAAGCACAATTTATTACACAAAATTATGCTCATAACATTTCAACAACTTGGATCTCAAGTTCCTATACAGATTGATGGAGAAAGCTTGACAAGCTAGTATTTTGACAGTAGTCATCCCAAAGTGTTTATCTAATTCATACAAGATACACGTTTCAGTCAAACACAACAATTTATTACACAAAATTATGCTCAGGATGAGACCACATGGCTGGCAAGCCAGCTTCCCCTCTCTCCTGCTGTTTGTAAGAGATCCTCTCAGGACAGTCAAGCCGACCTGTTACTGTGAGGATGACTGCCTTCATGATCCAGTCACTCCAAAGTGCAAGAAATATTCTGTATTACTGTGCTGCAAGTGACCGTTACTTCTGGACAGACATCCCGTAACACTGCTTGTACTTTATTACAGATAAACTTCCACACTGTATAAAACATTGGTGAGACCAGTGATAACATATACCTGTGAAACATGGGTACTAAAATAAAACATAAAAACCAAACTAAGGGTATTTGAGAGGAAGTTTCTAAGAAGAATCTATGGACCCACTGAAGAAAAGGATGGCACATGGCGGATTAAATCGAATGAAGAACTAAACAGTATGACTGGTAATAAAAACATCATAAACTATATCAAAGAACAAAGATTAGCTTGGTTCGGACACATACATCATATGCCAGATAACAGCATGGTGAAAAAAGTATATGAGTGGTCACCCGCACTAACAAGATCGCTAGGAAGACCAAAAAACAGATGGGAGGATGATGTAAAGAGCAACATAACAAGGATGAAAATAACAAATTGGAAGGACTAGTTCAGAGACCGGACCAAATGGAAGACACTCGTTGAGAAGGCCAAAACTTCTCTGAAGTTGTAGCGCCTCAAGAAGAAGAAGAAACTTCCACACTTTTTGTACTTTATAAGATTGTTACTTTTCCAGGTTACTTTACTTTTGTTTCTGTATTTCGTTAAGTTCTCTGAACCAAATACAGGCTTCACACTGAAATGATTTTGAATGTTCATGATTCTTTCATCAGTTCCAGTTCTTCCTGAACATCTACACCGTACCATACATGTAAACTGCATGCTCAAATTACACATTCATGCTCAAATTACACAGTCATAAGTAAAGAAGTGGCCAGGATAGAAGTCCGGTGGCATGACAGTTAACACCTTTTACATACATCTATAAATCCCACAATAATCAACAGTGCATGTTGTCCAAAACAACTACAGCGAAACTCTTGTTCTGTCTCAATAGCAGAGCTCGTGGCACCCACCCCACAATTCTCCCAATTCCCCCTCCACTCATATTTGCACACTTAATCTTCCCAGCATAAGCTGTCTGGCATTACTGGACACACATGCAACAATAAAAATTGCTCCTAAAGATAAAGATCCTCAATACATAAAGAATTAACCCACATTGTCTTTGTGACACCAATGTACTGGAAATAATGTTCACTGATAAGCAACTAGAACTTGCATGAAAATCTTATGCCCCTGTGACTATATGTTCTGTGAAATAATTTTACAAAAATGATTTTTAAACAAGTATCACCTTTTGGATTAATCTTCTTCTTCTTCTTACAAAGCGCTACAACCTACATAAGATTCTGGCTTGCTCAACCACTTTCTTCCAACTATCTCTATTCTGTGCTACTTTCTTCCAATTGCATACATTTATGCTCTTTATATCTTCCAAAACGTCATCTTCCCAACGTGTTTTAGGTCTTCCAATTGGTCTTTTAGACATGGGTTTCCATCTCTTAATCTTCTGCACAATATTATCCTCAGCCAAGCATTCAACATGGCCTAACCAGTTTAATCTTTGTTTTTTTTATAAACCAAATTATATTTTGTGTCCTTTTGATACATCATTTAATTCATGATTACTTTTAATCCTCCAGTAGCCATCAGCTGTACTTGTAGGACCAAATATTTTCTTCATGATCTTTCTTTCGAAAAATCATCAGTTTATTTGTCATATTTTCTTTAAGCACCCACATTTCGGAGGCGCAAGTTACTATTGGGTGAATTAACGTGTTATAAAGTTGTAGTTTGATGTTTCAGGATATTAATGTTGATGAAAATAGTTTTTTATGAACATGGTATGCCCCATTTCCTGCTGCTATTCTTTCTGTTTTTGATTAAACAGAAACCAAGAAATAACAAGCAGGATAAACAAAATGAATGATACTGTTTCAGTCAGGCACCAACCTACACAAATACAGCAGTGAGAAACCAAAGAGGAAGAACTCTCAGTACCCACTGCTTATTCTATTTAAAATATGTGGCATTGTACATTTGCACATTTTCTTTCTAAGTTTGCACAGTGTGTGAATAGCTGAATATAAGGTAACTCACACCCACAATCTCCGATTTCCAGAAAATACATACAGAGAACATGTTTAACAATGTGTCCAAATACAGAGCGACACTGCATTTTTCAGATTAATTACTACAATATTATCATCTTATATGCAGGTAAATTCTATCATTAATTTCCGGCTCGCGATTTCCATCTTTGGTTATTCTTACCCCCAAATAGGTATATTCATTTACATGACTTATTACCCCCTTCCCATCTTCTAGCTGTAAATCTCTCAATGTATCTCCTATGGACATATTTAGTTTTTTAAAATTTAGTTTTAAACTCCACAATTCATACTCCTTTGTCATGTACTCTAAACCCTCATAATCTTGTGCAATTAGTAATTAGTAAACAAAGACTCATATTTATCATGCAATAGTTAAAAGTACAATTGCATATGCAGCAGAAACAGGGTGTTTAAAAGTATAATTGCACATGCAGCAGAAACAGGGTGTTTAAGAGCAAAAATGGTAGCAAAACTAAATTCCACAGAAAAGGACTTTTGGCGACACTCAGCTCAAATTTCCAGGAAGGACAAAATTAGGAACATTATTATTAAACAAAAAATGAACATAACAAGGTCTCTTTTAGACGATATTAGGACTAAACAACTAAAATGGTATGGACATGTTCAGAGAATGGAAGAGGGGAGATTACCAAAAGAAGTTATGAAATGGAGCCCACCAGGAAGAAGAAAACGAGGAAGACCTAAACTTACCTGGGCGGAAGGGATTAGAGGACTGATGGGAAAAAAAGGGATTAATGGAAGAAGACTGGAAAGACAGAGGCAACTGGAGGAGGAAGATAATATAATTGTCAAATGGGCGGAGGAAGGTGTGGAGACATTGTACAGCCTGCTGAATAATAATAATAATAATAATAATAATATGCAGGTAAATATAGTATGTACCTAAGACACATCATTTAGACACAGGACAGAATGCAATTGAATGTTTATGCTAAGTGCTGTACAAGGGGCTTGAAATTACAGTCAGCTGTTCAACAAATTACTTACACAATACTAACGAGAAACTGCGATGTACACTGGCTGTTCATATGCTACGGTCAATACCTGTCTGACACTGCGCAGCACAAGTTCACACTAGCATCTCTTCCTTGTCTTTGATTGGCCAACAATTTTTAGGTAGCTCTCCAGTTATTACAATGCAAAACAGATAGATTTTAATGGACCCCATATAATCACAAACACACAAACCTACCTTACAGAGAACCTGAACAAAACAGAAACCTGTCTTTAGAGGACAATGTTTGCACTCCCAACAAACTTGTGTAATATCTCTATAGATGACATCACAATGTGATTTGTGAACAGCAGAAAGGAAGCACAAACCGTCATTTAAGACTTAAATTTTTTATATCAGTTTTTAGACACATCAGCAAAACTGCGAAAAATGACTATAAGTTTCATCATGTCTGTCCATCCGCACATAACAACTCGGCTCCCAACGGACGGATTATCATGAAATTTCATACTAGAGTGTTTTCCGAAAATCTGTTGAACAAATCAACTTTCTTTAAAAAATCTGACAACAATAATGGGTACTTTACGTGAAGACCGATATACAATTTTTTATCATATCTAACTCAGTTCTTCTTAGAATGAGAAATGTTTTACTTTGAATAGCTTGTTGTCAACAATCATGCCCTTTCTGAGATAATGTGGAAATATAAGGTACAGCAGGGCAAGGATACAGATGACAATATGGCACACGTGCATTGCATGCTGAATACCTAAGGCTATATATATATATACACACACACTCAGAATATGTAACACTTAATTGCTTTTTCACTGCAACAATGGTTGCATGAATGCATCTTAATATCATGTTAAATGAACACTGCGTGTCTTATCTGAAGAATAAAAAACCAACTAGATGTCACTCATTATTTTATTGTACTTCTTATAAGCTCAACATGTTTCTGGCACTACTATGCCCTTCATCAGGAGCTCGCGACAAACAACTTCACACCGAACACACACCACTAAGAACCATAAATTTACATTAACGCTAACACCTCCATCTTTACAGAACGAAACAGCCAATGTGGTAATCAACATCATAGTCGCGAGCTTCTGATGATGGGCATAGTAACACATGAAACATGTTTTATTGTACTTCTTATAGAAGTACAATAAAATAATAAGTGGCATCTAGTTGGTTTTTTTATTCTTCAGTTATCACAATGATGCACAGTCCGATAAACATAAGATTCACTGCGAGTCTTGTTATGGCTTGCTACACGTTTCAGATTTAGCAAATGCTGTTATCAGGCAGCAAATCAAAATATACATGAAGAAAGTAGGGAACATCACACAAAACCACATGCACTGAACGGAGTGTCTATATGGTAAACATAAAGCAAGGATAAGACTTAATGGAAAGCACTCACATTTTTTACCCCACTTTCTTCCAACCTGTATTCTGGCATGACCATACCCTTCCACTGTCCACTGTTTGTTGTCAGTGAGAGACAGTGTCAGGAAGTGCAGCCAGGCCAGAAGGGTGGAGAAGAGGGTTTGGACAGAAGGCTGCCAAAGTTTTGGGGCTTAAATGTTCAGTAAATGGAACAGCATGCAGCACCAGTCCAGAATACAACGGTTTTTAATGACAACGAACTGAAGCATCTTCAAGAGTAGGGAGCAATTTTATTGTCTGCACAGTAGACACAAGCACAAACACAATGGGGGAGATCCAAACCTCACTCCTTCACGCCCCAAACAGTGGCATCCCTTAAGTGTTTTGAAGTTCCACCCCAAACAGCACAATGAAACCTGTCAGTGGGCAACTATGCCACTTATGGAAAAACATGCAAGGATTTCACTTTTTCATTTAGTTGTAGCCGTGGCCTCCAAAGAAAACAGTGCTTCAATGAATAAATAAAACAATGGGTTCAAGCCCCCTTCATCCCCCCTGCTCTTAGGCTGTTTAACAGGCCATTTGTTCCCTTAAACAATATTCAGATTCATGGGAGCTCTGTCCTTTAAATAAAGTTCCAGAGTGCTATTAGGCGGGGTAACTACAGTAAATAACACAACTAATGTATGTCTAATAAAGGTAAAGGTAAAGTGATCCCATTACAGGTCCGGTGTGGCCCAGAGGGTGGGTAGAGGCATAGCTCTACTCTTCCATGACCACGGTACTAGAAGGGGGTGAGTGGTCAGCAGCATGCCCCGGCCGCACTTTACCCCGGGAAAGATCCGGTACCCATTTTACAGGAGGCTGGGTGGGCACCACGGACGGCCTGGATGGGCAGAAAATCTTGTCCCCACCGGGATTCGATCCCGGACTGTCCAGCCTGTAGTCAGTCACTATACTGACTGAGCTACTTGGCCCACAATGTATGTCTAATAATGATGTTTTATTATAGATAAAAGAACTAAATGTTTCAGCCAACAGTGGCCATCATTGGGTTTTATCCGAAATTATATGCTAAAAAGAGTGTGTTCATACAATGTGCACGATGGCGCACATTGCATGAACACACTCTTTTTAGCATATAATTTCGGATAAAACCCAATGATGGCCACTGTTGGCTGAAACATTTAGTTCTTTTATCTATAATAAAACATCATTATTAGACATACATTAGTTGTGTTATTGACTAGTTACCCCACCTAATAGTTACTACACACAACAGGGATGGCACACCACAAAATTATAGTTCTAGATTACTCCCAGGCAGGGTAATGATGTTTAAGTGCAATCAGAGCTTCATACATACAGAATGTGAGCTGAGATTTCTTCCTCTGTCCTGCACTTCCTACACAAAAAACTTCAGTCAGCCCTATTTTGTTGAGATGTCTTCTCTGGATGTTACAGTCCGTTAAAAGGCCAGTAACTAACCCATTTTGCATTGCACCCAAGGAAAACAACCTAGTCTTAGCAGTGAGGCACGGGCCCAAGATAAATATACCAGTGCTTGATCCGAACACAAAACTAAATGTGGTTGAATTCTGCGAAAAAGACAAGCAAAGAGAAATCAGATTGTGTTTAATGAACTCTGTGGGGAAGCTGGTGATGTCTGTGATGAAACCGTAGCACACTGCTTTGCCACCCATCCAATACCTGTATATAACAGAACCTGCCTTCAAAGGGAAAAAATTTGGGACCCCTACATTTCGATTACAGGCAGGTTTCACTGACACATAAAACACATTACATCTGAAATCAATGTGGATATTACGAACACATGTTGCAATAACAGAAACACAAACAATGCATATTACAAAACAGTGGGATTTTAATATTTCACAGATGGTATATTTTAAAATATTTCAGTAGGAACCTTTTAATATTTAGAAAAATGCTTGATTTTGAGAGGTGTAAGACACCACAGAATGGTTTGTTGGAATGTAATAATCTATTTCTGTACCTCACATGATAAACACATATTACATTGTTCCAACAATTATAATGAGAATGACGTGAACGTATCACCAGGATTTGTAAACTCACCCATGACAAGTACACAAGTGTATATCCTGGAAGCCAATTCACATGAGATTCACAGCTGAAATATGGTAATACAAACTGTCCATCTACGATTAACATTTTTTTATTGCATGAAGACCAATGTACCCCAAAATTCGGCCCTTTGTAGATTTCACACTATTAAGACAATTTGAAATTATCTCCAACACCCTCCACCCACAGTTTGTCGATGAATAAAAAAATTTGTAGGCCCATCCCAAAACGCAAAAAATTACTACCGTTCAATGAATGACGACCTTCACAAGTACACTTGCGCTAACTTATCAACTGGAGTTCCCACCCCAGGATTTCAATATGATATAATGTACCCCAGGCCAAACTTGGATCAGGTATGCTACAAACGGTACCCCCAAAAAAATCCCACTACAACTTCTTCTTGTTTTTGGATCTTGCACAGTTCAAGCAACAGTTCTCTACGGACGTTCGGGTTATCAGAATGTTTGCTCTGTCATTCCATACCAAGGTTGCTCCAAAGTTGAAACAAAGCGTATGTTACTAGGCACGTACTAGGCAATAAACATGCAACCACCAGCTTTCGCTGTCTTACAACTTACAAACTTGCACACAGAAAGAACACTACACTACCCACCGTTTTCTTACATATAATCGCATTCCACTGCATCACGTCACTTACTGCACACGGGGATACGTAGTAGCACGGATTATTAACAGCTAACATTACACAACACATACCCACCCACGAACCCCGACATGCCTCACACCTCTGCTCAGAGATGACTACCTCCACAACTACTTACTACTCTGTGATGACCATCACATATTAGGTCTGCACGAGTCGATCTGTGCTTTAATCCATACACTTCAATCGCGCTGCTAGCAACGTTCGGTCCTAACTGCGATACTATTGCTTACTGGAAACTCGTTACAAGGGTTTGTAAAATGTCAGTTACATTACCCTGCAGACGAAGATGCCGTGTAACATGAGCACCTAACCATTTTATGGCATAGGGTCACACCTGTTGTGGGCTGAACATGGACAAATAATACGTAGTACCTAACCGCCTAAATTATGGTCAATTTTAATAGTATATACATATTACAAATGTGGCCGCGAGTTGGAGACCCATGCTAAGTGATATACGGATCAGGATATGAATGAATCATTCTTTTTCCACCGCGGAATACATACACTCTTGAATGTATACCGTAACATCATTAACATGTGGCATATTTTCTTTCCCTTTAGTTGGTGTAGTGTTTAAAAAATGCGCTATACCCAAGTTCCACGTTCACTGTGTTACAGTACATGCCTTGCAACAGAGTATATGGTATAATATTTGGAGGGGGGGCACAGTATTTAAAAAACAGGATCTTCAGTTCTTTGAAACACTTCTATATATTTGATAAAACACAAGAACAGTATATGCCTTTCTTTACCAATAATTCTTTATCAACAACAGACTTGCATTTGTGCAGCCCTGGAGGTAGATAAAAAGGTTCCAGAGGAATATACTGCCTCCATCCTTCGAATCAACAATGAAGTCATACAGGTGAGGGCATGGCTGTGTTATGTAGAACTGGCACAGGCTGGCCTGAGGTGCCATCCTTGTAACCCACCTACATAACACAGCCAGTCTCACCAGAATCCCTGCAGCGCTGACAACAACAAATCTCACATAATTTTAAGTATTGTAATCACCTTCTAACACAAATTGTACTTACAATTATACTATGGATTTACAACAGAAAGTTCTAATGGTCAGTAAAGTATATGTATTCAGAGTGAAGAGTACAATTTCAGGATACTTGAATACAGGGCATTTAACACAGAATACAAGTTTACCTAACCCTCTACTATGTTCATCATCTCGTGTAGTTGTATCCCTGATGATGGCCTGCCCAAAACATGTCATAGTATTAATAAGGGGGCTGTCATTTATATCTGAGAGAGTACTTGGGTGGCTATTATTTGAAACAGAATACCAGAGACACACAGCAGCAATGAATCAATTAAAACCTAATGCTTTGTAGATGAATCAAGATCACATAGCAGTGGTCACTAGACAGGCCAGTACCTGATTCACACTACTGCAGAAATGATAGTACAGTACCCATACAGTACAGCACAGTACCAATATGGTACAGTTCCAGTACCAGTACAGTACAATGAACCTCTTGAACAACTAGCACTGGAAGATGCCTTCCTGTCCCCCATTATAGTCCTGATTTGGCACCATCAGACTTCCATCTGTTACCAAAAATGAAACAAAGCCAGTAAAGTCTATGGTTCCAAACTGATATCATATATCAAAGTGGTGGTTAAGCAAAGGCAGTGTCTACAGGATGTATCATTTTGCCCCCAAGGCTTCGAGGCTTTGACATACCACAACCACAAGTGCATCAACAGATATGGTAACTGTGCCCAAAAGCACACTTCACATGTGCCCACAACTGACCCATGTGTTACTGTAACTTTTTTATATACCTTGAAACCTTGCTTCCAAACTTGCCCTCACCACTGCATGGCATGGCCAACTCTCAAGCACTGGAATCCAAACACTCATCACTGCTGTCACAAAAACTTGGATCTGGACTCCATCCAGAACCAATCACATATGTCCATAGTATCTAATTCAATTATCTTCCATTGTAGTTTATACTCCTCTTATCCAAACTGATCATGTCCAGCAGGTTTGGTAAATCGAACAACTCTTCCGTTTGTGTGATTTTTTCATTTCCAAAGTAGTTTAGTTCCTTTAGGATCAGACACTTTTTCTTAGAATCCTGTCTTCAGTTACAATACATCTTATTCCTGCATTATATATACATATATATATAATGCAGGTACTGCACGTGAACTTAAGTCTGTGATGAAGTGGAAAGGAATGAGTTTGGCAAATGGATGTTGTAGTTTGTTAAGATAATACTGAATTTCCAAATACAAGAAATTCAATATTATCTTAACGAACTACAACATCCATTTGCCAAACTCATTCCTTTCCACTTCATCAGACTTCAGTTCATGTGCAGTACCTCCCTAAAGTTATGCAACCACGTTTGTAACATGTTAAATTTGGAGTTGTCTGCTTTACTAAAAATGTTATTCCTAAAAGTAACAGTCAGAGCATCACCCACTTCACATACACTCACATACCCGTATTTTACAACCAGAAAGCACTGTCACATGCAAGGACACACAGCAGATACAGTTCCACACTGAACGAAATATGCTTTGTACAGATGTCCAGAAGGCCCATTATTTCTAGTGCACGTAACCCCCAAAATAAACTGAATGTGCATTATGTTGTGAAGAAACATCTTAAGTCCATTTCTAAAGAACTATAAATGCTTCTAGCTAACTCAACGGGGACCGTGGTAGCACAGCGGTTAAGGTGCTGTGCTACAAATCGGAAGGTCGCCGGTTCGATCCCATCTGGTGTCATTGGAATTTTTCATTGACATAAAATCCTTCTGATCGCACTATGGCCCTGGGGTTGACTCAGCCTCTAACAGAATTGAGTACCAGGAACATTTCCTGGGGATAAAGGCAGCCGGTGCGTAAGGCTGACAACCTTACCACCATCCTGTGCCATTGTCATGAAATCTGGGAACCTCAACTTCCTGGAACCCTCTGGGCCACTCAAGGCCTGTAATGGGACCGCTTTACCTTTTTACCTAACTCAATGCATGCCAGCAGTTTTTACACCCGCACATGCTATTGACTACTGGTACCTAATAATTTGGTTGCTTGGGTAAAGTAAAAGCCCAAAACAAACCACGGCCCACTCTAATATGCAAACTGCACTACAACCATGTCATCTTATTCTTACAGAAATGGGTATCTTGGGTCAGGAACTTAAGGTAACAAAAAGACATGAATGCAGCATTTTAATATTTGCAAATCTTCCTTCCACCTCACGTATATACACAAATTTATTTACAACTGCACAATATGTAATTCAATTCTTGGGCAGACAGACGTGTCAAGGTGCGAAAGTTCTCCAATGTTTCAGGGCCTGACTCCAACCCTATCTTCAGGGTGTGTAGCTGATGGCTTGGAGGAATCAAAACAGTTTTGGTTCTTCCAAGCCATTAGGACCCTCAAGTGGGGGACAGAATTGGTCCCCGAAACACTGGAGAACTTTCACACCTTGACATGGCTGTCTGCCCAAAAACATATTATTGAATTCCGTCACCGTGAAAGCTTGAAGATTTATACGCACAATACACAGTTTGGATGCACACACATTTTGACCATAATCCACAGGTATCTTCATAAAGCTACAGCAGTTGAGGACACATGCAGCATGTAACTCCCCGAAGATGCCTGCCATTAATGGCTGACACGCCCAGGAGCATTGAAACTACGTATTGTGCAGTTAGTTGGAAATAAATGTGTGTACATGAAACCAGCATGTATAGTTCTTTGTTGTAACAGTATAATATAGTGGGAAAACAGCAAACTTATTATTCTTCTTTATCATACGCCACTGATTTTGCCCTCTTTGTGTACAAATATATTCTTTTCCCTAATCAGTCCCAAAATCACACACAAGTCAGTGCCACAACTTAGCCTTATGAAGATGTTACGGAAGCAAACTGTCATACAGTAAAATAAACCATTTCTGTCACAAAATAGTTGTGGTTCTGGTAAGACTGCACAATACTGCAGCTTCTGTTCATATTGTGAGGGACAGCTCAATTCGTAACATATCCTAAATCATACAAAGTACACGAGGAGGCGTTACGTTGAATGTAACTTGTTTATTCCACTATGTTATCACTATTAAACAACATAATCCCTGAGCACACTGATATATTTGTCTCATCTTGGCACATGTTTAAACATTCAGTCACTATATAAATTTGGTTCCTGCAAAAAGAACCATTCGAACACCTTGTGATCTCCCAAATGTAATTTCAGCAGTCCAACAAGAGACGTGTTGCATGTAACCCCACTATAAGTACTGCCTCCTATCAAATGATAAAATCCTTAACATGGAAGTATGGGCTAGGCAACCTTATTCGTTACTGCTGCTTTCACCAATGAATTACAGGTAATTCAGTGGTGATATCTGACCAAACAGAATCACAATGCAGTTTCTATCACGAGATAGCATGATGCAATCTTGTATGCATGTGTAATAATAGTTCTATTGAGTAACAACGACCACAGACATCACATCCGAACCTTTTCCTGTTATTCTGTTGTTGCTGTTGCTGCCTCTGAAACATCATTGTCAGCTGATGCCTCCTCACGATCATCTTCCTCTCCTCATCAAAAGTTGCGAACTCTTTGTCAGTATGCAACTTTTCGTGCAGCGAAACCGAACGTCGATCTATGAACGCTTCATCACAGTAACTACACGGGTAACGTCTAACGGCTCTAGGAACACGTGCTGCGGCACTACGGCTGTCAGTGCGCGCGCCTTCACCGACGCTGCTGCTCGAACAGGTTTCGTCTACTTTGTGTAGTTTCTGATGCAATTCTAAGTTGCTGGAATTCAGAAAACCCTCTCCACACTGATCACAAAAATGCTGTGGTAATTTCCTGTAATGCCTCATTCTGCTACCTTTACACACTTGAGATTGCCTGTGTTTTTTTAAAGTTGATTTCAGGATAAACTGTCGTCCGCACATTTCACACTTATGCCTACGTTTCGATTTCTTTGCAGAGTGCAACTGTTGGTGATTAAATAACACTGCTCTCGATTTAAACATGAGTGGGCAGGAACTGCAATGATACTGCTTCTGAAACCCCCTGCAGTGATTCTTGTGTAAACGAAGAGTTATCTTGCAGAAAAAAATTTTGGCACAAGATTTACACTGATAAAATTTCTGCCGCAGTTTACTCCGCATTACGTTGAATTCCTGCGCGTTACCGCTGTCTTTGTTGAACGGATGTGACATCCCTACGCACGTGATCGTGTTCATTACATCATCGCTTCCACCTTCATTAACCATCTTCTCTTCATCAGCCGCACAAACCGCAGCTTGTATTTTTTCTTGAATCTTCTGTTTTAATTTAGATACTAGGGCACTTCCAAGGAGGGGGCATAACGGTGATGTAACCTGTTGATGAATATACAAATGGCTTTATAAGTACACATGGACTTGGAAGAAGCAAGATCAGATTGCAAGGATGTCAGAACCATAACCAAGAGACAAAACAAGCTTGCAAGGTCCATGCAATCCGTGCTGCAGTACACAGACTTTATACCAAGGTGCTCTTTACTTTCAAAATGTTGTATGGTTCCACAGTTCAAGTATAATTTCATTTCCATCCATAAGAATGATCTTCCCTTTGCTGACATTCATGAAAACCACATATCTGAACTCAAAGAATTTATCTACTTTTCCCATTGCATGTAGTGAAATACATCATGTTTCAAAGCTGGTTTGGTCCCAGTTTTCAGCTAATTCTTCCAAAAGAATGTTATTTATTGTCCGTCTTACACAACAATATGATGTAAGGTTAAGTTATGTACAATTAACAAAGCTACATGTTTCAACCCCTTGGGGTCATATTCAGGCTTATAAAATATGAAGTGGTTACCTACGGGATTCCGTGGTTTATAGAGCGTTAGTTATAATATATATGTTATAAAAAGTTGGTTAAAATACAGGTAAAGAACATATGATCATGGTGAACATGTGGATCGTTGTTGTGCGTATGTGATAGGTGTTTATGTACCTTAGGAATGTGCCGTAATGTTATTGGACGTGGATTGGGGACCTCACAATGTACCAGTGGCCTTATACTGTATATGGGTGGTGTGTGCCCTCTTCCAAAAGAACTGTCATTACGTGATGATTATTTACACTGTAATCACACCAAGACTTCACAATGTTTAATACCACATATTCTAAAAACAGCAGCAAGTATGGTTTTGAAAATTTCACTACACACCAAATACACAAACACATAAATGATTAAGGTCGAATATTTTCTCTTACTAAACAATAGCTATGTGTAAGCGATGCTGGTATTCGGAACAATTACAGTAAGATCTGTTTATCTCGGCCGTGGGAAGGAGGGGGGGAGAGCTGTGTTGCCAGATGACATTTTCCTGCCTTCTGAAGTAAATACTCATTCTCCCTTGTGGTAGATCCAGTCAAATGGTTGAGTGTTGCTTAATTTGTCACAGCAAACTACAAAGCAAGAAGCTAAGTGATTTGTATTCCTCACCAGGTATTGTTTGGAAGCGCAAACCAAGCACATGAGATGTGTGCAGCATGTGGCATACAATGTATACAGGGTTTGGATGGTAAACCGGATTTAGACATGAGGAAAATATTAAACTGGATCTTAAAGAAACAGGATCTGATGGGGTGGAGTCTAATCAGGCTCAAGATAGCAACAAATGGTGGGCTGTTGTAAACATAGCAGTTAACTGAAACATAAAAGACCAACTTGATGTCACTTGCTATTTTATTTCACTTCTTATGTGCTCGACATGTTTCGGACATTAATATATCCATCATCAGGTGCTTGCGACTATGCTGTTGAATTACCACATTGGTCGTTTTTGTTCTCGGTTCGTTGCGTGTTGGGAGATTTGGTGCAACACAGATACTACTCAAACCTAACCGCACAAAATCTCCAACATGCAACGAACCAAGGAAAAAACGACCAATGTGGTAATTCAACAGCACAGTCACAAGCTCCTGATGATGGGTATATTAACCTTTGGACGCCTAATGTCAACTATAGTTGACGTACCGCACCGCTAACCTCCAAAGTTGCATTTTATATATTTATTCAACAAATATTAAGTTCCGAATATTTTAAACATGGTATATACTCTCCGTTTTTTTCTCTTCAAAATGCAGTTTGTTTCATAATTCTAACGTACTTGGTCCCTGTATTTATTCACATTTTATATACAGGTTGTGCTAAAATTTAAAAAAATAATTCCGGCGCCAAAAGGTTAATGTCCGAAACATGGTGAGCACATAAGAAGTGAAATAAAATAGTGACATCAAGTTGGTCTTTTATTCTTCAGCAGTCACAATGATGCACAGTCCAATAAACATAAAATTCACAGTAGTTAGCCTTCTGTTTCCATAAAACATGGGGATCTTCTCAACTATCTGAGAAACTATAAGCTGCTCAAGAAAGGTTTGCCCCAGGTAGGTAGTTGGTTAGCTGGATGATTGGTTAGTTGGGTGGTTGCTTTGCTGGATCTAATTCTGTTATTCCGTTTTTATGAACCCAGCCACAAAGTTCAGTAATACTTCCCTTCATTTAATAATTTCCACAATTTGGTGTCCAAATCTACTGCAGCCTAGAAAAATATTTATTGAAAAGTTTATAATACAGGGTTATTCGAAATGATTGTCGGTGTTTTAACAACTTGTCATACACAATACACGTGAGATAGCAGTATATGTATTTTTTTATTTAATAGAACAACACTCCAAAGTTTTTGTTACATACCTTACAGGTGCTCTATATGAGCACCCTTTGTGATTCTACAAACATCAACACGATAATCGAGTTCGTTCCCAACTGTCTGCAGCATGTCAGCAGTGACGGTTTCAATGGCGGTTCTGATTCATACCTTCAGTTCCGGGATAAACGTGCACCCTGTCTTTTGAAACTGTGCATACCACCTTCGAATAGAAATGTCAGGTGGTGGTTGTTTCCCGAATTTGGTGTGGAATTGCTGCTGGACAATTGTACCCCGACAATCATTTTGAATAACCCTGTATATAGTTTTACATGCCACACAGATAAAAGCCACACATCATATTCACACAAATGTAAGATGAGAATTTTTTCCGAACTTATCATGGGAAAAATATGAGGTCCCCCTACAAATAACGTGCACAGGCGCACATGTTCTGTACAGATATTGTTCAGAAAATGTGATAACTGCAAAGGAGAGGTTGTCTTCTATAGAGCGTTTCTTTTACAGGTTACTGGTAAAGCAGCTGATCACACATTCATCCTGCATCCACCAGGACATTCTGTGTGAGCTGCACTGCTCATATCAGTGCTGACCAAGACACTCTGCATTACGGTAAATACAGAGTATCATTTGGTGACATTACTTACCTGGTTTGTGGAATCTTGTTGTATCACATGGCCAATACTTCGATCTTTACAGGATGTACTTTTATCACCAGCATTTATTGAATTCCTGCACAACAAACAAACAAATTACCTTACTGATTTATTTAATCAGCACACCAACTAATGCACATAAATAAAAATTTTTTTTACATTAAAACATCTGAAATCGTTCCAACACGTTTCGATCCTAAGATTGTAGTGCCGTTTCGGAGGTTGTTCGTCCTATCGAAATCGGTACTCTGATATACTGATTAGAACTGCTAGATTTTACTAATGTTTTGCTCTCAGTGTCACTGGATGTGGGTAGCGAACTGATTGGCACTGGTTTATATTAAACACATCGGCAGTAACTGCCACCAGTCAGAAAGCTTCTGACATAAGCAAAGTTTAGCAAATAGAACTCTGGGTTGTATAAAACAATCACTTAATAATTTCACAAATAAACAAACCACAATTATAAAAATAAATCTGTATTCTATTCTATCTAATAATTCACTA
>Ga0131853_10007020_pt1 | contig 20352 bp, 13 predicted proteins | sample TergutLab28metaG_FD_92764 | JGI IMG/M metagenome (GOLD analysis project Ga0131853, IMG submission 92764) | Labiotermes labralis P1 segment gut microbial communities from Petit-Saut dam, French Guiana - Lab288 P1 (version 2) (version 2) | ecosystem: Host-associated > Arthropoda: Insects >...
ACCTATTTTAGAGACCCTTGCCCCAGAATGGTTCGAACCTCAGACTATCCAGCCTGTAGCAAGTCCCTACACCAGCTATGTTATCCTGGCATTTTATGAAGTAAAAGTAACGTATAAGAGCATAATATAAGACCTAACATAATCCTGCTTTCTAATCACAGCCAACATCTTTTCCAAAAAAACTTTCAACAGATCTACCATGACATCAACAATAAGACTTAGTTACAATTACAGGTACTGTCAATAAAGGCGCATCATATTAAGTTACACAGGCTAAGATTTGTGGGCCTACACATAGCATAACAGTTCTCAAGTGTTCATTCTTTTGTGTAATTACATTTGTCAACCAACAACAACTGTGGCAAAAGTGTATTTTTATCAAGTAAGTACCCCATTCCTGTCTGCAGGACTACACATAAAAACCTACACGCATTTCTACTTGCATCTCGACTGTAACTTTCTAAATATTCCTTTCAGAGAAAAAGGTTGTTTGTGCTATTTTTGCACAAATTCAAACTGTTCAATAAATTTTAATAAAACACTCTATGTAAAATTTATCAGAATCCCATTCTGTGGTTCTCTTATTGTTGCATGCAGATAGTTCAACAAAGACCAATGAGAAAGTTAATATGAGCATTTCGTAACATTTTTTTTTTGTGAAGTCTCATAAAGATGCAAAATCAATACATGGCGCTTGTAATTAACAACGAGAGGTTCTGTGGTATGACAAGAAAGGAATGTGTGGATGTTATAATTCTCTAAATATTGTTATTAGGAGGTGTAAAAGGACAACTGTAGTGGACTGCCCCAACAAGATGTAGGGATGGAATGCGGGCTGTGGTTCCTGTGTTCTGGCTGTTCTTTAATTATATTAAGGTTGTACAGAATTGTACAAAGTGCTGAAGAAATTTCATACGCTATATCTAAATGTATGTCTTTAGTCTGTTGTTATTCCTATGATGGACCTAACATAGGGCACATAATGTAGTAAAAACTGAATCCTAATGCACAACAACTACAGCCCTTCTTGTGATGTGCAAGCACTTCAATAAGGATTTTGAACGCAATGTGAATCCTTATGCTCAGTCCTGTTTCTAGTTACACAGCATAAAAAGTTAAAGATAACGTTTGCCCTAGAACAGGCCATGAAAGCCCAGAGGAGGAGCAGAGGTATAGTGCTACACTTTCTTTAACCTCGGCACTAGACGGGAGGTGGGTGATCAATGCCACATCTCGGCCACTTTAACTCCAGGAAAGAGACCTGGTACCCATTGTACAGAAGGCTGGGTGGGCCCCAAAGCCAGTCTGGATGGGTGAGGAAAATCTTGCCCCTCACCCAGATTAATTACCCATTGTACTTTACCTTAATTCTGGGAAATATTTCTTTTTAAAAATATGACATCTATATTAATAAAAATCCAACTAGATGCAACAGTATGCAGATATTTATTTACTGCAAAGTCACTCTACATGTTTCGGGTGTCACAGCACCCATCATCAGGAGTACTAAAAACTGTAACGTGGCCTGATCGGGCCCGATCAGGCCACGTTGGAGGGAAGTAGTTGTACCGAGATTATGACCTATACTGGAGGCTGCGGTTACAGTTTTTAGTACTCCTGATGATGGGTGCTGTGACACCTGAAACATGTAGAGTGACTTTGCAGTAAATAAATATCTGCATACTGTTGCGTCTAGTTGGATTTTTATTAATACTGAATTATGATGCACGGAACCATGAGCTTAAAATATGACATCTATACTCTAATGTTGGCAAGGAATATAATCATACCCTGGAAAAATCTGTTTAATCTTCATGTAAAATAGCATTTTCATTATTACGTTTTTCATCAAACCTTCCTTACTTCCCAGTAAATTCCTAACTGAATCTCTACAATATTGTTTAATTTGTGACCAGTCAGAAATGCTGTGGAATATCCAGAAACCATGACTTTCACACTATATTTATGACCTTCACATAATTTACCACATAATGTATGTTCTTTACAAGTTTACAGAGTTCCAACTGAATAGGAAATTCGCTGGTTTGAGGGCTTCTGGGTTACATCACCACGTAACATCGCAGGTCTTTACTGACATTTTGGAGGAATGCGCATCTTCACTCTTCATGCCCTGCTGCCATGTTCTTCATGTAATGACTTAAGTGTGATATCAAGATGCCTTTCTGAAGCACTAGCATAACAGGGAGGACTAAGATTATGTATGAAGCACCATGAAATGCGTGTTGTTGGAAACATAATATAACATATTTCAACATTAGCCACGAACTCTTCTTTTCATAATATTACGAAGTCTGGGAATGGCACCTTCACTTCCATGGCACGGATTCCAGTTGCCACTGCTGGCTTACATGCTGCGTGCAAGCCTGTAGAACTAGGGACCCATCCGCACTATTGGATGTTGGTAAAGACAGACACATTCCGCTTGAAATGTGGTGCATGGTGAATGTCTGAAACAGAGCATGGTCACTGTTTTGGATTCATCCATTGGCTTTGAAAAATAAACCCTTTTCACCTGTTGGAAATAAAGTACGAAAAGCTCCAGAAAATTCGATACAAACTTTCTGTACCCAAAGCAACAAAATCACTGACAGAACCCAACAATTTAAAACTGACAATACCACCAAAGCCTGTCACTTGACACAGTCCTGAAACAACTCCACACACCTTCCATCCTCATGACTTACATATCTACGATTCATGCTACTAATTAATTAATTTTCTGACAAAAGGACCCAAAGATTCAGTCCTGCTGATATCAAGGCCCACCATTTACTATGATCCTTATTTCCACCTACCTCCCATCCTCAAGGTCTGTTTTCTTAGGATTTATTTACTAATCAACCAACTCCCTATCTTGAGACCACTGCAAAGTTCTCCCCCCCCCCATTTCGGAGAAGGCTAACCTAACTAAGATTTTCTGTGTTGTTTTTCTCAGATTCTTCAGGAAAAAGCAAGGGTCAGTATCACAAAATCGGCTACGACTGCCTCCTTCCACAACATTTCAAATTCATTATTCACTAATCAGTCTATAATTCAACACTAAAAAATGAGAGCTACTAACAGCATCATTTAATAACCATAAATAAATTTAAAATATTTATCTATTCATTCATGAATTCTCTGTTCATAGAACCCAAAGTTTCAGCACCTCTGACAAACTCAGTGACTGAACCCAATCCTGACAAAGACATGCACCATGAAATTCCTCACGAACCATGCACGTCCATTAGATACAATTTAAATAGTTAAATCTCTCTATAATGAAATCTCCTCCAAAACACCCCACATAAAAAAAAAAACAAAACTAGAATTGATACTATAACAGTAACAACATAGGACAACAAAACACAAAACATGTAATGAAACTGCTGTGAAACATGTTGCTACACGGAAGCTATTGCTACTGGCAATGCAATGGTGCCGCTGACTACATGTAATCATCCCAAGTCTCCAGTGCAAATACATTCCTCCAACTTTGCTACCGACTGCAGATGCTACATAAGAGCGGTGATGTAAACAATTATGTCACAGACACATAAACTTCAGGACTCAGCTGTGCGAAGCTGGTAACCCTGCCTTACATATGAGGGATGTACAAAAAACAATTCAGACATGATATGGCATATAGTTTGACAACATTAGCTGCAGGAACTGGTGTGAAAACACTGTGCTAATGTTGTCACACACTGTACAATAATCAGAATCATGTCTGCAGACACTGTATCTTTGAGCAAGCCAAATCTCAGTCCCATTCAGCTAACCCCACTGTGACATCACGCTGCACTATTAACAGGTATGTAAATGTGTCAACATTGTTGATTAAGTAGTGTGAGGAGGTTGGGCATACCACTTAACTGCCATTTTTTACACTTGTGACCCATGGACCAGTATACAATAATGGTTGTGGCCCTATGCCCAAACGAAAAAAAAAGGGGGGCGGGGATGGACTCACCACTTTAAGGAACAGTGGGTGAGTGATTGGCTAGATTTATCTGGCTAAGGGCAGGGCTCAGTGGTGAGTTCTCATGACATTGATAATATATATTCCATTTCCATACACTGTTAGGAATTTATGAATGGACTTGGTGACTGGTAGCTTCTTTATAAGGAGTTTTTTTTATGTAGTTACCTACATCACAAAGTACGTAAACGCAACAGAAATTCTGTTTGACGTTCAGGTGAACGTGTACTGTGATAAATTCCTATAGTAAAACCAACTAGATGCACTAATTTCTCAAATTTATTTTTGGAATAAAACTCTACATGTGTCAGACAGTTCCTCTGTCCATCATGATGATGGACAGAGGAGTTTTTCACTGTACACACAGCAATGGTATATGTCGTATAGGTTTGCTGTGTGTACAGTGAAAAACTACTAATGGAGGACAGAGGAATTGTCCGAAACATGTTGAGTTTTATTCCAAAAATAAATTTGAGAAATTAGTGCGTCTAGTTGGTTTTATTATAGGAAGTAAGGAAATTCTGTTGTTTCATGAGGTGTCTGAAATATAATAATTTTTTTTGAGACAGAAATTATAATGCATTTCATGCTAAACTAGAGCAGTGGGAAAAAATAAAAATTATTGTAGATGCCAGTCTTGAACACTGTTGACACCCTGTAAGCATTTTCAGGGGAATGTCCAGCAACTTACCTGATCATTGAAGCTCCATTTCTGACGACCCAGCCCACTACAGGCCATTATTCGAACCTTAGGTTGCAGTGTGGAATGGTCCCTTTCGGGAGCGTCCAAACATACTGATTCATCAGTCATAACAGCTCCTGAAGGCGACATGACAAACATCTGCAGCAGATTTGGCTCCACAGAGCAGCTGGCTACAGTAGCTGCACCCATGGGCTGGTTAAGACTGCCTTTACCTACTGGCTTCTGCAGGCATTCACCTGACAGACGACTACGGATCTGATAAGGCAAAAATTATGCTACCAGAAACTTCATTGCTTACTGATATATTTAAAACAACATGAATTGTAAGAAATGAGGTGTTCTCTTATGGCCCAAATTTAGATTAGGTAGTTAAGTACTATGGTCTTCTGTGTAATGGCACCATGTATTCCAGTAGGTAGTAGATAGTGCTTAGTTGGAAACTGAAACATTTGTCAGGGTATAAATTCTGCTGGGCAATATGTTGTACAAGTTATGTCTTGAAGTTGGAGACAGAAGTTTGCTGTAACACATGCCAGCCACCTACCAAAACACAAGGTTATATCATTACTTGAGCAGCAAGTTCCTCCAAAACATTGGTATCCACCTACCACACTAAACAATGTAAAGTTTCTACTTTGAAGTTTGTGGCAGTACGTTCCTATAAAAGTTGGTACCCATATTCAAGACTACAGCATGTGAAAATCCTACCTTGCAGATGGAAGCAACATTTTCCTCCTAAATGTTCATAACCACCTACCATGCCTCAAATAGTAAAAGTTCCACCCTGAAGATGATAAGAACTTTGTTTCTTTGAAACAGTGACACCTCTAAGACTACATGGTGAGATCAATCCTGAATATGGAGGCAGGAATTACCTACAGAACATCGGTAACAACCTACCTGATTATTTTCTGTCGAACACAGGAAATTATAAAATGAATCATGAACAATACCCTCAGACATTCACAGGCAACTGGTGTGGTGGAGAAATCAATTCATGATGGTACAAGCTTTAAGCCACTATTTATCTTAGATCCCTACGTTAAAGGAACAGTGTTTGTGAGTGTACCAAAATAGGGCTCCTTGTATGTAACTTCAAATCACGTATTTATTTCTTTGATTGTACTTTAATGATATTTTCAGTAATTCATCCGACATAGAATCGATACTTCAGACGATATATAATGTCAAATATAATGTTAGGACTATCAAATTTGGTTAATTGGGTCAGATTAAGCAAAATAGGCCATAACCTATTTCAAGGTCTTATGGAACAATAATATCTCCTACAGCATGCAGACCAATTACCCTATAAACAATCACTGTTTGTTCATATAAATACATGAAATCCACAAATACATTCCATTGGAAAAATGGTAAAAGTTAAAGCAGTCCCATTACAGGCCCTAAGGGCTCCAGGAGATTAAGGCTCCCAAATTTCAAGACAAATGACATATGAAAGTGGTAAGGTTGTCAGCCCCACACATTGGCCACCTTTACCCCCAGAAAATATTCCTGGTACTCATTTCTGTTAGAGGCTGAGTCAACCCCAGGGCCATAGTGCAGCCAGTAGGATTATGTCAATGAAAAATTCCAATGACACCAACGGGAATTGAACCCACGACATTCTGGCTTGTAGCAGTGCCTCAACCAACTGCGCCACTGCATGCCCCATAGGAAAAATGGGTATTATGTAATTTTAAACCAAGTGGTACATACAGCTACCACCACCCTTTAAAGTTTTCAATACAGCGAATTATCAACAGAAGAGTCATGGCTTACCTTACCAAAGAAGCGGTCCTCTTTGGGGAGGAAGTGCTGTGGCCAGATGTTATCGAGATACCATTCAAAGCTCTTGCACTTTAGCCTCTCACGGAGTTCAATTCGCGACCTCACACTTTGACGGTCCCGTACCCGAGCTGCAGCTGAAAGATGAGAGGGCGGAAGGCACAGGTAAATTTATCCTTGAGCACGCCATGAAGTTATATGGCGGAGGAAGGAGAACTCAACGCATTCTTAACCTTGGCACTAGATGGAGATGAGTGATCAGATTCATGTTTATGTCTAGCCCCAGGGAAAAGGCCACTGGTACCAATTGGATAGAAGGCAGAACAGGTCCCAGAGCCCATCTGGACGCTTTGGAGAAGAGACAAGTCCCTTACCTGCTGGGAACAAAATCACAGTTCATCGACACGCACCCCGTACCCCAATCCCTATACTGACTGAGCTACCCCAGCTCACCTAAACAGGGAAATAATCTCAGTAACTATGGAAAAATTATTTGCCTGGTGATACAGATTTAGCAGTTATCAATAACTTTTAAGGTGCTGCAATAATTAACCATGCCTTTGACTAATTTCATTATCTAACTGATCTAGAAGTAGATGGGATGGTGTTATTAAGATTACTCTTTAAATATAATGCGTGCAGAAGTGAAATGGATTCATCTGCCTCAGGAAAAGTACCTAGTACCATACAATTCTGAACACTATAATGATATTCAACTTTGAAGGGCTCTACTCCATGGTGTCATATTTCTAATGAATGGCTTTGCCAAACTGAATGTTCAAATTCAGAGGGACATAATACAAACACACACAGTTTTCTAATTTGAAAATAATTCCTGTAAGAAACCACAACATTTGTAACACAGCAGAGTTGCAAGTTGACAGTATTCTTTACACTCTTTGTTCAAGTGCATATAGTTCACAAAAACAGAGCCTAATATCAAAATAGCAGGACTTAAGTACAATGAACACCTTGTATAGGTCACTTTGCCATACCCTTTTTCTGCCTATGTGCCACTGGTGTACCACCTACTGCACTGGTCCAACAGGTATATCGTCACATTTATCTTCACACACATTTACCCATCATTCTGGCTGTGAATTAAAACCCAGCCGTCAGCGCCTGAGTAGCAAGGGAATTAAATTTCTCTTTCTGGAAAATAAAGGCTAAAAACATAACTCTTAAAACAGCAGAATCACGAGGCGTGGAACAGCCAACAAACCTGGGTTGAATTTGAAGTAGAATTCCTTCCAGTCATCCATCCACACAAGCGCAACTCTTGCCAAGTTTGAATAAAGTACTTCACTGACTCCGCCGGGGAAAGTATACGGTGAGGATTTGCGGAACAAGTGGCCAACATGCGAGCACGGTGCAATCTCAACACTGCCTCCACACTGCCACACCTGCAACAGACAGTGTGGTTTTTAGGGTTTCTAGTAAGAACCATTTTCCATTTATTTATAATTTTTCATGTAACAAACATGGAAGAAATGAGAAATGCGTGTAAGGAATTGAAAGAAAAATATGAATGGCATAAGCCTCTTGGAAAACCTGTACGTGCAGATGAAAGAAGGCAACAAATAGCTCTGAACAAAGAAAGTATGAGGATGTGAAGTGGATCAATTTGGCTCTGGTCAGAAAATAATTGCAGGCTGCAATGGAAAAGTGATGAGCTGTCAGATGTGCTCAGAGGCAAACCTTTTCTTAATTGTCTGAATGACTGTCAGGTGCTGAATAATGACTCTCTCCCTTGGACGGAGTTGCAACTAAAAAATGAAGTTGGTACTTATTTTAAATTGTCATGGAGGTCTCTTAGGCAGTTACGAACATTCTGGAGTGACATTTGCATCCACTTCCAGCCTGAAGATGAATCTAGCAGGTTCTTCATGACCTTCGAAACCATTATCAGTTTGTACAATGACTGAGGTGACAGGTTCCTCGAAAGGTTACTGCCCATCCATCAGCTATACCATGTTATGAAACAGAAGGCCACAATCTTAAAATTCACCGCCATGAAAACCTCACATATATCTACTTAGTTAAGTTGATGCACACTGCTAATTCATTGGAAGAAGAATCTTAACAAGGGGAAAATTATTCTGGTCATAGCTTACAAGTTTGTTCTTGTTTATTCAATAACACTCTGACAAAAGAACTGGTCAATTAGCATTTAGCAATAAATCACATAACAATAATTTGTGCCAAAAAGTGAATGACATGATAGAAAGGAGGCTTTACCCTCTGAAATCTAAAGTTCATGTAAAAAATATTTAAAAAATCAATTCCTACTTCACACAAAATGCACTGCCTCTCCATTAAGAATAAACCCGTTTATTGGCATTTATCATCACCACTCCTTCTAAAAACCTAACAAAACACATCCACTGTGTTCCAGAGAGTTAAAATTCTATCCCATGTATATGTTCAAAGGTCTGAGGTAAGCCATGAATAACTTCAGATAGCAACCCTGGCCATTATTTGGAATGGGAATGGCCAAATAAAGAGAACAGAATAAGCATTTATGCTATGTAATTAAAAAGAATTATAATATATTCATCTAACAGAAGGAGGAAGTGGGATGTGTATAATTAAAGGCAAGAAGCAGACATCTTTTACAGAAGCTGACAGTGTCTCACCTGCTCAGGGAATTTCCTTCCTTCTGTGAAACCCAAATGTTCAATGCTACTGCCCTTTTTAATATTATTATTCAATCTGCACACATCTCTCCTTCATATTTCTGGCTAAAATTATGCATATATTCCCATATTCCCCAAGCATGCCACATGTCCAGCTTCTCACTCCCACCTTGATTTAAGCACCTAATAATATACAAAATATACCTAAGTACACCTACACACTGTGACGTCTCCATGACACAGTGTAAGAAGAGATGGAAGTGAAACACAGGGCCAGGTGAGGATTAATGTTCTTGTGAAGCTCAAAAAGGAATCTCTGAATGTGCGTGACAAATTCTGCAAGTGGTCTTACCCGAAATGATAACTCAAGGTTTTCACCACCCCATATCTCCATCTGATCATCATAAGCTCCTAGCTCAAAAAAGTAGTCCTTATCCATCGCGAAGAGGCCGCCGGCCATAGCTGGAGTCCTGAAACACATGAAAGAGTTCAATGTTAAAAGTTCTTAATGTTTAAGGCATTTTTAATTTACTACTGACTCAAATGTTCAGGGCTTTCCTTGATGAAGGTTAAAAAAATTGTCTATTATTACAAAAAAAAATTATCATGGCCTACACAAGTATTTGTCCTTAACTGATACAACTGAGTTCATGTTTAAAGGTCATATTTTTCTAAAATTCCCCTTTGTATTATCCTTTACATTTTGAACCTGTCAATTGTCATTCCGCCACACTGACATATCTATCAACAAGAGGTCATCAGTAACCACATTTCGGGAAACTACTTCTGATCTGGAATCTACCGGGTTCTTGTAAAACTCTCTTACAATGTTACCAATGTCACAACTTAATCTTCTGAAACTTGCCTGAAATATGAACCACACTGCATTCGAACCCACTTGAACTTATCCAAAAGCTCTGGGCTGTACCTGAATGGCTCTGTGATGTCCTGCTGTCTTCTTTTGATTTCGCCACCCCCGAGAGTGTACCACCGAAAATGAAGTTCCCAGTTGAATGCTCCCCAGTGCAGTTCAAAGCTCCGCACATAAGCAAACGTGTCATCATTGATGATGTCAATCACTGGGCACACAACCCGAGTCCTATCCTCAGCAATTCTGGAAATCAAATTTTCGAGCCAGCCTGGAGGTAAAATATAGGAAGTTAGGAAATACATGCATAGTATAACAATTCCAGGGCATTCTGTCACTTCCATTCCATTATAAAGATATCCGTACGCCTTAGGATAAAATTATATCAGGCATAAACTGAGTTCCATCTGCCTCTACAAGTTTTGTGTCTAAAACTTTTTGCTTTGTAAATCAATATCAACATACTGTCATCACACCTACAGAAATGCATACAGCTCTTCATACTTCCTTTGTTTTTACCATTTCCAAACCGAAATTTCAATGAGTTTGCAAATGTCTGTTACATTCCCCATCACAAAATTTTATGAAAATGTTTTCAGCAGTCTTCAACTTCTTACTTCCTACCTACGGTACATTCACAGTGGGCGTCTAGGAAGGTTAGGACCTGCCCTCGTGCCTCCTGGGCTCCCATAAGCCGTGCTCTCACCAAACCCACTCGTCCTTTAGTGCGCAGAACTCGTGTCGGGACTGGAAGCTTAGCAACGTATTCATCAAGAGGCTGCCGTAGAAATGCTGCAACATTTATTTCACCATTAAGAACAGTGAACATTTTATTCATCATTAAGAATGGTGGTATATGATACTCCTTCAGAGTTTGGTAGTAATGCAGTTGACAGAAATCAAAGTGTTCATAACCATTTTCACATAACTTCACTGTTGCTCGCTAGCCAGGTCTGCTTGAAGCAGTAGGCCTACACACTTAATTGATTACAACCTATTTGATAATTATTTTCATACTTCTTACTGCCCAACTTATATGCTTTCCTTGAACGTTTTAATTCAAATTGTAATTCATTTGTTGATTCTCCCCATTCGCACTATACATCCCAACCATTGTGCAATCTGAGATGTGGTACCGACATTTCAGAAGAACATGCTAGATAGAAGTCTGTCTTTACCATGACAAACAAGGAACATGTTCAACTGAAAAGTTCACACGAACAAACCAGACTGCAGATTGTCATTACCAAGCAACATCTCTGTATGACCACCAAGGAAACCCCAAGTCTATTTTGTCATCTTATGTTGTGAGAAAAATATGCCTAGCGACTCTGAAGATAATTTTCTTGTGCTTACAGAGCGTACTTTTAAACTCCAGTCTCATCACAACACCTATCAGGGGAGCTCCATCACTTTAGGAGTCCTGCCTCTGTTTGTAGTTAATAGTACATCATGTCCCATGCAGTTCAACTTGCTGTTTTTCATAGAACAGTCTTGGGCCAATCCCGGTGCGTGTCTAAGGTGTGGGTCTATGGCCGCTCATTTGCTGGAATTGTGGGTTCGAATCCCGCCAGGGGCATGAATGTCTGCTTCTTGTGAGTGCTGTGTGTTGTCAGGTGTCTCTGCATTGGGCTGATCACTCATACAGAGATGTCCTGCTGAGTGTGGTGTGTCTAACTGAATGTGAATGTGAAGCCTGAATAATGAGGAGCCCTGGCCCACTAATGGCTGTTGTGCCATAAAAAAAATAGAACAGTCTCAAAGTACTGATTTCCAGCTTCCAAGCTCACCTTGCACCATTAGAAAATATTTGCTGCCAAACTAGAGAGCTCTTCTCTTGAACTACAAGCAATTCCTCTTTCAGTTCTTGCACAGCACATGGTTTACCCTGCATTTCTCTTCTTCTGCAAACTCCCTGAATAACTATGTCTGATCGAAATGTGTTCCTTCAAAAAACATAGGTGCAACTATTTTGCGCATACCCTCCGCAGCTTAAGGCGATTTGAAAGAATTGTAAGGTATCAGGTGGGTATTTTTGTAACACCCACCAACATGTGTCAGTCTGGCTGTTTATGTTCCTGCTTAATGTAAACTAGCAATCAACCCATGTAAATACAGTTTTGTACATTTTCTGTCCAGCACTGAACTCATGATTCAATATCTTTTCACTCTTCAGTATATTGTTCTTTTATATGGTACTCTTTATGCGGGATATTGTTCACATAACTTTTTGTGATATTTGTCCCACGACACCTCTGTACATCATAAAAGTTCCTTGCTAAACAGACATTTGTCTGGGCAATGACCTGCACCACATGACCAACATCACACAATCAATTTTCATTGTAGTTTAAATGTGCTAACATGTGATCAACGAGCTTTGCACTATAGATTGTGTATTTTGTCATACTTGGGGGGGGATAAAGTACAATTTATACTTTAATGGGGACATCAATAAATATTCCTTTTCCTAATAAAAGTCATTGCAAAAGTAGTTTCTTGTGTCACGGGAAATATTTTGGTCATGAAATTTCTTGCTGCTCTAGTTTAAATACCGTAGATGTGAACACACTATAAAGTAGCATCACTTTTTTTTTAAGTTGTCTGAGGCTGTTTATTCTTCTATATACACTTTTAAATTCGAAACTAATTCAAATAAGGTATAAAAATTCAGTTTTTGTCCCACAGAAAACACATCGCACCTCCATTATCAAAACCTCATGTAATAAACTATGTAAAGGTAAAGCAGTCCTTGTTCAGGTATATTCAGGACCAGAGGGTTCCAGGAGGTTAAGGTTCCCAGATTTCAAGAAAACCGGCACACGAAGGTCGTAAGGTTTTCAGCCACATGCACAGGCCGCCTTTACCCCCCATGAAATATTCATGGTACTCATTTCTATTAGAAGCTGAGTCAACCCCAGGGCCATAGCACAGCTGCAAGAATTATGTCAATGAAAAATTCCAATGACACCTCAGGAACCACACAAGCGAACTTCCAGCTTTTAGCCAAGTGCCTCAAACAATTGCACCACCATGTGCCCCAAATAATGTATGCCTATTTTAAAAATGGTATGAAACACATACAAGTAAATGCACTATGTAGACAAAATGCAGAATTTTTTAATATTAAAGCAGTTTCTACTTATAGTGACTTTTGTACCACACAAGCTTAATTTAATATACAGTGAAGCCTGTAAAGATATCCACCTTTTTATACTGCCTACATGCCACAGTTGACCATTGTAAGAAAGATGTACCTAAAATGCCACAAACTTTCCTGAACTTGAAAAAATCTGTTACATCTTGACAACTCTGCTGGAGTTTATTACTCAAGATAGGCTCTTAATAGAATTGCCACATCTGTGCAAAGTCAGCAGCAGATACATGGCTGGTTTTGTAATAAGGTTTCCTCTGTAGTACTCTGTGCACACAAATTCAAGAGTGTGCATATCATGCAAGAAACAGAGTTTGGGGAGGAGGGAAGGGTTTACCAGTGTTGAGTTCAGACCAGACTGCGGTGGGAAGCAGGGAGGAGTCTGTGGAAGATGTTAGGTTTTTCAGTACTATCAAACCTCAACTCAACTAAATATGAATTATGTATTGAACTAAGTTTACAAAATAATTAATTGAAGATAATAAATGGAATAATTCTATTACCATACAATATCTGATACAGAAGATCTTTGAACTTTCCTACTGTAACAATTTACAATTTAACACCTATTTGGCAGTTCAGATCAATCTCTAGTGTGTGAGTGAGAGAGTGAGAGAAAGGCAGTATTCGCCAAGTAGAATTGTGAAGACCAGAATCTTCACAGCGAGTAAGACAGCTAAGGCTCTTATCAGTGGTATCAACTGACTCCTCCGATTAACCAAAATTGGACATCTTTATATATGACGCCCCCAAGAATATTAAGCGCCAGGCCCATGCCCTGATCCTTTGCTTCCATTAGTCAAGAATGATCTACTTTCCAAAAATATGTTGCAACTAGCATGATTCGATACACATTTCCCATGATGTAACAAAGAAGAAGTGGTTTTGATGTGTATGATGACATCAGCCTCCTTGTTGCGATTTCTCAACAAGTGACCTCAATTACCTGTCATCGTTCAGTTCATTGCTCATGTCCTCTGGAATCATGACCCAATCCTTGACTCAAGAGACAGTGAGAACAATGGGTGTAAGGCACAACACCTGCAATTCACAAAGTGTCCCTGTGCAGTTACCAATGACCTACGTATCACTGTTCTATATATAGTATTCTGACCTCTGGTACTGGCATCATCCACGAGGAGAATCTCCTGCAGCAGTTTGCGAGGTGACCTGTTGACCACACTGTGTACAGTGCGCAGGAGAGTGGACCATGCCTCATTGTGGAACACGATGATCACTGTTGTGGTGGGTAGGTTGCTCAAATCCACAGTCTTGTTCTGACACCTGCACACACCATACACAGAACTGTGCCACTTTCCATGCTCTGAAGTGACTGATTTAATTGCTGTCTGGCTGAATTTAGTAACAGCCAGAAGATCAGCTGCCTGGCGAACTGGCTGAATGTCTGACTGACAGATGATGGGCTAGCTAATAACTGGCGTACTCAATCAGTAAATGAATGAATGAATAAATAAATAAATAAATAAATGAAAGAAGGTAAGAATGAATGGCTGACTAGCAAACTGTCTGACAGGCAAACTGGCAGTATCATTGAATGAACAAATGAATAATTGGTTGGATAACTGGCTGGCTGGCTGGCTGGCTGGCTGGCTGGTAGGCAAAGTGGCTAAGTAAGTTGATTAACATTTGACTGAATGAATAATGAATGAACAAATGAATACATGAATGAACAAATAAAAGCTGGATCACTAAATGACTGACAAAGTGGCTGAATGAATAAATGAATGAAAAATAAATAGGCGAAAAGTTATATATGTACATGATTGTTGAAACAGCTAAATTATAAATGGACAAAGGGTTGAATGACTGAAAGCTTGGCATACTGACAAAATGAATGGCTGACAGGCTGCACAGGTGGATGGATGGATGGATGGATGGACAACTAGCCTCTGGCCAAATATCTCAATTAACAAACTAACAAACTACCAAACTACCTACCATCTCCACAGAGCAGAGCCATTTGTCAGAAGCTAACAGTTCCTCAGCTAGTGACAAAATTCCCTGCATTTTATGGCACCCAAAATTTCATTACCATATTAAAAAGCACCCACAATTACTCCCTACCATGAGCTATTTAATTCAGTCTATGCCCTCCCACAATATTCCTTTGAGATCCATTTTAATATTATCCTTCCTCTAGACTTTCAAATGACTTAATCATTGAAGACACAAATGAACTAATTAACAAGTTAATAAAAGGACAAAGCAGTGAGTGACTGGATAGATGCATGAATTAGTAAATAAATAAATAAATGGTTGACTAATTTAATAAATGGCTGGCTGATGCATGTACAAGAACCACTGACATCATGTAAGCCTATCATGGATTCAGCTGCTATAGGATGACTGAAAATAAGTGAAATTCAAGAAAGAGTCTCTGCTTTTTCAAGTACTAATCCAGCACTTGCACAACAACAAACACTGCCATCACAGAGTACAGGCCATGGCAATGAAGCTTCAGCTTTTTCAAGTACTAATCCAGCACTTGCACAACAACAAACACTGCCATCACAGAGTACAGGCCATGGCAATGAAGCTTCAATCTGAGGAACCTCAGATATCACTCTTACCTCTTCTTGCGCATGTCTGGCAGACTCCTATCCAGCGGGATCCGGTCGCTAGCCATAAGATTGAACCTGTTAATCTGAAACAGTTGCTGCATCTTGAGCAGTTCGTGAGAGGGGATCATCACAGCCTGCCCGTTCTTCCCTTCATTGGGACGCGGGTTGAACATATTGGAGTTCAGCAGTTCTGGAATACAAAAATCAGCTTATCAGTCTTCTGATGTGGCCCATGGAACTATGTGATTCTGAAACTACTGCAGATGTGCCCATTAATTTTTTTTTTTTTTATTTTATAAAAATCTTAACTTGTATAAAGAAGCTAGCTATTTTTGTTTCTTCAAGAACATGGCTTAAAATAAGCAGAATGGACCAAAATATAAGAGGGTAAATTTCCAGCAGCAAGCCAACGTCTTTTCTAATTCCCTATCGTATAGCCCATTAACAACTCTACTTACATTCTAAATTTCATTAATTTTCTGACTTTGACTTTATGACAGCTGTATGGTCCAAAAAACACACCCACAAATTAAGGTACCCGGCACATATAATAGCGATATATAAGTAAAGTCCTTGCATAAGTCTTAAGACATCTACTGTAAGTGGCAACGTCAACTGACCCCAATTTGCATACGTCCTTTGAGAAAGTATTTTCTTTCAGGAAACAGATTCGTCAAAAATTTCAGCACACTGAGATTACTGTAAATTCTGACAATTTATATCTGCTTTTGACAATGAAACATTTAAAGCCTCAGAGTCATTAAAATAATACTGCTACCTACATACGTGTAATATTCATACTTCACAGAAAACATGTTACAAGAAGGAAACTTCTCTATTTTTCTTTTTTGGCAAGATATAAGTTATAATATTGCAAGACAAAATGTGTTAGTGTGAAATGATATTCTTACTATATATGCAAGGAACTAAGGAACATATATTATCACAAGGAAAATAAACTGTTAGTGCTAATGAGCTGGCCATTTACAAAGAAAAAAACTAATGATATAATTATATCACAAGATTTAATAAAATGTGGTCTGAACTGAAACAGATATATGGAAAAAACAAGAAAGTGCCGAAATGAAGTTAGAACTGGTTGCTTGACTACTCAAAGCTTTTTCAGAACTTATTCTTCCAACACAGCCTGTGTACAACTCTGCCAAACTTAAGTGCTCAACACTTACTGTACAAATGACCAAGACATACAAAATGTCAGAGGTCAGTCTCACCATCTGTGAGGTTTGGAGGATTCTGTGATTTGCTGGTCTCTCCCATGTAGTGGCCCACTACGACATGTACCCCCCGACGATCTATATATTCCTTCTGATTCGGCCCCAGCCTGAAAAAACAGGAGAAAAATAGACAACAATATTTGAATAAAGGTAGACCAACTTGATGACACTTGCTTTATTATGTCAATTTACTGCTCAACATGTTTCGGATGTTAATACATCCATCTTCAGGAGTTTGCAACTACTTGGTGCGTTATTGTGTAGGCTGTATTGTGCTGACTTGAGGCGTGTTGGTGTTATGTAGCGGGATTGGCTGTTGGTGATGTGGTATCCGACTACTACTGGTAGTGGTTCAGCCTACACTTGGATACCACATCACCAACAGCCAATCCCGCTACATAACACCAACACGCCTCAAGTCAGCACAGTACAGCCTACGCAATATCGCACCAAGTAGTCGCAAGCTCCTGAAGATGGCTGTATTAACATCCAAAACATGTTGAGTAGTAAATTGACATAATAAAGCAAGTGTCATCAAGTTGGTCTACCTTTATTCAAATATCAAGATGATGCATGGTCCAATACGCATAAGATAGACAACAATACTTCATTACTGTACTAGAAGCTAACCGCAGTCTTTATCCAGTTGGACAATGGACTTGTGGTAAGGGATCAAAAAGTGAATTTGTCTTGTGGTGGATCTACCATCCTGGGAGTACTGCCGCTTCTCTTTGCAACATGTTTATGTAATACCTGCAAATTTGGAATGCAAGACTTCAGAACAAGGGCAGTGCAAACAGTAAGAATAAGGAAAGTAAAGACAAATATCATAGGGACGTAGGGCCAAAAATAAGAAATATCAATGCTCGTAACAGAATTAACAAGAAGAAAAAATTAATAGGACAAAAATGGCCCGAAGATGGAAGACAGTAAGTAATGTTTATAGGAAGGAAGTGAGAAAAGAAAGAAGAAAATGAAAATAATAGCAAGTTTCTTTCTGTACTGCATCAACTTCGCAATAATTTATGGATAATTTTGTTGAAAATTATAATAGTTGAAACCAGATAATAGAATCCATTTAACAACTGTTTCTTGTTTCCACGATTATGTGTAATTTGGCATGAGGATGTAAATAAAGTCAGTAAATCAACTGGACATGCAGCATGCAGCGCATCTGAATGCAGGAAGTATGTGAATGCACGTTGCATAAAGCAAGCATTGGTTTACAGAACCACTGGCAGTGCCCACATGTGGAACAGATAAAAAACACGTTTCATCTCTGTATAGAAATAATCTTTCAAGTTGTTTTTCACTTCAATAATATATTTAGGAAGGTATGCTTATGATGCGTGATTTTACCTTAAGCTGGTAAGTTCTACTAAAATTCTCCCTCATAAAATGTCATGAATCTCGTTTTGAGTGGTTGTCGTATTGCTGCATGCAGGTAGAAGAACAGATATACATGTCAGAGACAACAGGCATACTTTTTTGCAAATTTCGTTACAAACGCACTAAAATTTCGGTTCATATCTCACAGAAATTACACTGGGTCTCCATTAAACCTCCAACAGTTTAATGCTGCACAGAGAAACGATCCTTGTTTAGCATGAGAATTATTTGAAAACCATCAATAAAAATGTGTAGGAGACACTATTTTATGTCGAAGAAGTTGGTAGATACACACAATAAACTCCCGTTCTTTAAATGGTTAAGAACATTCAAAGGGGACTGGTATTTAGGTCTACATTATCTGCTGTGGTATTTAGGTACACATTATGTACTGTGGTACTTAGGTATACATTACTTGCTGTGGTAACATTATGTACTGTGGTATTTAGGTCTATGTTACCTGCTGTGGTATTTAGGTATATGTAATGTACTGTGGTATTTAGGTACACGTTATCTGCTGTGGTATTTAGGTATACATTATCTGCTGTGGTATTTATTTATACATTATCTGCTGTGGTATTAAGGTATACATTATGTACTGTGGTATTTAGGTCTATGTTACCTGCTGTGGTATTTAGGTATATGTTATGTACTGTGGTATTTAGGTATACGTTATCTGCTGTGGTATTTAGGTATACATTATCTGCTGTGGTATTTAGGTATACATTATATACTGTGGTATTTAGGTATACATTATCTGCTGTGGTATTTAGGTATACATTATGTACTGTGGTATTTAGGTCTATGTTACCTGCTGTGGTATTTAGGTATATGTTATGTACTGTGGTATTTAGGTATACATTATCTGCTGTGGTATTTAGGTATACATTATCTGCTGTGGTATTTAGTTATACATTATCTGCTGTGGTATTTAGGTATACATTATGTACTGTGGTATTTAGGTATACATTATCTGCTGTGGTATTTAGGTAGGCGTTATCGGCGATGGTATTGAGGTATATGTTATCTGCTGTGGTATTGAGGTATACATTAACTACTGTGGTATTTAGGTTAGGTTATATACTGTGGTATTTCCATAGCACAGTTACCTACCAAAGGCAAACAGTAAAGAATCATAGGCTTCCCTCTGTCACTACATTTTAATCATAAATTTCTAGCATCCTAGTTTTGCAGCTACACCAGTGTTGTTGCTAATATGGTTCTAATCTGATACAGCCCCACAGTGAGCCAGCATTTCTTGCTTACACTCTTACAGATGGGGTTCTATCTGGAAATACTATGATAAGGCAACGAGTCTGAAAACAAGGTATATATTTTGGTGCAATTCTACAGAAATAAATTCTATCCAGCCTTGGGAGCAAGCAAAATTACTCTACAGATGAACTAGGTCACAATGTAGGCAAATTTATAACTGGGTGATTACGATTCACTCCAATAACGCTACTAGGCTTGCTACTTGAACACAAGATTCTGTACAAAACTGAAGTCCACATTTTCATTCAAGTTCAGACAGGAAAGATAACTTGAATCAAATACAGGATCCAACAAACATTCCTGCACTATGAGGATTCAATTCTACAATAAGCTAGTTAACATAAAAGCATTTAACATTATATTCCACAAGTGTAACATGTAACACAACCACAATAATAATACCTTTCAAGCAAATGACAAACACATAACTTATTATAACACAAGTCACATGTACACATTACACTGTAAAGATCTGAATTCTGTAGAGGACACATGAGAGTGTAAATATACATGTTATATTTGTAATTGTGTTTCCTCTACATGCTACATGTTCCTTGCAACGCTAACCTGGAAGTCTGCCACAGTTGAGGATCGAAACATGTCACAATCTCTGTAGTGTGTAGAGCACGTTTGAAACGTGATGACACATGCGCAGAAACCAGATTTGGTCTTTCCGCGAAACGGACGAGTCCATTTAAATCAGCAGGGGCGTCAGTTCAGTCGACTACTGGGAGACGAGG
>Ga0131853_10007021_pt1 | contig 20351 bp, 17 predicted proteins | sample TergutLab28metaG_FD_92764 | JGI IMG/M metagenome (GOLD analysis project Ga0131853, IMG submission 92764) | Labiotermes labralis P1 segment gut microbial communities from Petit-Saut dam, French Guiana - Lab288 P1 (version 2) (version 2) | ecosystem: Host-associated > Arthropoda: Insects >...
CATCTATTCGTCCTTGCTTTATCGCTTCTAGGACTTTTTCCTTGGATTCTTGGCTTATTTGTATCATGGCTATAGTTTACTCTTTTTTCTTTTTTATTTCCACTTTCCGAATTGAAGATGAGTATATCACATATCTTGACATAGGAAAGCACTTGTATTACAATTGGATTTGTGCAAGCAACATAAAATGCGGTTATGGCGGAATTGGCAGACGCGCTAGGTTCAGGTCCTAGTGGGGTTCGCCCCTTGCAGGTTCAAGTCCTGTTAACCGCATAAATTTTGTTAAAACCTTGGAATATTTAGTATTTCGAGGTTTTTTTATTTCTTATACTCACAACCTAGCGAGTGAATTGCGATATCAGATATTTATCAGTTTTTCGCCTACCAAATACCCTTTGCCTCCAACAGCAATCGTCTGAATGTTATCACTGATTGTTTTAATACGCACAATAATTTCACTGGGACTATCGAGCGTGTACCCTTGTTCAAAAGTGTACTCGCTTTTTCGTGCAATATTATTTCGCCAAAGATAACTTGCCAAAACACAGTTACTGGTTCCTGTTGCACTCTCTTCGGGAACGTCATAAAGTGGCGCAAAATTACGACATATGATGCGCTCTTCATTAAAAGCAAAAGCATGGATGCCGACAGTATCAAACTTTCGACTTATGGAAGAAATCTCATCAAAGTTTGGTTTCATCGCTTCTAATGTTTCTAAGTTTTTAACAGGCAACATGATATCTTTCAAGCCTGTCGAGCCAATTTCAATAGGGAGGCTATCACTCACAACATCAATGTCAAAGCATTTTACGACATCTGCCTTTGATAGAATCTCATAAAACTGAGGCTTATTTTGCTCCATAAAAACCATATCGCCATCTAAAACTACGGTTAAACTACCACTTTTCGTTTCGATGGCATACTCAACTTTATCAAGTGGCAATTTATCACGCATGACGACAAAAGAGGCAATAGTGGCGTGACCGCAAAGCGGCACCTCTTCAGCAGGTGTAAAATATTCCAACTTGAATCCTTTTTCTCCTGTAGAAATATACGCTGTTTCCGAAAAGCCAAGCTGTTTAGCAACTTCTATTTTCTGCTGATGATTTAATGCTTCGCCAAGAAGACATACGCCGGCTTTATTGCCGCCCATATCATTTTTGCTAAATGCACTTGCAATAAATATTGTCATTTATTAAACTCCTCAAATATAAATTCGCTATACCATCCACAATACGCCTGCGCAAAAAATAAAACACCTTATTATTAATTAAATCATACTCCCTATCGAAAATCCATCTGAAATGCTACATTGAATTGGCTCAATGATTATAGTCATTTTTTACACAGTATAATAATGACACCCCACGCAATACTAACTTCAGAGGTGAACAGCATCATGTCAAATGCAGGTTGGAATCTAAAACATACTTATGCAGATCTTCCGGAGATATTTTATCGCAATCAAAACCCAGCACATGCGCCTGCGCCACAAATGGTTATTTTTAATCATAATCTCGCAAAAACGCTAGGGCTAGATGCAGAGCAATTAAACACTGCGGCAGAAATATTTGCGGGTGCTGTGGTGCCGCAAGATGCAAAGCCCATATCTCAAGCATATGCCGGATACCAATTTGGTCATTTTGCCATGCTTGGTGACGGGCGGGCGGTTTTACTTGGGGAGCAGCTTGCACCTGATGGTCGCCAATTTGATATTCAATTAAAGGGTGCTGGCCCTACTCCTTTTTCCCGTGGCGGTGATGGGTACGCGGCGTTGTTGCCTATGCTTAGGGAGTATATTGTAAGCGAAGCCATGTTTTCGCTTGGCATTCCTACAACACGTGCTTTGGCCGTTGCGCTTACTGGCAGGCATGTGATTAGAGAAAAGGTTTTGCCTGGTGCTGTTTTAACACGGGTTGCGTCAAGCCATATTCGCGTAGGGACTTTTAATTATGCATCTGGTTTTGGCTCGCTCGAAGATATTCGTACCCTTGCTGACTACAGTATTTATCGGCATTTTCCCGAATTGGAAAGCCAAATTATAAGCGCAAATCATTTACAAAATGCACAGCCATTTCAAGAAAATAAGTACATTTTATTTTTACGCAAAGTCGCTCAGTTGCAGGCATCGTTGATAGCCAAATGGCAGTTGGCTGGTTTCATTCATGGTGTAATGAATACCGACAACATGGCAATTTCCGGCGAAACAATAGACTTCGGCCCCTGTGCATTTATGGATAGCTATGACCCAGATACTGTTTTCAGTTCGATTGACATAGAAGGACGATATGCATACAAAAATCAGCCGATTATAGGGGCATGGAATCTATCTCGGCTTGCGGAGTCATTACTGCCTTTAATTCATGAAAATAAAGTACAAGCAATAACGCAAGTTGAAAAAGAAATAGCTTATTATTGGGAATGCTATCATGCAAATTGGATGACTGGTATGCGGGCAAAGCTAGGTATCATAGGCGAAGCGCAGGGCGATACGGATATCATTATGGAATTGTTGGGTATGATGGAAAAACATCAACTGGATTATACAAACACTTTTCGCGCATTGTCATTTCCAATTGAAGAAACTTCGCCATTGCTTGAAATATCTGAATTCAACACCTGGCTACAAAAATGGCAAGCAAGAATAAGTCAGCAACCTCAAGAAAGAAATGCGTTGGATATCATGAAAAAACACAATCCAGCCATTATTCCAAGAAATCATCGCGTGGAAGAAGCTTTGACCGCAGCAGAACATGGGGATTTTACTGTAATGCACGGCCTACTAGAAGCTTTGAGTAAACCCTATGAAGATTGCGAAACATACGCGCAGCCACCAGAGCCAACACATTGCAGATACAAAACATTTTGTGGCACTTAGCATTTCAACTTCTTGCATTTTGCAAGAAGTTGAAATTTTTTTACATATCGTTTAGGTAGCCGCCACAGTTGACATTTACCATATAATAGACTACCATGCCAATAGGAAGGTGGCATAATATGAATCAAACTGAAAACGCAGGCTTTACACACTTCGACATAAGTGGCAATGCGGTAATGGTTGACGTCAGCCAAAAACAACCAACTACACGGCTGGCAACGGCCGAAGGTCATATTAAAATGAATGATGCGTGTTATAAAGCGGTACAAAGTGGCGGCATAAAAAAGGGTGACGTGCTAAGCATCGCAAGAGTCGCTGGAATCATGGCGGTAAAACAAACCGCTTCAATGATTCCACTTTGTCATACACTACTTATTGAAAAAGCCTCCATTGATTTCATCTTCAATAAAGACAAAACAATAACCGCCTCCTGTACAGTAAAAACAACAGGCAATACAGGGGTAGAAATGGAGGCACTAACAGGAGTCAGTGCCGCACTTTTAACCATTTATGATATGTGTAAAGCAATAGACAAAAGCATGGAAATATCAGGTATTCGACTAGTTGAAAAAATTGGCGGTCAAAGCGGATATTATCATGCGTGATTCCTTTGGACGCGAAATTAATTATATGCGTATATCTATTACAGACCGATGCAATTTACGTTGCAATTACTGTATGCCAAATGAATTACCTCCCCTATCCCACCAGGATATTTTGCGATATGAAGAGATTTTGAAAATTTGCAGTGTGGCAGCAAATATCGGTATTCGTACAATAAAAGTAACGGGCGGTGAGCCACTTGTACGTAAGGGGTGTATCCCTTTTTTGCAGGTGTTAAAATCCACACCAGGCATAGACAGGGTTACACTCACGACCAATGGTATTCTTCTGGCACAATATATAGATGAACTTGTAAAAATGAAGCTTGACGGTGTAAACATCAGTATAGATAGCTTGAATGCAGAAAATTACAGGCACACTACAGGAAGTGACAGCTTTTCAGCAGTATGGACATCGCTAAATGATGCCGTCCAGTCTGGTTTGCATGTAAAAATAAATTGCGTGCCGATTCGTGGACAAAATGATAAGGAAATTATTCCGCTAGCACGATTGACAGAAATATTGCCAATAGACGTCAGATTTATCGAATATATGCCAACAAACGAAAGTGAGTCATTTTCGCGCATCACTGGCGCAGAAATTTTGAATAGACTTTCAAAGATATATCCCGATTTAGCACCAGATGAAAGTAGTCATGGTTCTGGCCCCGCAAGATATTTCAAAAGTGATAAAATGCAAGGAAGTATCGGAATCATTGATGCATTTGAAAATACCAACGGCTGTTTCTGCCCTGACTGCAACAGGATAAGATTAACCAGCTACGGCTTTTTAAAACTATGTCTATTCCATGAAGATGGATTGGATTTACGCAAACTGCTGCGTAATGGTGCAAGTGATTCAGAGATTGAAACAGCGATAATAAGCGCAATACACCAAAAGCCAGCACAACATCAATTTGGCAGCATCAAAAATATGTCCAAAATAGGAGGCTAAACACATGGGCATTGTAAAAGCCGTTTGTACAAGCGATATTCGCGGCATTCAAAAACAAAATACAAAAATAGCCCACTTCAAAGTAGGCTGGGGAATAGACGGCGATGCCCACGGCGGCGATTGGCACCGTCAGGTCAGCTTGCTTTCCTATGACAAAGTGTGTCAATTCAACGCGCTTGGCGCCAATGTAAATCATGGTGATTTTGGCGAAAATCTGGTGGTCGAAGGCATTGATTTCAAAAATCTTCCCGTTGGAACACAGCTCAAATGCGGCGATTGCATTCTGGAAATCACGCAAATTGGCAAGGCATGTCATAGCCATTGTCAAATATATCACAAAATGGGCGATTGTATCATGCCGCGTGAGGGTATTTTCGCAAAAGTAGTGCAAGGCGGGGACATTTCTGTAGGTGATGAAATGGTTATTGATCATACACTTCGGCCATTTCAAGCAGCCATTTTAACATTAAGTGACAAGGGGTGGGCAGGCGAAAGAGAAGACAAAAGCGGGCCAATTATTGCTGAAATGCTGGAATCCGCAGGCTATAAAATAGCCACACAAATATTACTGCCTGACGAGCAACGCGGAATTGAAGCCGAGCTGATAAACTTATCCGACCGTCGGCAAGTGGATTTAATCATAACCACTGGTGGAACAGGGTTTTCACGCCGCGACATCACCCCCGAAGCCACTTTAGCCGTTTCAGAACGCTTAGCACCAGGCATAGCAGAAGCCATGCGTGCGCATTCGTTGACCATTACAGCACGTGCGATGCTTAGCCGTGGCGTATCAGTCATACGCGGTAGCACATTAATTATTAATTTGCCCGGCAGCCCCAAAGCCGTACGTGAAAGCCTTGAATTTGTGCTGCCGCATCTCAAACATGGCATAGAAATTTTACGCGGAAGTGCGCAAGAATGCGCAAAGGAGGGTTCTCATGTTTAAAGATATAAAAATCCAAATGGAAAACCCAGAAGTTCAAAAAATTCTTTCGGCATGTGTTTTCGATAACTCGCCAGGGGGTATGAAAACTTTATCAAGCGACTATCATCGACACAGCAGTTGGCAATTGTTTGGTTGGTTTGAAAATGAAAATTTAGTTGGCGTATGTGGTTATGAAGTACATTTAGACTGGGTAGAAATTTTGCACATTGCCACCCATGAAAATGTACGAGGATGCGGCGTTGCACGCAATATAGTCAATGCATTACAAAAATTATACAACATGCCCATAGAGGCAGAAACGGACAATGACGCAGTAGAATTTTATCAAAAATGCGGCTTTAAAGTAACAGCCATATGCAAATATAACGTCCAACGCTTTGCCTGTGTATTGAGCTAATCACCAAGCAATGCTAATGCTGCTGTCAATGCGTCGCCAACCACCCAAATATCCGGGGCAAACCCAATCCCCTCTTCCCAGCTTCCCTCTGGGTGAATAAACGTATGCTGCCCCATAATCACAGGCATACCCGAGTTGGGAAGGTATAGCGGCAAATTTGAACTGGTCAGCAACATGCCAAAGGTATTTTGCCCAAGTATCAATGTATTTTCAATGTTCGTAAATTGGTCGGTAAAAATTTCACCTGCTGACAGCGTGAATCTATCAATTAATACAATGATTAGCTGGTCATTTGATATCAATCTATCACGTGCTTTTTCTGGTGTGAAATAAATGCCCTCTGCAATGGGTTCGAGCGGAATATAACGTTCAAATAATGCTGGTGGGTATTCGAAATCAAATCCTGCACGGTTGTTAAATCCACGATACCAACGGGTTGGACGACTGACCCCAGACGGAATATAAAGTTCTGTGTCAGAAAAGTTAAGCCAATTAAAATTAGTGGGTACATATTCACCTATTAACCGATACAACCACTGACTTGGTAACGCTGACGCGCCGCCTTCATTTGAGCGGATGTCTATAATAATAACAGGCTCGCCGCGCAAATATTCTACATATGATAATGCTTGTAGTGCTTCTTGATGACCAATGGCATGGTGGTTAAAAGAATCCCCCATTCTTCGAATAGACACGATAGGAATGCCGTTTTGAAAAGTGAGGGAATGTCTGGCACCCATTGCATGAGTGAGCGTGTGCGGCGTTCTTACAAGGTTTACGGTTTGTTGTTCGCCGTCTTCGAAAGTCATGCTTAAACTGCCAATGATGCCCTGTTCTGCATTTAAAAAGAATACAGGTGCATAGTAAATTTCGCCAGCTTCATTCATTGTTAAGCGGAATACTTCGTTTATATTATGGTTTTCTACATGTGAAACGTACAAACTTGTGTCTCGCTTGCTAAAACCATTTGCACCTCTATCGAAAGGCGTATCCCAAATAAAACTATTATATCTGTTGCCAAAAGTGCTGCTGTTGTAAGCATTTATGTTGAAATGAAAATCATTAATCACTGCACCTAAGTTGTGTTGTATCTGCTGAAATAGCTGGTCACTTGTCCATGTTTCTCGCCCATGTATTTCTGCCAACATGCGGTCACGCATAGGCAAAAATACATCATCTCCGCCAAAAAAATGATACGCCGCGTACACATGCCGCAGCAGTTCAAAAAGGGTTTCGATGTCATCTGCCGCCTGTACGCTGGTTAAGTTGGCGGTGCGCTGGTCGTTGAACAATCTTGCGGCGTCAAGTGTGATAGGTCCACGCTCTGCTATCCAATTTTGAATTTGCGTCATATCTGGTGTATTAATGATTTGGCGGCGTTGGTTTGTCAGCCTTAAAACGCTTTCTAATGTGAGTACTTCTGGAAAATACGCATCATCGCACGGGAGGCGGGCAAAGCCTTCATGAGAGGAATCCCAAATGCTTTCTATGACAAAACCACTGCATTCCAGCATTCCAAATACATGCCCTTTGATGACATGTGCCGCGCCTACTGTAATAAAAAACGTGGTTGGCTGCTGTGTTTCGCGCAATAGTCTTTCTATTGCATTGGCAAAGTTTGTACCACGTTCGAATAAAATCGTGTTCAGAAAGTAATCGGCGTACGCGCTGTATTCTGCTGCTTCAATCATTGGCTGAATGGCGGCGGCGTGAATCCAGTCGGCATCCTGGTGTGCGTACGCATCGGCAAGCCTAAGTTCGTGAAATTCTGCGGCAAACGTCTCAAAGTCAGTAAATTCAGCCATTGCAGAAATTTGTACCGCTTCAGGCCAGCCAAAAAGCAGTGACCATTCATTAAAAATAGTATTTAAGCCTGCTATCTGCCTGCTATTTTCAAGCGCAAAGTCGCGAATGTGAAAATCTACTGAATATCTGGTTTGGATGCCCATCAATGGCAAACCTTCAACCATGCCAATGAAATTTAAAGCCTGTGCAGGGGTAAAATGTGAAACCATACGGTATGTGACCACAGGGAATGTTTCAAGCATTGCGTAAAAATGCGCAAATACATCGTCGGGCAGAACATCTTCTAATGTAATTCCATCGGGAAGATTAACATAGGTATCCATCATGCGTTGATGGACTTGAGGCGATACAGTGGTGGTCAAATCGTATTCGAAAACAAAAATATCCGAGCGTTCCATTGCGTCTTGCACGATTTCCGCAAGGGGAAACCAGTCGGGTCTACCCATATGCATAGACCCCATGATATATGCTACATTTTCGCCGTATGTGATGCGAGATAAAAACCCGTGGATGTATGGGTCAAAGGGGGTTGGCTCGTCTGGTTCCTCAAATGCTTCTAAGGTAGTGGGAATGTCTGTGGGTATTTCAAATGTGAATGTGGGTTCTGTTATTGCTTCTGATATGTATGACTCAACAACGATAACGTCTACAGTTTCTGTGGTATCGCTGCGATTTCGCCCACAGGCCGTAAACATGAATGGGATAACAACCATGCAAAGCAAAAAATATTTTATCAATAAAAAGCACCTCTTTTCACCTGAAATACAGTATAACCGACGTTTTACCGCCAACCAACAACGAAAATATTTCGTATTTTCATCTCAAACGACTATATCATGTACATAAACATTTGACAATGTCCCAAAAATATGGTTACATAGCTAATTGTTTGGATATTTTATTCCACAAAACCCAAAGGGGAAGATATATAACAAAAATAAAAATTTCGGGGGTGAACCCTATGCCAAGATTGATTGAACTTCTTGACATTGTGAAAGTTTTTGGACAGCAAACTGTCCTTGACAATATAAATTTATACATACGACAGAATGAGTTTGTCACACTGCTTGGGCCAAGCGGTTGCGGCAAAACCACTACTTTGCGTATCATTGGTGGTTTCGAGCAGCCAACCCATGGTCAGTTGCTTTTTAATGGGGCTGACTTATTAAAAACACCGCCGCATAAGCGTCAGCTTAATACGGTTTTTCAAAAGTACGCGCTGTTTCCCAATATGAATGTGGCGGAAAATATTGCTTTTGCATTAAAAATTAAAAAAATGGGCAAAGCAGAAATAGATGCCAAAGTGTTGGCCATGCTTAAAATGGTCAATTTAGAGGGTTTTGAAACACGCAATGTGACATCGCTTTCAGGCGGTCAGCAGCAGCGTGTGGCCATTGCGCGGGCGTTGGCCAATGAGCCGCAGGTTTTGCTGCTTGACGAGCCGCTTGGTGCGCTGGATTTAAAATTGCGCAAAGAGATGCAGGTCGAGTTAAAAACCATGCAGCAAAAACTGGGCATCACATTTATTTATGTCACCCATGACCAAGAAGAAGCATTGACCATGAGTGACACCATTGTTGTCATGAACGAGGGAAAAATCCTGCAAATTGGCACCCCCGAGGGCATTTACAATGAACCTGACAATGCATTTGTCGCCAATTTTATCGGCGAAAGCAATATCTTGCCGGGAATCATGCGCAAGGATTATTTGGTGCATTTTTTAGGCGAAGATTTTGTTTGTGTGGATAAAGGTTTTGGGGTTAATGAAGATGTTGAAATTGTTATTCGTCCAGAAGATGTGCGTATTACTTCCCCTGAAAACGGTACAATTTATGGTGTTGTAGAAAACGTTATTTTTAAAGGCGTCCATTATGAAATGCGGGTCAATGCAAGAGATTATACATGGAAGATTCATAGTACTGTCCAGTCAGAAGCAGGTTCGACAGTGGGGCTTAGTATCGCGCCCGAGTTGATTCATGTGATGAAGAGGACAGCGACATGAAGCGGCTTTTTGTTGGGCCGTATATCGTTTGGCTTGCTATATTTGTTGTTGTTCCGCTTTTTTTGGTAGTGTATTACGCATTTACTACGATTGCACCTGATGGGCAGGCCACCTTCACCACTGCGCATTTTATTCAATTTTTTCAAGGATTAACACCCAATGAGCCGTTTTTTCAACGGTTGTACATTCGGGTGGCAGTGCATTCTGTTTATTTGGCGTTTCTTAGTACAGTGATTTGTTTTGTGCTGGGGTATCCATTGGCTTATATCTTGGCAAGCAAGGGTTTTAGAGACAAATCGTTTCTACTATTTATGTTTATCGCGCCCATGTGGATGAACTTTCTGGTGCGTACCTACGCCTGGCTGACTATTTTAGAAAGACATGGGCTGGTCAATACGATTTTACAACAGCTTGGCTTGCCAATCATTGATATTTTATTTACTGACGCGGCTGTATTATTGGGTATGGTTTATAATTTCTTGCCATTTATGGTTTTGCCTATTTATACTTCACTGGTGCGTATTGACAACAAGCTGATTGAGGCCGCACAAGATTTGGGGGCTAGCCCTGCGCATGTTTTTTTACGCGTTATTTTTCCGTTAAGCATCCCTGGAGTGGTTAGTGGCATCACCATGGTGTTTATGCCTGGTGCGGCGACTTTTATTATTTCTAACTTGCTTGGCGGGGCGCAGTATTTCTTGTTGGGCAACCTGATTGAGCAACAATTTTTACGGGTGGGCAACTGGCATTTTGGTGCGGTTGTTGCTGTCGTGCTGATGATTTTGATGATTGTTTCTATGGCAGTACTTAGGTATTTTGACAAAAGTGAATTACAGGAAGAAGGAGTAAGGGTATGATTTATGAAAAGGTATCAGATGCGCTAACGATAAAAGAGCTGGATATAGATGATTTGGCGCAAGCATTTCCAGTGGTTAGTCAGTTAAGGACACATTTGAGTGTAGAGGAATATGTAAAAATTGTAAAAGCAATGAAACCCAGCGGATATAGAGCCATTTGTCTTTTTGAAGGTGAAGACATTGTTGCCTATGCAGGATTTGCTGAACAGCTTAATTTGTATAACGGCAATCATATTTGGGTGTATGATTTAGTCACGGATGAAGCCAAGCGAAGTAAAGGGTATGGTCAATTAGTGCTTTCATGTATTGAAAAATACGCAAAAGAACAGGCGTTAACATGTGTTGTACTTTCGTCCAGGTTGCAGTGGTTGGACGCACATCATTTTTATGAAAAGTTAATGGGATATGAAAAAACGAGCTATACTTTTAAGAAGCAAATAATTTAGCTGGAAAGCGGGTGTGTATACTTTTATGACGGCATTAAAAAAATTCTATCTTGGTTTATTATTATTTTTCATGTACGCGCCCATTCTTGTTTTGATGGTATTCTCGTTTAACGCGTCCCGTTCACGCAATACATGGGGTGGGTTTTCACTCACATGGTATGTTGAATTGTTCAACGACCCGCACACCCAGCTCGCTTTGCGAAACACTGTACTGATTGCCATTTTTTCTACGATTGTAGCCACAATGATTGGCACGATAGCGGCGGTTGGCATTGACAAGCTCAAACGACGACCTAAGGCTATCATAATGGGAGTTTCCCGAATGCCCGTTATGATGCCTGATATTGTTACTGGGCTATCGCTGATGATTTTATTTTTGTTTATTTTTCGGATGCTTGGCTTTGGGCGGCTAGGGTTTGGCACTTTATTGCTGGCGCATGTTATTTTTAATGTGCCGTATGTGATATTGTCGGTGATCCCGCGTTTGCGGCAACTCGACCCTAATTTATACGAAGCCGCATTAGACTTAGGCTCAAGCCCATTTCGTGCATTTGTACAAGTCATTTTGCCCGAACTTTGGCCGGGGGTAATCACAGGCGCAATGCTTGCATTCACACTTTCTGTAGATGATTTCATGGTCAGTTTTTTTACCACCAACCCAGGCGTACAAAACTTATCCATCCGCATTTTTGCAATGACACGCCGTGGGGTTGACCCACGCATTAATGCGTTATCCACGCTCATTTTCGTATTTATCATGATTTTGTTATTTTTTATAAACAGGCGTGATAAGAGTTTGATGCGGAAGCAGCAGGATGATGGGTATTGAATATAAAACCGTGGACTCCGTCCACACCTGCAAACTTTTGAAAAAGTTTGATCAAAACTTTATTTCTTGGAGGTTATTTGATGAAAAAAATTGTATTGATTATGGCGTTATTGGTAGCGATGGTCGGTTTCACTGCTTGCGGGCAGGATGAAGAGCGTTTGTATGTATTTAACTGGGGGCTGTTTATTTACGAGCCTGTTTTGCAAATGTTTGAGGAAGAGTATGGTATCCGTGTTATTTACAGTACTTATTCAACCAATGAAGAAATGTATTATTTAGTGGTGCGTGGCGGTGCGGAGTTTGATATTATTGTGCCGTCAGACTATATGGTTGAGCGCATGATTAATGAAGGGCGTTTAGCACCCATCAATTGGGATAATATCCCGAATGCGCGTTATATCGACGACCGTTTTATGAATTTGGCGTTTGACCCGCAAAGCCGATATTCTGCGCCTTATAAATGGGGTACATTTGGTATTGTTTATAATACCACTTTGGTTGACCAAGTGGTGGACTCTTGGCAAATTTTGTGGGACGAACAATTTGCTGGCGAAATTTTTATGTATGACAGTTCACGTTGTACCATTGGCGCGGTGCAGCGAATGCTTGGTTTTTCTATGAACAGTACTGATATTGATGAGTTAAATCAAGTGCGTGACGCGCTTATTGCGCAAGCCCCACTGGTACGTGCATATCTTGCCGACCAAATTATAGATAATATGATTAATGGCGAAGGTATATTGGGTACGGTCTACAATGGCTGTGCTCGGTGGATTATGGATTACAACCCTGATTATAACTTTGTAGTGCCTCAGGAGGGTTCGCAGTTATGGTTTAACTCCATGGTTATCCCTGCCACTTCGCAAAATCAAGAAGCCGCAGAAAAATTTATTAATTTTATGAACCGCCCCGACATTGCATATTTAAATACAATGTATACGCGTTATTCTACAACCAATACAGGTGCATTTGACCTGCTTCCGGATGAATGGCGAAACAGCCCTGTTTACTGGCCAGGTGATGATATTCTTGCACGTGGTGAAGTTTTTGTTGACCTTGGTGATTTCAGGGAAGATTTTGAAAGGGCATGGACACAAATTTTAGTGCATGGAAGATAGTAAGTAAATAAGCAAAGCAGAGGGGTGTCACTTTGTACGCAAAGTTGCATTCCTTTTTTTGTTTGCGTTTATGCGATTCAACTTCTTGCATTTTGCAAGAAGTTGAATCGCTGTTTACAAATTTGCAATCATTAGCCAGCTATGGTATCTTGTAAAAACAAGCATTTTTGCGAACATAACTTATATTAAGGCGGGGCATTATGAATGATGCAGAATTGATTCAACAATGGGAAACGGAAGAAGGCTTCGCTTTTAAAGGCTGGGATTTTTCACATCTTGAAGGACGCTGGGATTCTCCTGAACCATCGTGGGATTACAGAACAGTGGTGAAATCGTACCTTAAAGACACTGACAAGCTTCTTGACATGGGGACTGGTGGCGGCGAAGTTTTGCTGTCACTTAACCACCCATATAAAAACACATATGCTACGGAAGGCTATGCACCGAATTATGAACTTTGCAAAAAAGTGTTATCACCGCTAGGTATCACCGTTGCTCAAACATACACGGACGAAAACTTGAATGCTGATGACAAAATTCCGTTTGGAGATAATCTTTTTGATGTTGTTATCAACAGACACGAATCCTTTGATTTGTCCGAAGTTAATAGGGTGTTAAAACACGGCGGCTACTTTATTACGCAACAAGTTGGTGGTAAAAATTTCAATGAATTTGCGGAAATGTTGAATGATAACTTTATATTGGAAAGCACCGCGCATACGCTTGAAAACTACTCGAAAACGCTAAGTGAGCTAGACTTCAAAATTTTACAAACAGAAGATGCTAAATACCCTGTGAAGTTTTACGATGTTGGTGCGCTGGTGTTTTATGCAAAGATAATTGTTTGGGAATTTCCAAAATTCTCGGTAAAGACCCATCTCGAAAGACTATTTTCCTGTCAACGTGAAATAATTGAAAAGGGTTTCCTAGAAGGAACAGGACATAGATTTTTAATTGTGGCTCAAAAATAGAGAAGAGGTTACTACCTATGTCTGAAATGGTAAGGTAAAGAGAATCTTGTTTTCAATTGGATTAGATAAGGCTACCAAAAGCGATATCAATTGCTTATTTTGTATGCACAAATTAAAAAGCGAGTTGAAACCAAATGCAAAAAAACATTTATATAAAATCCATGCTGCGTCAGCCTTTTCGCTCTTTGCTTATGGTTTTGCTTATTGCCACGGCATCCTTCACATTTGTTGTACGTGCAGTAGAGTTCATTATAGTACGCGACCGCATTGCTGAAATGTCGGCATTTTTCCACACTGTGGGCTTTCTTTCGCACCGCGACGAGTATGTTGCCGATGTCTCTCAAGCGATTGAAGTGATTGCCCAAAGCCCCTATGTGTCTTCTTATGACCGGCGGCGAGGGTTTGAAGGTGTTCTTGTTGACATGCAAAATGCTTACATAGAAGGCAGTCGCTATTGGCGTGCATCAACCTTTTACAATCATTTTTATGGTAATGAAATGTTTGATGGCTATTTGGCAACGTTCCGAACATATATAGATTTGTTGCCGCGGTTACGTCCCGTAGATGGTTTTGCTGGTTTTGTTAGCGGGGATTCGTTTTTTTATGGCGAACTTTTGGATATACGTGTTGTTTCTTTTCCTGCATGGGGGTTTAGTGATGGATTTGTGCCGCACAAACTGTTGGAAGTGCGTGTAGACGATGTGTTGCAAGGGTATCCCGAACGGGTTCATGACGGACGCATTGTTCTGTTGCGTGTGGATGCATCATTCTGGGTCGTTAATGAAGAAATGCATTTGGTTTGGCCTTTTGATATAGAAGCAATGGAAATAGGCCAGCGATACTTCTTTAAAGGTACTTTTTACTGGATGTTAGAGCAAATGCAGGTATACAGCCGAACCATTACCATGTTTATGCGTCCACTTGGCAATAACAATCTATGGTATATACCAGTCATCCCTGGCGAAACCATTGATATTGAAGCCATCGAAGGGCTTAGCCATCAGCTATCATTTACCCGTCATGTGCAGTCGGCGGTATATTTGCGTACCACACGCGATATGACATCGCTGCCATTTACACAAGTTGGACGCGGCTTGAAAACGATTCGCGATGGGCGATTTATTGACAAAGATGACTATCTCAATGTCAACCCAGTAGTCGTTATTCACAGTCACTTTGCCGACAGGCGGCAGGTTGGTATTGGTGACACGATTACAATGACAGTAAACGCAGATCAGCATCTTGTATATTCTCCATATTATTTACTGGTTAACTTTCATGATGCGCCGTTGACAGAGATTAGTACCATCATACCTGAGTTGGGCGTTTTAAGCGTTCCCGGTGCTTATCCTTACATGACTTTAGAGCTTGAAGTGGTAGGCATTTTTGATTTATTCCGCTTCCGCCCCATTTACACAGGATGGTCTTCGCTGAATAAATATATGTATATTCCCGATTCGCTGATTCCTGCCGATTGGGGTTTACAATCCGCGCATTTTGGGGAAATTGGCGCAGACTACTCCCCTGCCCTATGGTATAGCTTCACCATAGACAATCCACGAGACAGAAACGCGTTTTTGTGGGATATGCGGGAAACGCTTGCAAGCATGGGTTTTCGTGTACATTTTGTAGGACGTGACGGCAGTGGATTTTTTGCGGCGGCTGATACGATTTTGTTGTCTATTGCCATTAATATGGCCATGTTTTCGATTGTGCTTATTTTAGTTTTAACGTTTACAGTCGCGCTATTTATGTGGCAGCGGAATAAAGAGTACGCCATCTCCCGCGCTATTGGGCGTTCAGCAAAAAGTATGTATTTTTGTTCAACTGTCGCGCTTTTGGTCTTTGGGGTGCCGTCTGTGATTTTTGGCAGTATTGCTGGATGGTTTTTTGCCATCCAATTGGCGACAGATGCAGTGTATGGATTTGGAGAGATCATTGCCAGCGAAGTAGGTACGCATTTAATGACATCCGACCGTGAGGCATTGATTGCATATTATATGGAATCGGACTTGCCGCCAATGACATATCTGGCGGCATTGTGTGCGATTATTATTTTTACGATGTTTATGCTCGCTACCATTGGCAACCTTCATATCTCACGCCGCAGTGTTTTAGAAACATTAAAGGGGGCACGATAAATGGTACGGCATATTTTCAGACATCTTGTACGTGCACCTGGCAGGTCATTGCTTGTTGTCGCCGTGGCACTGCTTTTTACAACGGCTATGGGACTCTTGCAAAATACGATGGCAACTACAAGGGCAGAAATTGAGCGTGTGTATAATGAAACCATTGTGGAAGTAGAAATTCGTTTGCGTGACGAATTTGGCCGTTCTAATCGGCCGCTAGGCGATTTTACGCCAATGGCTGTTGTGCGTGATATTTTCGCACTTGGGGTGGTATATGATGCGCATTTAGAAGGCGTAGGCAGGGCATTTATATCGAATCCTCTGCATTCAGCGTTTTTAAGTATTCATGATACGTTGGATATTCTTGTGGGCGTAGACAGCCTTAGTCGCTTAACCGAAGACGAGTTTTTTGGGATGGAAATACATTTTGGCGCGGGGTTTGACGAGAATGATTTTGTACACATTCCTGACGCATTTGTACCCATCATAGTTTCCAGCGAGATTGCACAGAGCCGAAACCTCTCCCCCGGAGATTTTACGGAACTTGCGTATTATCGCCCTGTATTATTCCGTCAGGGGGAATGGCAGAATGCGTTAGCCGTTGTCATTGGCACCCATGATGGCGGTGATTTGCCAAATGCAGTGATGGGCGGTGCAATGGTTCCTTTAGACACATTAACTTATTTTTTTGGCGATTTTGTAGGATTTTTCACGACAGTATTAAAAATTGACCCATCACAAAACCGCCAGCTAGATGATGTCATTGAAGGCATCAACTGGTATTTGCAGTTTCCGCGCTACCCATGGCGCGAACCACTCGCCGCCGATTTTTGGGATCAAGAACTGCGGTTTGGCGTAGCCCCACTTGAACAGCATTTAACGCTGCTTACGCTGCTATTTCCAATAACCGTAACAATATCTGCGATTATTGGTGCCAGTTTAGCCATATTAACCATGCTGCAAAACGCTAAATTTGCCGCCATCATGCGCGTTTTAGGCATGGGCAAACTCAAAACGCTTACCGCGTTGTGGGTAGGGCAAATTGTATTATGTATGGTTGGGGCACTCATCGGACTTTTGATTGTCACAGCTATTGGACTCAGAAATGATTTATTATCAGTCATCTTGCCATACCTCACTGGTGCGATAGTAGGTACCATTATCGGCGCAATACTTATAACCAATCGCTCACCATTGGATTTACTACAAGTTAGAGAGTAGGAACCACCATGTTACATTTAAAAAACATACATTACCGCTACAAAAACGGCGACCGCGATGTGCTGGACGACGTATCAGCCAACTTCGAAAGCGGAAAATTTACATCTATAGTAGGCTCTAGCGGAAGCGGCAAGACAACGCTTCTATCCATCATGGCAGGGCTAGACAAACCCACATCGGGCAGTGTCACCATAGATGGCGATGACTTGGCATTCATAGATTTAAACAGCTACCGCCGCGAAAAAATCTCTATGATATTTCAGGCATTTCATTTATTTCCCTTGCTTACTGCCATAGAAAATGTGTGTTATCCAATGGAAATGAACAAACAAATGCCCGCAGCAGAAATAAAAAACCGCGCAAAAGCATTGTTAGAGTCTGTCGGCATTGGCACAGAAAAACACAACAGATACCCAGCCAATCTTTCAGGCGGCGAACAACAGCGCGTGGCCATCGCACGCGCCCTTTCCAATGGTGCGAAGGTAATCTTGGCCGACGAACCCACAGGAAATTTAGATAAAACCAACGGCGACGGTGTAGTCAGTATACTAAGCGATCTTGCCAGAGTAAAAGGCTATGCTGTCATTGTAGTTACCCACAATCCAGAAATAGCTGATGCGTCAGATGTGGTTTATCGTATGTCGGATGGGCGCATGTCGATTGGTTCTTGACCTTGACTTACACTTCATTCTCTTCAAATTCATCTTCTAGCTGCGCGACTTCTTCAAGTGCAATATCCAATGCCAGCCGCGTCCTGGTGGCACTATCTATTTCTCCTGACTCAAAAAGTTTTGATATTTGATTTTTTTCCGCTTGCCGTGCTTTTTGTGCAAGCTTTTTTATTTCATGGTTGTATTTATTGCCTGTATCACACGCGTGGATTTTTAAAAAAGTGTCTAATATATGCCTAAAATATTTAATTGCTGCATCGCACACCGCTTTATTTTCTGGGGTTACGTGTCTTCTTATTTCATTAATGGCTACGTCAACAGTATGCATTTTTATACGAACCAGTTCGTCATTGTCTATGTGGTTTATTTTTTCATAAATAGAATACAGTTGTAAATAAGCGATTTCAAAAAATTGTTTCTCGTTTATACGAGTCATTTTATGCTCTACCGTTTGTTTAACACTGATTAGTGCGTCTTTATTAAACTCATTTGTTTCCATCATCCGCAATAGCTCGTTTCTTTCCGCGCTAAGGCCGAGCTTGAACATATCTACTTCACGTTTTTTGATAAGTCTGATTTTTTTACTGCTTTTTTTGCTTATTAGGTCTTTATAGTAAGCTAACAGCGCGTATGCAGACTGTTTATTCTCTTCATTCATTTCGCTGTGTATCTGACGCATTGCTGCCTCAAACAGTTTGCTTCTTGCACTCATGTCCATTTCTTCCTTTTTCGCTGCTTTTTTAGGAAATACTAAAGGCAAAATGATACTGGCCACTAAAATTGAAACAATGATTGTGCCCCCGCTTATAAACAAAATCAAATCACGTTCATAAAACAGAGCCTCTAAGCCATCTGCAAGCACAATCACCAGTGGAATAGAAAACCCAGCCGCTAAGGTAATCGCACCTTTTACCCCAGAAAGTGTAATAAGCAACGTAGTTTTTATACGGCTGTCGCCACCAGGATTGCAAAGCAAAAACACCCATACAAACCGCACAAGCATAATCAGCAGATAAATAGCCAAAACAACGCCGATATCATTAAAAATTGCAGCGTGGTCGTACGCAAATCTGGCTTGTGCAATCCGCGGCAATTGCATACCCAACAGCACAAACACGAGTCCGTTTAATACAAATAATAGCGTACTCCAGGCACCTTCTGAAATAAATCTAATTCTTGCGTCTTGCATGGTTATAATCTGCTGATGATTTACAGACACAACCACCCCAGCACTAACCACCGCAAGCACGCCAGAAAAATAAAATGTCTCTGCAACAACAAAAGCCAGAAATGGTGTCATAATCTGTATCAATGCAAAAACATTGGCATCCTCTACACCCATTTTAATCAACTTTTTTGTGATAAACATAATAATAACCATCAAACCTACGCCAACCAAAATGCCGCCAAACGCGACCTGCAAAAAACTTAAACCCACCATCCAAATAGAAAAAGTCCCCGTAAGCAAAGCCACCAGCGCAAATTTGAAAACAACGAGCCCCGATGCATCATTGATAAGAGACTCACCTTCAAGCATTATTTTTATATCATGAGGCACATTCATTTTGCCAAAAAGGGCTTTTACAGAAACAGGGTCTGTTGGCGACAAAATGGCCGCTAAAGCAAAAGCCCCAGCCATAGGCAGCCCAGGTATAAGCCATGATATGACTGGTCCAACAATCAAAATAGTAGCAAACACAAGCCCCAAAGCCATCAGTAAGATTTGTTTTTTAAACTTCCAAAGTTCACGATTTTGTACATGCTTACTATCCATAAACAGCAATGGCGCAACAAAAATAAGCATAAACATTTCAGCTTCCAAATGAAACAAATGCGAAATTTGAAAAAAACCAAAGCAAGCCCCCAGAAAAATTTGATAAAGCGGAAGGGATACCTTGGGCATGATTTTGAATAGTAGGTTTGACAGTACAATGAGCGCAAGCATTATAAATAGCAGTGGGATGAGTTCCATTTTGTTCGCCTCCATATGTATTTTGCTCGACTTCTAATATAACAAAAAGATTGAGATACTGTCAAAATTCAGTAAACTCAACCTTTTCCATGTTGCCCATCACTACAGGAACAGAAGGACTTGAACCCTCGACATCTGGCTTTGGATCAGAACAATCGTTCTGGTTGAAACCTATGTAAACCAAGCACTTCCGCGCCTGCCGTCAACATGCAAGCAGAAAGGAAACTTGCCAGACGTAGATAAAATAGTTGAATGCGTTTTTCTGTACAACGTAACTACCCAATTGTAAAATGTAGAATATTCATTACTTTTCCAAAATTAAAAATTATCGCAAACATCGCAACATCGAATTTTTGTAGTGAGCTTAAACGAATAGCCCTACTAGTTCTGGGAGTGTCTGGGCAGATAATAAAAATTTCTTGTGTTCTTGAGAGTTAAAAGTTTAAGAGCGTCTGGAAGCATCAAAACCAAGCGAACCAGGGGAAGAATTTTGGAAACGTTGAATAATAAGCAGTATGGTCAAAGTGGAAGGAAAACGTCGAAAAAGG
>Ga0131853_10007022_pt1 | contig 20347 bp, 12 predicted proteins | sample TergutLab28metaG_FD_92764 | JGI IMG/M metagenome (GOLD analysis project Ga0131853, IMG submission 92764) | Labiotermes labralis P1 segment gut microbial communities from Petit-Saut dam, French Guiana - Lab288 P1 (version 2) (version 2) | ecosystem: Host-associated > Arthropoda: Insects >...
GGGGGTGTGGCATGATTTTAAAAAAGAAAAAAACTAAATTTATTTTATATTGTAAATGTGGAAAAATAAGCACCAATTGACCAAAAGCAGTAAAATTTAAATTCCCCCCCCCCCCCCCAAAAAAAAGCAATCACAAAATTGTGTATTTCTGGCTTGATCTAAGATGCTTGGATAGGTTAGTAAAATACTGTGCTATGTTAAAGTAACTCCATGTATTCCTTAGACTGAAATCAGTACAGCACATCTGGTCTAAAAACATAACCTCAAATATCTACTAAAAAAGAATGTGATGATAAAATTATATGTTTCAGGCTTGATCTAAAGTGCTTGGATACTTCAGTACAATACTGTGCTATATTCAAGTAACTCCTAATATTCGCCATAACGAAATCATTAAAGCACCTTCAGTCTGAAAATATAACCTCAAATATCTTCCTCCAGATAATATGAACCAGGCTGACACTGAGTTGCATAATTTGTATGGCTATAAGTCTGGAAACACACTTTCACTTAAATACAATTTCGTTATTTTATAATTGTTGAAATCTAGCTCTGTGTTGTGCTGAAGGCTACCGACTGAATACATTTTTTAAAGAAATATCATGTGCAATAATTTTCTTTATGCTACATTTCTCATACATTGCCAAGAGTCCTTACCCATAAGAGAAAGTTTTGGATGGCTTCCATCTTGCCATAACAGAGGCAAGAAGACCCATTATTAGCGCAGAACAATCAAAGAGCATATGAAAACCGTCAGATATCAGACCAAGACTGTTAGTCCAAATTCCATACAGAAACTCAATAACTGTAAAACCTGTGAACAAATATAACAGTAAAAAATCACTACAAAAATGCAATCTACATTAATTACCTAATAAGTTCATAATATTTTTGTTGCAGATGTTTTCAAAACTTTGGGCCTGGAATGGTTATGCGCATACATGGAATCAAATTTAGAGTTTAATACATCTTATCTTTTACAAACTCAAATTTTGAGTTTAATACACTGTATTTTTTACATGATAAACTGTATATGTAAATATAACCCTAGGCAAAAGTAAGGCTGTCACTGTGCTTAATTATGCCACACCATGAACAAATATGGCAGAGCACCACATTTCTCGACACTGTCACCAGATGGAGGTGAGTGATCAGCCTCATGCCCTGACCAGTTGATTCTCACAGAAATCTCCCCCAGCATATCCATCATACAGGACTACTGGTGACAATCAGAGCCAGTATGGATGTGGTGGCACAGAGAAAATCTCTGCCCCTGCTGGGCATCAAACCCCACTGTCCAGGCCACAGCCAAGTCACTCTTTTAAATTACATACCCTACCGGCACTGTCTGCATGTGATAAACAGTTGGAACAGTAACTTCACTGCTGCACCATTGACTATAAATATCACAAACCAAAGATGGACCTCAACCTAACACATACTTTGTTATGGGTGCAACAATTAAACCTTGGACTCTTCCCACAAAAACATTATTATGTTTGATAATTACAGTATCCAGAAATCAGACTTTTCAAAAAAACAAAGTGAACAGTATGAGGTAATGAGTTCAGGAACATATACTGGCATTTTTTTGTGGTAGTGAATGTAGAGACAGTAAGCAATTTAGCATTAAAGGCATACAGAAAAATTATGAAAGAAAAAATTCCCTTATATATGTCAAGTACACAATAAATAAAATTTAGGAGTGATGTTGAACAGGCCTGAAATTTACCACACAGTGAGGCACAATGGAAATGATATGATATAAACACCAACAGAATCTCAATGCAGTGAAAATTAATTTCATTGAAAGTTGTATAAAATTCATTAGACAAATACATATGTTATTGTTAAGCTCAACAAATGTCCTCTAATTTTATTTTCAGTGTAATTTTAATGCACTTTAGCTCTATGCTTCACTGACATTTGGAAATTCCTGTATGATAAAGAGTCAATTTATTTTGCAGTTTCACAAATAAAAGGTTATTTACCAAAAATTAATAAAAACAGTCTGTTTCACAGTTCTACATGGAACAGAATTAACTTCAAATATGTGATGAGAAGGTAATACCTGGCATCAAATTTATGTACTTACTTCACCAGATGCAGCCAAACTGGAACTATAAACATAGTTAGCATGACTAACTTCAATGTAAGAGAAAACTTATGGAAAAGATCTCCGAGTCTACACCATTTGATTAACAATGACAAGCAAGGATGCAACAGTCATAAATGAAGGTGAAAAATTATCATACCTCACAAACCCACATCATTCCTTCCATATTTTGATTTCCTTATTAAATTCTGTACCTTTTTTCTGTTTGGCAAATAAAGATGAATGGCATACTGGAAACATTAATAATTAAACTTACTAAGATTCAAGCACAGAAAGTAGAATATGCGTCTGCTGTTATGGTCAGCCAGTATCTGCTTGAGGAATGAACTGGCTTGCATTAAAACTGACCGTGATGTTTGGTGTAATGTGCTATTGGTGAAATTGTATAATGGCAGGCCTGCAGCAGAATAGCCTATAAATGAACCTCTTGCTCCACCTTTTGTAGTTGATGTGAGACCTAAAGTGGCTGTAAAAAAAGAGATACAGTACCTTACAGTAGGCCCATCAGTTTTAAAGATAAAGAACTGTCCAGGGTGCAAAACAGAAATATGTTAAGCATTTGGTCTTCTAGGTTGTGACACCCAGCACTTTTGGAAATGGATACCAGTGTTTCAGAGAAACATGATACCTACATTTTAAACTCTGTTCTTCCCAATCATAAACAACTGTCATGTGGATGATAACAGCAGTTGTCAAAGGAGTCATGGCAGGCTTTCTATGTAATAAAGCTGCCATATGAAGGGACATTGGAACATATTCTGAATTTAATTCAACACTGTAGGGTTGTGCAATGGTGTATGACTCCCTGACACCGTCTCCTATTTTGTACTTTGTCCATCATCTAAATTTTAAAACACAATGTTTTGGAAGCCAGCTCTTCTTTGGTCTGTACTTTCAACCATTTCTTTAATTCTTGTGGCAGCAAGAGACCAAGTACCTGGATACTGTTGCTACTAAAGGGCCTAATGTACCAGCCCTAGATGATGGATGAATGAATACAGAGCACTGGTGGACTGACAACTGGCAGAAGAAAACCACAGTACTAGGACAGAAAACTGTACCAATTGCACTCTGTCCACCACAAATTCTACATACCTCCATAATCAGAAGCCAATGAATATTGGGATGTGTTATAACATGACCTAGGTACAACAATACACTATGTAATTTAGGAGGGTGTGGGTATGTCAAAACACAACTGTCTTTGTATGCTATTTATTAGGCTGCTGACATGTTTCGGCCACTGTGGGCCATCCTCAGGCAAACTGTGTTGTGTTTTGACATACCCACCCTGTCCTAATTTATATAAAACACAAGGGGATGATGCATCTAAGGACACTCTGTAATATTTACATTCCCTTACTTTTATGGAACAACAAGCAAAATCAAATTTACTTTTGGGAGTGTTACTACAAAAATGTGTTTAATCACTTTATGGTTTCTGGTGTTGTATCTCATTATTTATTTTTATTTGTGTAGTTGTAATTATAGCTTGTTTTTTTCTGTTTGCTTTAGTGTGTGTGTGTGTGTGTTGTTTTCTGTTTTTGAGAGTTTGTTAGGCTCATCTGTCTTGGTAGTTATCATAATTATGGTAATGATTATTTTCAGTCTTACACATTTCTTCAGTGTTACTTTTTTTCTGACAGTTTGCAATGGCACACAGTGTCAACACTGTCAATACTGCTTTTTTCTTTACAGAAGTAGAGCAGGCTACAAACAGGTTTACAGCAACACATTTTGCTTTGCAGGCACTGCAAATATCTATTTTGCCAGAAGAAAAAGCAGTGGTAATATTTATACATTGGGTTTCAACAAAATGTGAAAAAGAACTAAATACATATAAGTAAAAGTTCATTTGGGTCCTCCAGTAAATTGGTCCCTAGAATGAGTGAAACAAAACAATAACAATAGAAGGATTTATGTCTTGTGGAATGTTACACCATGCTGACTGGCAAACATTTACTACATACCAGTTGCAGTTGATTGCTTGACCCTAACCAGGTAGGCAGCATGCTACTCTGAAGAGGCAACAACTACTTCCCAGTTCACATAATGTAACATACCAGGTGACCTGAACCTTCATCAACACCACTCCAAGAACCTCAAACCTTACAAGTCAAACTTTAGTGACTGTAGACTATTAACCCTTAACCCGCTAACGTGGAAAATATGGCGAGCTCCTAATAATGCCAGCACAGGTCAAACGGGATTTAACTCAGCATTTAAAGGGTTAAAAACAAACAGTAATAAAAGTGACAGGAAACTTAAAAATTAATATATAAAATAAAAACAGACATTAAAATTATACTAATTATCCTATGCTTTCCTTTCATTAATACTACCCTTTTGCTGGTGTTTAAAAACATAATGTATGAATCTAGTTAATAAAAATGTGATGCTACTTGGATTGCAGCCTGGAAAGGATTCTAAATAATAAAGATTCTCATTGTTCATGAAAACTAAGCTCTTGGGAAGCTAGGTGAATAAAAATGAAGATTTTATTTACTATCATGCATCTGAAACTAAAGTCAACATTAAACAGCTGCTTATGCTCACTCACTCACTCTCAACCTCTGTTATCTCATACTGTGTATATCTGACTACTAAGAACTGGCATGAATGTGAGGTCAAAGTAAAAGGTATGGGGTATTATATGCCTCTGCAAGGAACAAAACCTCTGTTATCCAGCCTGACTGCATTACCACACTTCTTTGTAAAGGTCTCATTCATATGAACAGATATATGACTTATCTCACCTAGAACAAACAAGCCACAGGCAAGAAGACTTCCACCAGACAGAATGTGTTCCTCTACTGCAGCAGAAACATCATCTGGCTTACCACTAGGTAAGAATATCCACTGCCATAAAACTGCAGCAAGCAGAGCCCACAGAAACAATGAAATGGATCCAATTCTTGCTACTCGTGGAACCTCAAGCCTATAGTAAGACATATTCATTTACCTTGTTCTGCTGTAATTTAACATTCTGCAATAGTTAAAATACATTTAGATTACAGTCTTCGGGGGTGTGACACCACATACTTTTATGGACAGGCACAAACACTTCAGAGGAACCTATTACCATCAGCTTCATGGAACATAAGCTGTAACTGCCTACCAAATTATGTGGCATCACATTAAAGAAGGCCATAATTTTATTATTTATTCCAGCAAGAACCTCAAAATACCATACAATTCCACAACATAGTTGTTTATATACTGTGACCTTTCTGTGAGTTCAGTGGAAATGAGGTACATACAATGGCACTATGCAGAAGAATCAGTAAGGAATCTGTCTTGAACATAAAGCCTCTTACATGCAAGATCTACCACACAATAACATAAGTGACCATTAACAAGACAGTAAATGTAACAGTGCGCTGCATTCGGGACTTTGTATCCTTGACTTTTTGCACATGGTCACACCACTTGAGGTCAAACACATGTTGCTGTTCACTACTGCACACATATTACAGAATGTTGTTACATTGCTTTGAAAAATTTGTTATTTATATGTCTATGTAGATATAATGTTTATTAAATTTCGTCATACATACCTTCAAAATTTCAACCTGACAAAAAGTTTGTAATTTCTGACTTAGAACAATATTTTGTAAGCACTTTACAGGTATAGTCATCTACTTACATACCTAATTTCACATTCATATGTATATATATATGCAATAAATATTAAATATTACAATCCAGTATAAATATGTAATTATTAAGTACGACTATGTATTTTTCCTTAATTATATGTCATGCAAAATGCATCATGACTTCAATGTTTCACCCATTAGAAGGCAATAAGTAGTACATATTGTGACTCTATATGTTTGTATGTTAATCTCAATTACCTGGATTGCAAATTGTACCTTATTTTACCACACAGTCAGGTCACTTAATGGCCTGTCTGCCTGTGCTATATTTTTCATAATTATATCTTAAAGGCATGGTTTTAGGAAAACCTGTATGTAATTCTTCCAGTTTAGATGAGTCCACAAGCTAAGAAATACTACCAGCAAGTGAGTTAGTGAGAAAAAAAAATCTTTGACTTACCTCTTAATGCATACACTATCCACATAGTAACTGAGCACAAACATCAGTGTAGCAACTGATACAAGGAGAAGAATAAGTGACATTATAGAAATACTTTCTTTCACCTGTACAAAGAAGAGGGGTACATAACCAATACAAATAAAACTGGAATAGATACTACATGCAGTATGACAAACAGCATCTATAAACATGCAATAACAACCAACTAAGAGGCAGTGAAAAGGCATCAGTAGAGGAACAGAATTCACTGTTCTTCCAAATGGCTACACATAGCACATGAATTTTTTCCAGAGAAAAACATCTATTGTGTTTACAAACTGCCTGTTACCAGAACTACATTTATCATGTATGGTGTCTTGGAAGGTATTTTATTGGAATATTCAGGTTGGTTATATTTACACTGTTCCACAGCCTTACTTGTTCATTTCCCATTTTCTTTTAAGACTTTTTACACTAAGTAGCAGCAGTCAGACTGAACCTGAAACTCCACCAATACTAAATTTGCATGACAATCAATAGCCCAATAGGACTATTGTTTTTAATTGTGTTATTAGCACCAGTGGTTATGACTGAGCCCAAAATTCTTCTTGTACTTGGAATATACATCTGGTATTCAAAGGGTTTGAGGTTCAATCAAAACTAGTAAGCAATAAAAATCTCTCGGTGAGTAACAATAAATCACATGAGCAGGTACAGCAACTCTCTAAATGTCATGAATTCCACATATTGCACATATTTACAGACCCATGAAATAGCCACTGCCATAGACCTTTAGCCACTTATCATCTGCATCCATAGTGACCACTTACTATTTAAGTATAGCTTTGTTACAACAATTACTTTACAATCATATCCCATTTGAATTACATATAGTGAACAGTTCTTATAATGAATACGGATATCTTCACTAAAACCACACCAACCTGGGTTGCTAGTATTATAAGCATCCATGGAACCAGATATATCCCCTCGAAAAGTGTGACAAGAGAATGCAGCCTCTTCATACCACCAATATCAACTGCAATACGCTTTCCAACAGCATTAACACCAACTTGAACCAGCAGTAACATAAACAGCAGCATCACTCCAAACTATAAACAAAGGCAATACTTAAGTGACAAATGTTTTGTGCAGCAACTAGCAACTCTGCTCAGTTAGCACATGCCGAGTCATATTTGTGTCAACATTAAAATTGCTTTTGAGGACCTTCTTAAATAATAAAGAGATGTGAAAATTGTAAACAATCCAGGCCATATGCAAGATGTTTGAGCATTACCAACTGCATGGCCTTCAGTTGATCCTGTACCCTGTGGGCCACATGGGGATAGGCAGTGTCAATTACAAAATAATACTGCTTTTGGACTTAACCTTTTAAGGCATTTTCCCATTTAATAGGCCAAATTCGTTGATTTTTTTCAGCAAGGTTTCAAGAGGTTTTAACTGTATTTTAAATGTGCCCTTCCACATCCTGCACAACATGCAGTATAAAATTTCTTTATCTTAACTGATCAAAATCAGTATCACATAAATGCCAAAATATCATAAACAGGAAGATTTAAATCAATTGTGCTTTATTACATTGCGATCACAAACTGTTTCTTTGGCCTGAACTTGCACATCACAGAGAACAGTGTGTCTCAATTATAGTGTCCAACAGTGGCATGATAATGTATATGCACACAGGTCTTCATCTAAACTGTTATTTTTGCCTGCTTCTCACCAAACCTGGAATGTGTCAACAAATTTTAATGAAATCTCAAGCATGAAAGTTTTCAAAATCAGTCCACTTGGAATTACACTGTTTGAAGAAGAGCGGTATGACAGGACTAATAGTCACTCTTCAGACCTGTTTGTCAATGTGCCCACAAATTGGGAAAGTAGGTGTGAGAAGATTTTTGAAGAAAACTTCTACGTTTCAGACTATTTTCAAAACTCAGGCACAGAATGTGGCATAACATTAAAAGGTATTGTGTGTGCTGAGATTGTCCTCAATTGTTTCAGGAGAGGGTGGAATGGAAGGTTTTTGGTTTTGTAAACAAGGTTATGAACCTCTGGTCCTCATGATGGAAATAATTCATTAGACAAATAACTGCAAACTTTTCAAGGAATATCCATAACATTTAGTTATTTAATAGCACATTTCCTAAGTTATAAAGACATACAACATTAATTATACTCAGATAGCAAATCTAAGTAAGTAAAACACATTTTTGTTGATTAAAAGAGATCAGTTACTCATCTAAACCAATCACAATATGCTTCTCTTTAAATGTCACAGTATAACATTACCTTGTGGTCTGCAAAACCTAACCAAGAACTTAAATTAGAAAATAAATGGCTATATCCTTGATGCTGTTGTGTTTCATCATGATCAATAAACAGCAGTGCTAGTATGGCACCAAGAAATAACAATGTGCCACGATACACTGCTGGCACACCCACACCTGCAATACAAAGAATCTAAGTATACTGGTTGGTACTAGTTAATTGTACTGGTTATTCAAAATTGTCAACACTTCAAATAAACCAAACCAACTGAACCCTTTAAAGCCTCAAGTGCATGTGAAGAATATTTAAAAACTCAGTTCCTACCTCACATGTAACACATATCTTCATTATACAGGCCAGTTTCTTAATTCTGTTTAGGGAAATACAAAAATACAGCTTGTGGAAAAAGTGTAAAGATTTATATTGATATCTCAAGACAGTATCTTAAACCTGTATGGGATGTGAGACTTTCACATGGTTTTACACACCTTACAGAGTATTTTGGGTACAGCATTGTGTTAACATTGCAAACTGCCAACATTTTGGAGGGATTTGCCACCTCCAGACACCAGCAGTCTTTGAGTAAGTTTGGCTTTTGGACTATAGCCATTTCACATGTTGAATCTGTCCTAGTATTTCCATGCACACTGCATTCACCACCTTCAGAGTAAAACAGGATGGTTATGAAAGAAGGTAAGGTTGATTTTGTATCTTCTTATCCAAACATCCTTCCTCACCACATAGTGCCTTCCCACTGGATAAAATCACACTCCATGTTTCCCACCCTTACTTCCACTGTAACACATATATTGGCCATGTTCCCTTCCCACTGTACAGAACTATATTTCACACACCCTGAACCCTTATTCTGGCTTCATTGTCCTTCTGAAGGTGGTCACTGCAGTGTACGCTGAAACACAGGAAGTGTGTAACACACAATACAGCAGAACCCCAAAAACCTACATTACACATTAGATGCCATAAATACCTAACAATTAGAACATTACCAACCTTACTTTTCAAGTGTGTCACAGAAGAGACAAGGGGCAGGAATCTTTAACTGTTAACTGGCCATTTCCTCTTCCACTCCTCCCCCTTTACCTGTCATAATCATTCCCTTTCTCTTCTCCTGATTGTCACATAGATTATCCTTCTTTGCAATTCATAATTTGATGAAGCCTTCATAAATCTTAAGACACTTTACATCCCGTAACTCAGGGCCTATCAAATTAAGTCAATACTTCCTAAACATAAATCACTCCATGAAATTCTTTCTTTAAAATCAAAATATGAAAACCTCTTCTGAAAGCTCTTCCCATTAACTTCTCACATGTGTTCTAGCCTTTGTTTGCAGACATCAGCAGAATGAGGTTCTCATGGCAAATATTTCACAAGTTATTCCAGGAACAGTTTCCCTTTTAAATTATGAAGTAACAAAGTACCACATTTCATTTTATGTAACTGAAACAGGCTCTAAGAACAGAAATTTTCTATACCTGACATATTACAACTCTTTGTGATTTTACATTAAAATGAGAATGACAAAATGTATCTGTCATTACTCAACTTTTAAACAAATGATACTAGTATTATAAACTGATTCAGTTTGGTATATGAAGTTGTGATCAAATGTTACATATCACACAAAGCTATAACCAATATATTTGATGTACAATACCTACCAGAAAACAAAGCTCCAACACCGGTGATGACAGCAAAATCATAGTGCTGAGTGATGAGAATGGTTCGAAAAGGCCCACACAAACTCAAACCATAGAACCACAATACACTCTGAAGTGTTTTCAAAAGAGAAAACTGAGTTACTCGAAGCAATTGTGCTTGAATTAAAGAGTGACCAATTGACAATGGCTTCTGTATATATACAAAAATGCCACCAGCTCTGGAAATTCAAAGAGGGTAGGAGAAATTAATATCACATTTGCTCATGCAGTTTACATATTCTTTTGCCATTTTTGTTTTGGTTCTAGGACTAGAGTACATTAACTACACCACACATTTCTCATTACACGATTCACTCGTGATACAGACCTAAGCATTATGAAAGGCAGAATTTCCCTCAAATATCACATGTGTTAGGGAAGGCCAAATTATAAATTTACACATGAGGGGAAATAACTTCTCCCTTGTAGTTTGTGTCACACTTCAGCTCACTAGTAACACAAACAAAGCCTGCCAATTGATATGATCCGAAGCCACTTAATCCATTTCATACCTCCTAAACCCTTCCTCCTTTCCTCCAAGAATTATTTCAATTGTTTTTAAGGACATCATACTCACCATTTTATATTTTGTTCACTAATCAAATGTAATGACAACTACTGGAATGCAACAGTATATATCCAGAATTTGTAAATCACTCATGAAACTGCATGTTTCAGCACAATTCTGCCTTGCATAAACAGATAAAAAGCCTATTATAAGTTACACAAAAAAAACCACACCACAATTTTATATTTCTCTTTCATGGCATGTTCTTAGTATAAAGGAAGGTAAATCATTTCATCATTTTTCATTCTCCAAGCATGAGGGTCATATGACTATCTTTAATGAATGAATCTGAACCAATGCTGCATTCAGATGGGATTTTAAAACATGTGTTTTATGAATTCAAGATACAAGAGTGACAATGATGTGTTTAACACTTATTGTCCTATATTTGTTTTGGTACTCCATAACAACAAAGACAATGTCCAACCACGATGCACTCCAAATCATCACTACATAACACTGTCCACTTCATAACTTAGATCTCCTGAGTAAAGTTAAAGGTGCCCACATACTGAAGCAACACACCATAAAGGTGTATAAAAACAACAACCATTCATACTTCAGTACTACATGAATGTGAGTGTCAACTGAACACCCCAGCACCTCGGTTCAAAGAAGTGTCCCAGGTGTTCATCTGATAGGAAGCTGGATGCCACTCTAAAAATGGTGGCAAAAGAGAATATTTCACCCCTCTATAGTTCAAGGAATGCAGAAAATGAATGCCATTTTATTCTTTATTTAGTCAACATACCTGGACAACTCAGATAGTTATGAAGAACTAACATAACTATATGGAAATCAAACAATGGAACAAGAGACAATACTGCGCATAACATGTGCTCTTCCGAATCAATGCAACATTTTCTGTTTATGTATTTGAAGCAACTGAAGAAGCTTAATTAATCTAAAATAATAACAAAGATTAGTTTATATACTCCACAGTTGTACATACCAGATACCTCATTTTGAGGGACACGTGTACTTCAGTCACAAAGTGCAAACAATTTTAATATGGTACAATGTTGTATAATTTACCAGAATGAAATTAAAAGTATGTAATTCCATGAATTACAGACTCCCGGGAACAAAGTAATGAACTGACTAGCTGAGGACATATTGACTTCACAAAAAAGAATCTGCTCCATGGACTTAGTTACAAACAGTAATGATTTCTTTTATGACAGTGGTAGGAAATTTCCTTGATGAGGAGCAAATGTCTGGAGTACACCTTCAAAGGACAGGGAAGGAGATGACAGAAAAGGATCTCATCTCCACTCTTCTTTGAGTTACAGGTAACTGATTAATGGCATATTACACTGGAATGTGGAAGAACAGGATACCTGCCCATCCATCTTACTTTTCTTAAGAAACTTTTTGAGCCATCATTAATGTCAATGGTGAAAAAGGGAGATGAAAATATAACAAGCTCCCTCTTCATAAGAGGGACCAATAAGCCTTCCAAAGAAACTGAATGGAAGTTCTTAAATTATCTTTGGAATAATATGAAGACTCAATAAAACACAAATCAAGTCAATATAAAATCTTCAACTCCCCCCCCACTTGTGCAAAAGGAGCAACATAAATTCACATACTGTATTTCAAGGCCAACATAACACAGTTCTTGATCTAGGACTAAATGTTTCATCTGAGGCTATTCCTGAATTTGTGATGAAATGTATAAAACTTAGACACTATAATTCTTGAATGTTCTCTTATTTCTCGGCAAAAGAAAACCCGACATTCAACATAAAGTAAAAACATGCTTCATCATAATCTGTATATGAGTTTCAGTATGAACTGGGGAAATACTCTATGTATGAAACAGGTCAAAGGTAGCTGCTGGCATTGACATTAATACGTAAATGTGTACGTATGACTATATAACAGCATAACAGTTTTAGATCTTATTTCAGGATAATCTGAAAATATACAATAATGCATATAAAAATGAATGGTAAAATAATGCAGGAAAGAAGCATTCTTATCAAATATGCAAGAATACAATGTTAAATGTTGAATGAAACAGAAAATTTTATGGAAAAGTTTAACTTCATGTTGTTTAAAGGGAAAAAGAACCAACTTATGCAAAACAGACAAAATCAGAGTACTGATCACACCACAATCCAGGTGTATAGACAAAAGACATACACATTCTGACTACACGGAAATTTTTCAATGTGATGCTTATGCACCTCTTGAAAATATTTACTATGCACCATGAGACAGCTCAGTTACTAGTGACTGTTCTGGTGTTTGATTAGTAGATTAAATTCCTGCAAAGAAGGGAATGTCTCTCTTCAGTGCCACACTCAGACCATCTGATGCCCACACAGCACTGTATCCAATGGGTACCATCCGCTCTTTCCCTGGACATTATGCACCCTGTATAAAGCTCAGCACTTGCCTCCATCTGGTGCCATGGTCAACAAAATGTGGACCTTTACTTCCACTCATTGTACAAACCTACATGGTGCAGAGCTTAGACACAATGACAACTTCAATGTGTGTTTAAAGTACCAAGCAATGAAGATGTGTGGGGTATTTTTGTGACGCTTCACAAATTGTCACTCAGCACCAAATGCAGGATGGTGGCCAGTTCATACCACCTGGAAAAAAGTCTCAAGTACCCACTGGATAGAAGCTGGTTAAAATAAGTAATATTTTCTATCCACTTGGTGAGACATCTATGACCCTACTTATTTCTCAGTTTCATTTCTAACTCTGAAATGTAATTTGATTTTGAACATATATTTGCAAAAGAACATCCTGTAATATTTATTCTGTGATAAAAATACAAACTTATTCACGTATGAATTAAACTGATTATTACACGTATATGGAACCTAGACAATGCTGCCCCCCCCCCCCCCCCAATCAATTTCAAAATATTGTAAAACACCAATCCTTTGAACAGTCAACATTCTCTCATTATGTCATAAACTGAAAGTGAACAAGACTCAAGTCCATACACGTTACAGATATTTATGTAGTACTGCCATGAGGTAAAGTCAGTCCAATAAACAACCACTATTTTATGTTTTTTAACTGTAAATAAAATTCTATGCCATTTACAATCTAGTATATTATAACACACTACCTTTCTATTTACACTGCCCAATGCAGCATCATTAACAATTATGCAACACTTTAAATAAAGTCATTACTTTACATTCACCTTCCGTCCCAATGGATGGAATCTATGATGCAGTTACAGTCACCTACACAATTAATGCACAGATTTTAAGATTCATGTTTCTCTGAAATGTGATGCTGTGCAGTTTTTCAAACAGGTAACAACATTTTGGAGAAACGTGCTTCTAGTCTGAAGACGAAGGCAACATTTTCCTCCAAAATACTCATACCTGTACATCAAACTACAAGGTATCACATCTAATTTGTCTGTGGTCTTAGAACTCACCAATGTGAGAACCTCAAATTTTGTAAAACATGCGAGTATTGACTTGTAATGAAAGCATTTCCCGTATACTCTTCTTCTTCTTCTTCTTCCATTGGTACCACATCCCTGGGTGAGACTTGACCTACCCATACCCCATACATAAGGAGAAAACCAAGTAATGAAAAATGACGGACATATTAAATACAATTCCAACATCTTTCACTGCCTCATCTCTGATGATGCTAATTATGACATAACATCAATATGTACCTATTTTACAGGTCATGAAAAAAGCAAACAATATACAGCACCTGAAATATATAATAATCTGTTTCAATACCTTCCTCAAACAAAGACAATAACAACCTTTATTATAGAAACTATGTACTCTGAAAGACAATTTATCATGTATTAAATTCATATGGTATCTGCTAGATGGCAACTGTTAAGTTTTGAGTGAAGTACATAATAGCACCTTAATATACTGTACTTATTAAATACAATTTTCAATACGAGATTCACCTTACAGTAGTTCGTATTTTACACACAAATAACTCCTTAATTATCATTGCCTAAATCATCAGTGTACAAAATGGAGTTCATGTAGACTGAATGTCATTACTTTGACCATCTTTAGCTGCAACAAGCAGAGCTTCTATAAGGGTCTGCACAGAACTGTTGCTGGTGTCACCACTAGCACCACCATCCTCAGTTAACATTATGCTAATCACTTTGGCAGGTTCATCATCTGCTTCACTAACATAATGCACAGTCCCACTGTCCCCTTCCCCTATACTTAGCACCTCTTCTTGCACATCTACCACTTGCTCCTGTATTACATCTGAAGGACAGTCCATGACTTCTGCAGTCCCTGGTTCACTTGCAGGAGCCTCATCATAGTCCTGTGTCTCAATAACAATGGACTCCTGCTCCTGAGATCCCTCTGCTTGTACAATCTCTAGCACATCTTGAGAATTTACAACATGAATTAAGTTCGGGGCCAGCTGCTGCTGGAATCTTGGTTGTACATGGTGAAGAGACTGCAAAGCACTGCCTTCCGAATCAGAACCATCAAACTGAATCACTACTGCTTCAATCCCCCCACCCTGGTTTTGATTTACCACTTGACTATATCGCTCAACATTCTCATCCATTTTTGACTGACTCATTTTCACCAAACTTGATAAATTTAGGTTTTTAACATTTATGATTTTCATTCCTTCCTGCCCTGAAACATGGTTGACATATGGCATCATTTCTGGCCTGATTGCATCTTCCTTAGACTGGATGGACTTCACTGCTGCTGCTGCTGCACAATCCTGGCTTGCATCATCCACAGCTGAATCATCCTCACCAAGTAATGTTTTGGTTAAGGTTCTCAAGCGATCTTCAGTCTCTACTTCATCTCCAAGTTTCTCAATATTACTTTCACCAAGTCCCAAGCCACCTGGAATTGGATGGATGAATCTTACGTGGTTTTCCCAGTATTCACGCTTCCCAAATTTGAAACCACATGCTTCACACACATAAAACAGCTTCTTATCATGATTCATGAGATGCCACCGGAGATTCTTCTTATCCCCAAAAGCTCGCTGGCAACGACAACATTTAAATGGCTTCTGCTTATTGTGCACTATGCGTACATGGCGTTCCACGTCACCTTTGCGTGTGAATCTTGCGTCACAAACTTCACATCCAAACGGTTTCTCTCCGGTGTGTGTCCGAAGATGCTGTCGGAATGAAGATGGTTTCAGAAGTTTGTGACACTCATTACATTCAACCTTATCATCAGGGCTTAGCTGACTCAATTTCTGAATTGCATCTTGACTTAGCCGGCCTTTCTTATATTTGCGTTTCATTTTCAGTAAAGCTGTATCATTCTCCATTCCATCATGTTCTGCCTCAAACACACCTCCCTCATCAATATCAGCATTCACATTTACATCTATATGAACACCCAACTCTTCCTCAGGATCAGACTCTGTTTCAAGATGAATTCCATCTTCAGGTAAGTTCTCCTTCTCTCCTTCTGGTAAAGAACTCACTTCTTCTTCTTGCAAACCTGTCATATCGTCACCCGCTAACACAGTCTCCAGTTTAATTCGCTTCACTACACAATCTACATTCTCAAATTCCTCCTCACAAGTGACTGTCAAAATAGCCTCCCTTTTCGGACAAATTTCACCACCAGTTTTGGATGTTTCTGTTTCATTCAAGTTTTCAGCTCTATATTTCTTGGGTTTCTTTTCTTTCAGATCCACAATCTTGAGAGTAGAGTCCAAAAAATCAGGTTGTTGATTTTGGTTTGTGTAAATCTTTTTTGGTCTGCCACGTGGCCTTTTCTCTGGAGACTCATTAACCTTCACATCTGACTTCATGTTTGGATCAACTAATTCAGTTACAGTAACTAAATGTGTATGGACCTTGTTTTCTCTTTGTTCCTTTACTGCTTTTGTTGCAGGCATGTCCAAATGTGAACCAATTTTAGAAAAATAGTATTCAAAGTCCTCATCCAACCTTTTCTTTGCAATTTTTCTACGAAGACCATAACCACCATTAGATCGTTTCTGTCTGGAATTCATGGTACAGTAAGCGTGCCTGATCCTTAGCTCCCTTCACAACCTACAAGCAAAGAAAGAGAGCTGATTCAATAGTAAGTATGAGGTTATGCAAAGCAGGTATATAGGTCCTGACATGAAAGTAACTGATAAATTTAGAGTTTTGTCAAGAATAAAACGAGATTGTAAAAAATCTGTCATAATATTACACAGTTCTTATTCGGTAGCTTACTGAAAACTAAGAAAAATCACAGGACGGTATGCAAAATTATTATTATTATTATTAATATTATGGGCCACTAACTTTATATTTACTTATTACTACTATGCCACAAGTAATACAAGCTGACAAAATGAATCAAAACATCAAACTTACTATTTACATTCTATATTTCCTGCATTTGTCACATACTGAAATAATAATAATAATATTAATGTAAATAAAAACAACAACATTAAGTAAAGAATAGCCTATCAAATGTACAATTTAGAACAAGCATTTCATAAAATTAAACCAAAAAATCTGAACTCTATAGTTGAAATGAAACTCAGATAATTCTACGTGTAATTCATGTTTTATCAGCAATCAAACGTATCTATAACTTGTAGCTTCAATGAGCTTCATCTTCTCACAAATAATCGTGAATTCTTCCCTTGGGCCAAAGTTACCATAGGAGACACATTTCTAGAATCAATTCTTATCACCCTAGTCCTTTCAATCTAAAGTGTATTGAATATTGAATCAACTCCCTTTCACAAACTTGTTTCATAAAGACTGAATAGAAGGAAAACAAACAAGAATATGATTCACAAGTTTAGAAGACATTAGACAGTACATAACGTGTTGCTGCTGCCACATCTTCAGGATGCAATGCAAGGTACACAAACTCTGATAATGCAACTAACACAACCAAGCTCCAAATTTTCCTGACTACAAGGAAATTACATCTGCATCCATATATGGCTTTTAATTTTAGTGACTGTTAGATGCCACTATGTGCAAAACAGTTGAGTGATTTGCCTTTGTATGCCTCTTACAATCCACACTACAAATAGCCAGTAACTGACAATCTTTTTTTTCACACCACTAGAATAATTCAATGTATATACATATGATAATACAGTCTGATAGCACAGCCATCTACAGTTTGTCACACCACAACAAACTGTCTGCTCACTGATACTTTCTTTACCACCCAGATTACAAAGAGTAATTACATGGTGCTATGCACATATTTTTTCCAGAATGAACATTAAACATATTGCAACTGTGCCTAATTACCCACCCTGGCAAGGAGACCAAAGACAGAGAATGAAGCTGACTTTCAAAACATTACACAGGTTGCAAGTTATTTGCAAGTGTGACAATGAACCTTTCTTCAAACTTTTCACCCATGTAGGGAGAGACTCTAAATTTGTATGTTTCAAACTACCCTGTAAATATACAATAACAGAAACTCAAATTAGAGAACATGTTAGCCCCAAATCACAAAGAAACTACCAGTACTAGTATTTAAACACGTGCTAAACAGATCCTGAATCCCTTTTAACTTTGTTAAGACCCACTGTATTTGATATTAAAAGGATTACATCAAACTAGCAGGAAATTGGAACTGGCAACAGGGAAAAACTGCATACCAATACATTATTTAAACAACTCTTATGCTAAATTGTGACCATAATAACACTCTAACCAAACAACTAAATGCAGCAAAATCCTTTCTCAGAAGCTAACAGGTCCTCAGTCAATAAATTCCCCCTAATTTACAGAACCAAAAGATTCATTACGGCATTCACAAGCGACCACCACCTGTCCCTATCCTCAGCCAGAGAAAACCAGTCTATGCCGCCCCATCCCACTTCTTGAAGATCCATTCTAATATTATCCTTCCCTAATTATAAGCTCCACTGTTAAACACATCACCAAAATCCACGTCATGGTCCCTGTGAAACAAACTGTTAAGAAATGAATGGTGTAGGTGCAGACAAGTGTCCAGTACCTTTAAAATGAAACACTGTCAACTAACTAAACTTTAAGCACAAAACCTGCGCCCAAAATAGTATTAAGGGTTGAGTATGGAGCCATCAACTTTCCAACACACTAATGTAACAATACGCACACCCCATAAACTCAAGCAAAGTATGCAGAACCGAAAACTGAATAATACTTTGGCAGAAAACAAACCATATAAGTGCATTATTAAATGAAAGAACTGAAATGACGCATGGAGTCATAAACTACTATACACACAACTATACTTACACCAATTTAAGAAGGCAAACAAGTAGAACAACATTGGCAACTTTCAGCAGATCATATGCCAAGAAAATTCCAAGGCAATGCAGTACTTTACAGCTGATAAGAAGAATAATATACCAGCTCTGTTTTGATGATGGGTAAATGGCTCTAGAAGTAGACGTGTCGCTCACATATCTTGCAGGTATACCTTTCATACTCTAAAATGTACCGTTTCTGAATTGTTGCTACTGTGTATACAAAATATCTGGAAACAAAAGACCATAACTTACACAATCAAAGTCTCTAAACAACTTTATAGCGAAATACGGACAAAATGTCAGTTCATATAGGACGAAATAACATACTTTCGTAAGAACTTGTGTATCAACGTCTACTCACTGTCGCCGATTCGAAAATTTCGCCCAACTTTGTCAAACATAAATCTATACTACACAATATTGCTTATCAAAAATGCGGAAAAATAACACATGTATATTAATCACGAACTATGCATCACACGAACTCATTACGCCAATGGCCATATTGAATTCGCTGTTATAAACAGTAAACATGATATACTGCGCATCCCATAGTGTTTCTAGTTGACCGCCACTAAAGGCGCTGTTCCTAACTCTGGCTGTAAGGTCATCCGTGTCTAGCGTATGATGTTCGGTGACGAAGAAGGTACAGTGTAGTAGGAATAAAATGTTACGTAACATAATACAAAATATACAAGCCATAAATGAGCTATGACAGAAACATACAGCTTCACTGCGTAAAATTAAAATGATGATGTAATTCACTGTAATTCGATAATAATTATGGATTACATTTGTACTTTCTAATGCATCCTCGAGGAACGACTAGACCTATAACTTCACCAACAGCGTTGTTCAAGCGGTCGAAGGCTGCATCCACGACGTGTTACTTCACACATGCAAGCTATCAATTTTAAAGAATATAAAATAAACTCTAGTTATCGGGAGCAGATTCGGTGCAAGAGGCCTCATTTGCTTAGATTTATGTAATAAACGAAGTAAATGAAATGACAGTAGGTGGGTGGAAAGTATCCAGCTTAACAGTCCGCGCGTCAGCAAAACTACTACAGATTCTCCTGGACTTACGAGGGGGTTTTCTTCTGACGACCTGGTCGTAAGTCATTTAGGCAGGAAATATGAATATACATCGACTGCCCGCAACCATTATTCATCATAGCAATACGTATATAAAATTGGTGGTACCAATAGCTCAACCTCACAAAATAAAACATTAAAATACCAAATAAATGTATTTTATAATGTAATAAACTAAACTCCGTGGCCTTAGTCCGCACGCGAACTATACCGACAGAGCGGCCGCCGCCGGTCGGCGAAGTTAGTGCCAACTTTTGCGGATAGAGGGGTGTCACGTGGTCAGCGCAA
>Ga0131853_10007023_pt1 | contig 20347 bp, 15 predicted proteins | sample TergutLab28metaG_FD_92764 | JGI IMG/M metagenome (GOLD analysis project Ga0131853, IMG submission 92764) | Labiotermes labralis P1 segment gut microbial communities from Petit-Saut dam, French Guiana - Lab288 P1 (version 2) (version 2) | ecosystem: Host-associated > Arthropoda: Insects >...
AGCTTCTCTGTTCACACGCGTATAATGTACCACGTCAATTAATGACCCAGGTAAAATATCAGTGTCTCCACCATCGATAATCTTGACTTTTTTCATCATTTGATGAAGCATGATTTCGATGTGCTTATCAGATAATTCCACCCCTTGCGCACGGTATACATTTTGCACTTCTTTTAAAATGTAAGCTTGTACAGCAACAGAATCTGCTACACGGAGTAATTCTTTTGGATCAATAGATCCTTCCGTAATCATATCTCCAGCTTTTAATGCATCACCTTCAGCTACAAGTGGGCGTGAGCCGTAAGCTAGTAAGTAAGCTCTACTTTCTAATTTATTGGTAACGATAACTTCATAACGTTTACGGGCACTTCCGCGAATTTCAGACACTGTTCCATCAATTTCAGAAATCACAGCACGACCTTTTGGATTACGTGCCTCAAAAAGCTCCTGAATACGAGGTAAACCTTGCGTAATATCGGCACCAGCTACCCCGCCTGAGTGGAAGGTACGCATGGTCAACTGAGTTCCTGGCTCACCAATTGATTGGGCAGCCATAATTCCAACAGCTTCTCCAACTTCAACATCTTTACCAGTTGCTAAGTTACGACCATAACATTTCTTACAAATCCCTTTTTCAGCATTACATGAATAAATGGTACGAATTGAAATGGCTTCAATGCCTGCATCGATGATTTCATTTGCAATTTCATCAGTAATATACTCATTCGGACCAATAATCAACTCGTCTGTTTTTGGATGAATCACAGATTTTGACGTATAACGCCCTGCAATTCGCTCAAACATCGGTTCAATGATCTGACCACGTTCTGTTAAATCAGAAACATATTGCCCACGGTCAGTGCCACAATCTGCCTCACGAACGATCACATCTTGGGCAACATCTACTAGACGACGGGTTAAATAACCAGAATCGGCAGTTTTAAGGGCAGTATCAGCAAGACCTTTACGGGCACCGTGAGTCGAGATAAAGAATTCCGTTACCGTTAAACCTTCACGGAATGAAGATTTAATTGGTAATTCGATGGTTTTACCAGCCGGGTTAGCCATCAAACCACGCATACCAGCAAGCTGGGTAAAGTTCGAAGCATTACCACGGGCACCAGAATCACTCATCATGTAAATATGGTTATCTCTTGGTAGCTCATCCATTAAAGTATCCTGGATTTCATCTTTTGCCTTTGACCAAACATCAAGAACCAAACGATAACGTTCAGTTTCTGTCAATAAACCTTGCTCAAAATAAGCTTTAATTTGTGCAACACGCACATCTCCATCAGCAAGAATCGTTTTCTTACCTTCAGAAACAACAACATCAGAAATACCAACTGAAATACCAGCCATGGTTGAATAAACAAAACCTAAATCTTTTAACTCATCCAACATTCTTGACGTTTCAGCCGTTTTATAAGTACGGAAAATTTCAGCGATGATGTCACCCAAAAATTTCTTCTTAAACGGCTCAACAACCGGTGTATTTTCCAAATGTTCCCTGATATTTGTCCCTTTTTGAACAAAATAAGCATCTGGTGTTGCATAATTTAAATTTGTCATCGTTGGCTCATTTAGATATGGGAACTCTTTCGGCAAAATACTATTGAAAATGACTTTACCTAATGTCGTGATCATATACTGTTCAGCTTGTTCCGTTGTAAATTGTTCTAAATCGAAAGAGGCAGCCACATCAAGGGCAACACGAGCGTGTAATGCTACACATCCATTGGCATATGCCATACGCAATTCATCTACATCTTTGTAAATGTTCCCCTCACCTAAAACACCAGCTTCTTCCTTTGTCAAATAGTAGTTTCCTAATACCATATCCTGAGATGGTGTTACAACAGGCTTACCATCTTTCGGGTTAAGAATGTTGTTAGCAGCAAGCATTAACAGACGTGCTTCCGCTTGTGCCTCTTGTGATAAAGGAACGTGAACCGCCATCTGATCCCCATCGAAATCGGCGTTGAAAGCTGTTGTTACAAGTGGATGCAGTCTAATGGCACGCCCTTCTACTAGCTTCGGTTCAAAGGCCTGAATCCCAAGGCGGTGAAGCGTCGGAGCACGGTTAAGTAAGACTGGATGCTCACGAATCACATCTTCAACAACATCCCACAACTGATCATCTAAACGCTCAATCATCTTCTTAGCACTCTTAATATTTTGCGCCAAATCACGACCAACCAACTCTTTCATCACAAATGGCTTAAACAATTCAAGTGCCATTTCCTTCGGCAGACCACATTCAAACATTTTCAAATCTGGTCCAACAACAATAACCGAACGTCCAGAATAGTCAACACGTTTCCCAAGCAAGTTCTGACGGAATCGCCCTTGCTTACCTTTTAACATGTGTGACAACGATTTCAACGGACGATTACCAGGTCCAGTTACCGGACGACCACGACGACCGTTGTCAATTAACGCATCAACAGCCTCCTGAATCATCCGCTTCTCATTATTAATAATGATATTCGGTGCACCAATTTCAAGATAGCGAATTAAACGGTTATTACGGTTAATCACCCGGCGATACAAATCATTCAAATCAGATGTCGCAAAACGCCCACCATCCAACTGAACCATCGGACGAATATCCGGCGGAATAACTGGCAATACATCTAAAATTAAATTAACCGGCTGATTCCCAGAACTTCTAAACGCTTCAACCACTTCAAGACGCTTGATCAATTTCGCTCGTTTTTGACCAGAATGAATTTTCAGTTCCGAACGCAAGTCTGCCGCTTCAAAATCTAAATCGACATTTTCAAGCAAGCTCTTAACCGCTTCAGCACCCATCCCTACAGTAAACGTCTCACCATACTTTTCAAGGGCATCACGGTACTCACGCTCAGTCAAAACAGTTCCACGAGTAAAATCCGTCGTCCCAGGGTCAGTTACCACGTGATTAACGAAATAAATCACTTCTTCAAGCTCACGTGGCGACATGTTCAAAAGCAATCCCATACGAGATGGAATTCCTTTAACATACCAAATATGCGCAACAGGTGCAGCCAATTCAATATGCCCCATCCGCTCACGACGCACTTTTGCAACCGTCACCTCAACCCCACAACGCTCACAAATAATCCCTTCATGACGGACACGCTTATACTTTCCACACGCACACTCACAATCTTTTTGCGGACCAAATATGCGCTCACAAAACAACCCATCGCGCTCAGGTTTCAGCGTTCGATAATTAATTGTTTCTGATTTTTTAACTTCTCCATAAGACCACCCACGAATTGTATCTGAAGAGGCAAGTCCAATTTTCATATATTTGAATTTGTTAACATCTATCATTTAAGCAACCACCTTCAAATTATTCTTCTTTCCCACCGGTACTATCGGTTTCAGTAACTTCAACATCAACTGCTTCTGCCCCACCCTTCGGGAGAAGGGTGTCTTTCGTGAGAAGGTTGTCCTTCGGAAGAAGGGTGTCCTCCACAAGAAGGGTATCATCCACAGGAAGATTGTCCGCTTCTGTTTCAAGTTCTGCCACATCTCCAACTAGCTCCTCAGCTACTTCTGTATCACTTGTGGAGTCAACTGCGACTTCTTGCACTGGTGCAACCTGTTCAACATTAGCAGGTTCCACAATTTTGGCTGTTTCATAAGCACTTAACTCACGGGTTGAAATTTCTTCTTTATCTTCATCTAAAATCTTCATATCCATTCCAAGTGCTTGCAATTCTTTAATCAAGACGCGGAATGATTCTGGAATTCCTGGCTCAGGCACATTCTCACCACGAACAATAGCCTCATAAGTTCTAACACGACCATTAATATCATCAGACTTAACCGTTAAAACTTCCTGTAAAATGTAAGCTGCACCATATGCCTCAAGTGCCCACACCTCCATCTCACCAAAACGCTGACCACCAAACTGTGCCTTACCACCAAGGGGTTGCTGCGTGACAAGAGAATAAGGACCAATCGAACGAGCATGTAACTTATCATCAACCATGTGAGCAAGCTTAATCATATACATAACACCCACCGCAATACGGTTATCAAATTGATCACCTGTGCGTCCATCATATAACACAGTCTTACCGTCAGCATCAAGACCAGCTTCCGCCATAATCTCCTCTAAATCAGAGGTTTTAACCCCATCAAAAACAGGCGTCGCAACATGAATCCCTAGATTCTTCGCTGCCATACCAAGGTGGATCTCTAAAATCTGACCAATATTCATACGAGACGGTACCCCTAACGGATTTAACATCACATCAACAGGCGTTCCATCTGGCAAATAAGGCATATCTTCCTCAGGTAAAATTTTCGAAATAACCCCTTTATTACCATGACGACCCGCCATCTTATCCCCTTCAGAAATCTTACGCTTTTGCGCAATATAAATACGCACAACCTCATTCACACCAGGGGCTAATTCATCACCGTCGGCACGAGAAAAGGTTTTAACATCATGCACAATTCCATTCCCACCATTCGGTACACGCAAAGACGTATCACGCACTTCACTTGCTTTCTCACCAAAAATAGCATGTAACAATCGCTCTTCCGCTGTCAATTCAGCCTGACCCTTAGCCGTTACCTTACCAACTAAAATATCATCTTCCTTAACCTCAGACCCGATTTTAATAATCCCATATTCATCTAAATTTTTCAACGCCTCGCCACTAGCACCAGGAATATCACGGGTGATTTCCTCTGGCCCTAACTTCGTATCACGAGACTCCAACTCATATTCTTCAATATGAATCGACGTATAAACATCATCTTTCACAAGACGCTCACTCATAATAATCGCATCTTCATAATTATAACCATTCCAAGTCATAAAAGCCACGACAACATTACGACCAAGGGCAAGCTCACCATTTTCCATCGAAGAAGAATCCGCAAGAATTTGACCCTTCTCAACCACTTCACCCAACTCAATAATCGGCACCTGGTTCAAAACAGTGCTTGAATTTGAACGTTGGAACTTCGTTAACTGATAGCGATCTAACCCATTATCCGATGAACGACGCACCAAAATCGAGCGAGAATCAACACGCTCAACCACACCATCAGACTCCGAAACAATGGCTTGACCAGAATCACGGGCATTCACATACTCCATCCCAGTCCCAACAAAAGGTGCCTCAGGAATCAACAAAGGAATCGCCTGACGTTGCATGTTCGCGCCCATCAAAGCACGGTTAGCATCATCATGCTCCAAAAACGGAATACAAGCCGTCGCAACCGAAACAATCTGCTGTGGTGACACTTCAACAAACTCAACCTCATCTGACGGAACAACCAACGTTTCATCATTATAACGAGCAACAAGCGTCGGCGGTAATTCATCACCAATACCAACCCCAGTTGATGACTGTGCAATCATATAACGATCTTCCTCATCCGCCGTTAAATACTTAATATCACCCGACAAAAGAACCTTGCTATTGCCTGCTTCATCTGTTATTTTTTCAACACGACAATAAGGCGTTTGAATAAAGCCATACTTATTCACCTTCGCATAACTTGACAAAGCATTGATCAAACCGATATTCGGTCCCTCAGGCGTCTCGATCGGACACATACGCCCATAATGAGAATAATGAACATCTCGCACTTCCATCCCAGCACGCTCACGGGTTAAACCACCAGGTCCAAGAGCAGATAGACGACGCTTATGAGTCAACTCTGACAATGGATTGGTCTGATCCATAAACTGCGACAATTGAGAAGAACCAAAGAACTCCTTAATCGAAGCCGTCACAGGACGAATGTTAATCAAACTAGAAGGCGTAATCCCTTCCTCTTCCTGGATCGACATCCGCTCACGAACCACCCTTTCCATACGAGAAAGACCAATACGCAATTGATTTTGCAATAACTCACCAACAAGACGCAAACGACGGTTCCCTAGATGGTCGATATCATCTAATCCACCAACATCAAATAATAAATTTAAGAAATAGCTAACTGATGCGAAAATATCAGAAGTGGTAATATTTTTAATCGTAGCATCACCGATACTACCAATAACTTTAACAACTTCTTCATCACCATTGGCATCAATTGAATAGACCTCAAACTCTTGAACATAAGTTGCTTCATTTCCTTCAAGTTCGCTATCTAATTCAATTTTGCGAATATTTAACATCTCAATTTTATCTGCCAAGTCCTTTTCTAAAATATCTCTTGTGATGACGGTTCCTGCTTCAACAAGAATTTCACCCGTTTCCTCATCAAAAATATCACTAGCAAGTTTTTTTCCTAGCAAGCGATCCATCACATTCAATTTTTTATCAAATTTATAACGTCCTACATTTGCTAAATCATAACGCTTTGGATCAAAAAACCTCGACGAAAAGAGATTGCGTGCACCTTCAATAGTAGCAGGCTCTCCCTGTCGTAATTTACCAAAAATTTCCATCAACGCTTCATCAGGTGTCGTGGTTGTATCTTTAGCCAATGTATTTAACAAGTATTGATTTTCACCAAAAACAGCAATAATATCATCGCGCGTGGTTAAACCAAGGGCTCTTAAAAGAACTGTAATTGGCATTTTTCTCGTCCGATCCACACGAACATAAAGGATGTCCTTGGAATCAGTTTCATATTCTAACCAAGCACCGCGACTTGGAATGACCTGTGCTAAGTATTTAACCTTACCACTTTTCTTATCCGTATCTTTACTGTAATAAACCCCTGCAGAACGTACCAATTGGGAAACGACAACACGCTCTGAACCGTTAATAACAAAAGTCCCAGTCGGTGTCATCAATGGGAAATCACCCATATAAATTTCACTTTCTTTTGTCTCCTCAACAAGGCCAGTCTCTTCATTTTTGATGTGTAACCTCACCTTCACACGTAAAGGCGCAGCATAATTCACATCACGCTCTTTCGATTCCAATACAGGATACTTGGCTTCACCCAATGTATAACCAATAAATTCAAGGGCAAAAACCCCATTGGTATCCTCAATTGGCGAGATATCTTTAAACATCTCTTTAATTCCTTGATCTAAAAACCACTCATATGATGCGGTTTGAATTTCAATCAAGTTCGGTAATTCCAAAGCAACATTAATTCGTGAGTAATTACGTCGCTCCCTTTTTTTTCCATATTTTACTACTTTTCCTGCCACACATTTCACCTCTATTAGCTAGTTTGTTTATTTATAACCATGATTTATCACTCAAAACTCAGGAAAAATCACGTTTCGTGATTTTTTCCAATTGTGATTTATCACAATTTGCGCAGGGTCAATAATTTTTAGGAAACATTGGAAATCACAGTCTCTACAGGGCTTTTCTCCAAATGAATCGACCACAAATTACCCCCTTCGACAAGGGCATTTGTGAAATTGACCATTATTAGGCATTTTAATATAATATCACAAATATGCAACCTGAGTCAAGGGGGAAAGTGGATTATTTTAAAGGAGTAAAATGAAAGCGTAAAAAAAATAGCTAAGCCATATTTTACTCATCTATTCGCGTCAGTTGCTTTTAACATATCGTTAATTTCTTTTTGTCGATAGTTGGAGCGGACTTCCACCCTCCTTCTCCTATCAAAAGTAACGATAACTTTTTTATGATGATGTTCTAAAGCAGATACCTCCTCAATTAAAAAACTGGCTTTAGTTTGATTAAGGATATCAAAAATCTCTGCGTAACCATCCCCTGTTCCATTGGTGCTGTTTTTTCGTTGACCTAATTTACTCAAAACATCAAGTGAGAATTCATGGGCATTGTCTCTAACTTCCAAAGCTAGATGTCCAACTTCATCTTGAACAAAACGAACAAGAAGCAACTTCCCTTCAATCTTAGTTTGAACTAATTCTTTAAGCGCATTGCTAACCAAGTTTTCGACTAACTGGGATAATTCTGTCATTGAAACCTTTAACTTACTCCAATCATCTAGCTTATTTTTCACTTCGAAAAATACACCTTGATTATGAGCTTGCCACGCAAAGCTTCCCAAAGTAAGCTTGACTCCCCACCACTCATTGGGAATATCTAGCATCTTCACATACCTCGCCATTTCTTCATGAATCACTTCACTATCCAGATTCGTCATCAAATTTTCGAAATTCGAAATCAATTCGGTTAAATCTGAAACATTCCCAAAATCAGCGACACTACCATCCTCCGCCATATGGAGGTTTAATTCTTGCAGTAAAAATGTGGTCAATCGAACACTATTTTTATAACTATGAGTTAAGCTTGTTAAATCATCAACTTGTTCTTTGAGCTGTTCTCTATCAATCTCTTTCTTAATTAAACTTTTCAGATTAATTACAAGCATAAATAGCAAGAGACTCATAATGAGGAACAACAACCAGAAAATAGTTGGTTCAAGCAGATGCGCTAAAAACCCCCATAATTCACGTTGAGCTATAACGATAAACAACAGAAGAAAGCTCTGTAACAAGACTGTTAACTTAGTGTCCTCTGCTTTTAAGAGATACCAAAGATTCACCACAAACTTACTGCGAATAGTTAAAATATAGATACCAATTTCAAAACTTAACGCAAAAAAATATGCCATTCTCCCTATATCAAAAGCCACAAGATTCCAGCTAATAAAGCCAGTTATGCCAGCCGTGAGTGTAAATGTTGCTTGATTAAATGCGAGTATTAAAAAAATAATTGAAAATTTGAGACTTTTTTTGAATAAAAACAATATTCCTGATATAAATCCTAAAGCAAATAGTATAGATAAAAAACTTGGAATGAATGCTGCTACAAAAGCTCCCCAGAAAACATAAGCAACTGAAAATATTATTTTTTGAACTTTTAAAAATTTAATTCTCGTCGCTTTTTCATAGCAAGTTAGTATAAAAATTGATGATGCAACTACACCAATTAATCCGTAAACCATCCACATAAGCATCCACCTCATTAATTCTCATTATATCAGTCAGCTTATTTAATTGCAACAAAAAAGGACAAAATGTCCTATGAATCAATCTTAAATTTCAAAACGGACGTCCAAATATTCCACCGAGCCAACCCCACATGATCAAACACCTCCCACTTATGTTCATTCTCGTCTTAAAAATCAACTTAAAAATTTTACACCTCTCCTGAAATCAAAACTTCTTTTGGACTCATGTTGAGAATCAAAAAAATCGGTAGAGAGGTAGCCACAAATCTAATACCTAAAACAAAGGCATAGAAAGTTGAAATGTTCAGTAAACTTCATATATACATCAAACATCTCTTCAAGGGTCATTTCATATCTTATGTCAATTGTTTTATAAACATGTCTCACATGGTATAAATCACAAAATTCTCGTTGTTTCTATAGCGTGTTTAACCAATTTTACTTTCAGACAGTAAATCTTTAGGTTTTTGTTCAAATAACATCATTAAAGGCGCAATGGTTGAGATTCCAATTACGATAAAACCACCGACAATAAAAATGGTCGTGATGTTAAGTGAGATACCTGAATCAAAACTTTCCATTAATTCTTCAGGTGACACTTCACGCCCAAAGCCTCGTTCTCTCAGAACATTTCTCTGAGAAGGAATAAAATTCTGCCAGTCTCTTTCCTCTTGCATCAACTCATTTTGTACCAAACGGTGTGATATTTCTGGCGCAACCATATTGGCTATTACAAAAGATAATGCGAACGATAATGATGTGACGATAAAAATTTCCGTTAACATCAATCTCAATATATTTTGCTTCTTCTCGCCTAAAGCCAAATAAATCGCTACCTCTTTTTTGCGGTCTCTAAATATTAAAATCAACATTAAATTCATCAGGATAATTGTCGCTCCAATCACAACTATCAAACCGATATTCATAAAAGCTCGTAAGGGTATAAAAGCGCGGTAGATAAATTCAAAAGCTGAAAAGAAATTTTGAAATTCCCAAAATTCTGGTAAATAAACAGAAGCAGCTTCTTCAAATTTTTCAAAGTCTAAGATGTCATATAGAACAAAGAATGGTTCATTTGAATCTATTAGATATTGCGCAAGTTGATGACCAACTAGAAAATACCCTTGACTGCGATAGAAATCTTCAAAAAGATATGTGTAATCAACCCATGCTAAAAAACTTCTTACATGCATTTCATAGGTACGCCAATTTGGTGTAATTAATGAATTTAGCATCATTATGCGATTTGCTCGATCTTCACTGGACATTTCATCATCGAGTTCAATAGTAAAAAGTCCAACGATCTCAAATCTATAAGTTGCAAATATGCGGTTTGTGCGTGAATACCGTTCGTAAAGCTCTTCTACGCTCATTTCAGGATCAATATATTCAGGAGGGTAAAAATAATTCTCTTCAAAATAAAGAATATCCCCAATGTTTAAATCATTTAATTGAGCTAATTCTTCAGATATTAAAAGTGGTGCTGTTTCCGATCCTTCAATCATTTCTGATTGTAAAAATGTTCTCCCAGAGGTTAATTCTAAATCTCCACTTTCTATAAAAGTGACTGAATTTCTAGATGTTCCAAAAATTGTAAAAGAGTTGAACTCATTTTCTCCTAGTGGCGTTTGGTTGGGCGTATTTGTGTGCAACCATTTTCTACTTACAGGGAAAGGAATTGAATAATCGTAAAACCTAACTTGATCAAGCCTGGAAATCTGTTCCATTTGTTCAGGGCTTAAAAAATTAAAATATGGAGTAGTTTCGTTTGGATTATCAGTTACAAACTGGAGTGCTTCTTCCATTCTGGATTCATCAAACACGGCTGTTACAACAGCTGGCATACTTCTTCTTAATTGAGTGATTGAATTATCAATCGCATTTCTTGTTACAAACGTTACTAAAGCACTTGTGCTGAGTAAAATGATGATGACAGAAATTAACAAAAATTTCCAAAAGTTTCTAAACAGGTTTATTTTAATCTTTTCAGTAAGTCGCATGAAGATCCCTTCTTTCAAATAGTACAAAAGTCTCCTGGAAATCTAAACAGAACTCTGATGAATATTAATTCTGTAATGATAAAACCAGAAGACTGACTTGTATAAGTTAAAAATTATGGTCCTACTGCAAGAAACCCTTCAGCACGCCATGTACCATTTGTTCTAATTGTTTGCCAATTAGAACGAGCAGTAGTTGAACCAGATTGAGCAAAAGCAGTTCCCCATGGACTAAAAGTTACATCACCATTATTAGCTGCAAACCTCGTTCTCGCTCCAACTGTTGTTCCATGTGAAGATCCTGTACTCCCCGAGTTAACAGCTCTTATTTGAGAAATATTATTCTCTAACCATGGATTGCCAACAGAATTAGCATTTACATCTTGAATGTTTGAAGCTACTAAGCCGCCACCTGCTAATAAAACAGACAAGCAAACTGCTACTAAAAGTTTATTCGATTTTTTCATAATCATTCTCCTCCTTTCAGCATCATCCAAGACCCGTCAGCCTATCCAGACGCTCAATCACTTAAGCTATGACAAAATTATACCATTTTCCAAAGAGCCCTGCTTCAAAAAGTATCAAATGAAAGTAACTTTCATAAAAAAATTCTTCACTTTTTTACAAAATTACCTTTTTTCAAGGCTTTATCGCCATATTCAGCTTTGATTTCCCAATAAAGTATGCTAAAATAATACACGAAACAATTTTTGAACCCATTTTATGAATTTTTGAACCCATTTCATGAAATTTTGAGTCTGTTTTAAAAAATCGGAGGAACTTATTATGAAAAGAGAAGATATTATCGCATTAATCATTGATGATGATAAACCCGAGGTAAGATTTATTACCGAATGCTTAGTCAAAGAGGGGCTTCTGGCTAGCAACATCATAAGTACTGACGATGCTCGTGATGGGGTTGCAATGACCAAAGTTCATGAACCACACATCATTTTTGCAGATGGTTTTCTCTCTAGCTCAGGTAAAGACAAAGGTGATGGCTTCTTGATGCTAAAAGAAATACATGAGATATATAAAGATGATGTGAATTATAAACCATTTACTGCTGCTATTTCTAATCAAATGTCCATCGAAATTCAAAAAAGTATTGAAAATTATTGCACCATCCCACTAAGTAAACACCAAAGAAATTACCCTTTTGTTGCGCTTAATAGATTTCTAATGGTTCATGGTGAGTCGTTTCATCACCCAAAGACTGATATTGATGAAACAGACTATATGCGCAAAGTGCACTCCCTCATAAAAGAAGAATTAGCTCCTTTTAATTACTCGGAGCTTTCAAAAATGCAAAAAAGATATGTCATAGAGCTCATTTGTTTATTCATCCCAAAAGTAGATAAGTCCTTTGTGAGTATAAACTCTCTTTATAAAGTAATGGCTAAAAATTTTGGTGTGCAGAATGTCAAAAGCACTGTTAATCGTGCTTTCCAGATTTTTCTAGAAACTGAAAATTTCCTCGAATTATACGATGGCGATTATAGCAACAACAAACCACCGCAAAGAGAATTTTTTGAACATATCGCATCCAATGTTAAAAAGAAATTATAAGGTTATGAATCACTTTATTGGTGAATCATAACCTTTTTTCACGCTAAATAATCACATCAAATACTTTTTTACCTTGAACATCAATCCATTCCTGTTTCTGCTTTCTATTTTCTCTAAAATCAAATATCAACAAATAACCCTCGTCTACACTTACGCATCAAATCATACCCTTTCAGTATAAAAGCATCTCTTATCCTATCATAACATACTTTAGACAGAAAGTCTATAAATTTCTAAACTAATCCAAGTTGCTTCAACACGTAAGGCGTAGCATTAACGCCTTTCCCTTCAAGGGTAAAAGCATGCATATGAATGGCAGGGTTGAAATTCAATTCAATACAACCATATTCAGCAGAACCATCTGACAATTCGCCGTTAATGATCAAATCCACACCACAAAGTCTGGCACCGATGGCATGAGCGGCCGCAACAGCTTGCTGTTTAAAGTATTCGTGAGCGATATCGGTCACATCAATGCTGTCGCCTCCGGTTGAAATGTTTGAATTATCGCGTAGGAAAACTTGTTGACCTTGCTCCAAAATGCTATCTGCCATAAATCCGGCTTGTTTTAGGTTATGCATTTCAATATCACCAAGGACAATTTTTTCTAGCGGTGCTAAATGGTCTATCCCACGCCAAGGATGTTCATTTTTCTTTGCCACCAATTCGGCAATGGTTGATACACCATCCCCCACAACATTGGCACCCACACGTTTTAAAACAGCAATGCATTCATCCCCAACCACAAGGAAACGGTATTCTTGACCATGAAGGAATTGCTCAATAATCACTTCTGAATCAAACCCAAAGGCAATCTCTAAAGCATTTTTGAATTCTTTTTTTGATGTTAACGGCTTAAAGATCACAATCCCCCAGCCAAAATTAGTTGACTTTGGTTTGATCACAACTTCCTTGTTTTTGAAGGTTGAAAAAGCTGATAAGGCATTATCCACTGAGGTGAATGTTTGTCCTGCTGGAACTGGGAAATTGGCATCTTCAAGGATGATTTTAGTGACTTCTTTGTTTTCCATTGCTAAGTAAGAAACATAGGTGTCAAGGGATGTTTTTGTTGCTTGCTTGACATACTCCCGCTTCCCATTAGCCTCAAGTCGTAAGAAGTTAGCAAGACGATCGATAACACTGTATTTAACACCTCTGCGTACTGATTCTGCTATAAGGAGTTGCGTCGACATTTCCATGTCTTCATAACCATGGGTTTGATATGGCTTTTCAAGGGCTTGTTTTTTGTGTTGGTGGGCCAGTTCGAGAAAATCAAGGTGACTAATGCCCTCTTGCTGATCGAGCACTTCTGGGATGGTGTCCAATTGAAGATCAAAGGTATCATTTATTAAGCGCATCTGTGATAAAATTCTGAATATTGTCCTCGAAAATTTAAAATCTTCTTTATACCCGTTTAATGCCATGCTGTTAGCTAATTCTGTCGGCTCGAAATCAACTTGTTCAGGCAACTCAAGCAAGGCCAACATAAACAGATGGATGAATTTTAACTCTGCTAATGTAATGCCTGCGAATGCCCTTGGATTTAAGTCGATGGAGCGGATTTCTAAGTAGCCAATGCCACTTTCTTCCAGATGTTCAACCAATTTAGCTTGATGAGGACATTTGAGCCTTACAGGGGTGTAAATTTCACGCTCGTCTATGATTTTCCCATCAGCCACCGCCTGACGGATGGATGCAACATGCTCACTTAAAGTGGCGTAAGATAAGTTTAAATTTACCTTGTTTTGATACCCATATTTACTATTTCTCAAGGAGATGGCATGTTCTTCGGTTATATCGTGAGCAATAGGTGTTTTTCCTAGCATATAAACTAAGAACCAATGATAATTCAAATAATTCCTTGCCAGCTTCATATATAAATCATTTTTGAAGTCCTGATAGTAAATGGTTTTACTACTGGCATTATGCAGCTTTTCGATCAGCGAGTCGCTAAAAGAGAAATTGTAATGAATGCCTGAGATTAATTGAATGCTATTGCCATACTTTTCTTGCAAATATTCACGATATTTACGTGCAGAAGTTCCCGCTTCTGTTGAGGGGTATTCTGCCACTCTCACCTTTTCCCAATCCACAACTGGTGGCATTGAATATGGCCATAATATTTCTTCGCCAATTGTACGGGCAACCACTTGATTGATCATGGTTAATTCTTGATGCACATCTTCTAGTCTCGAGTGGGCAGATGTCACCATTTCGATTTGTGCTTCTGAAAAATCTGTCACAATATAGGGATGCTTTGTCCGATCACCAAAAAGATGTGGATGATCAGTTTCAGCTACTTTTCCTTCTGGGGTAAGTCTTAGGGCTTCTCGTTCAAGTCCAAATTTTCCCTGTACGAGATCGAATTTGTTTAATAACTTTTTATTTATTATTAGCATAATCACAAGTCCTTTACTTTATATTTTGCTGCTTTGCCCCCTCTAGAAAATTCATTCTGTGCGCATCAATCAATCGCCAACGCCCCTGGTGGAGGCATTAAGGGATTGTTTTTATTAATGTGGTCGTAAAACATCTTTCCATTCAAATGGTCCATTTCATGTTGAAAAATAATTGCGATGTAACCTTTGACCTTTATTTCAACCTGCTCTCCATCAATGTTATACCCGATTAGTTTGATTCGGTTATATCTCGGTACGATGCCTGGAATATCTTTTTTAACTGATAAGCAACCTTCACCTTTTGATAAATAAATCATTTCCTCAGAGTGACTAATCACTTTTGGATTTGCCAAAACACATTCATGAAGTTTCTCATTTTCATCTTCAGCACGGATAGCGAAAATCCGTTTATTAAATCCTATTTGAGGTGCTGCTAGACCAACCCCTTCTTTAAGCTTATATTTTTTAGCCAAACTTTTGTCTTGACTGTTTTTTAAATATTCTACCATTTGCCTCATCAGTTCTTTGTCTTCATCAGTTAAAGGCAATTTGATTTCATCCACAACTGTTCGCAAAAGTGGATGCCCGTCATAAATAAATTTTTCCATTGTAATCATTTGTTTCACCTCTTGTTTTTCTATTATACCAAAAACTCACCAATAAAAAAAGAGCATGAACTCCCCTTACGAAAAATTCATACTATTTTTAAAACTTCTTGTTGCCAATTATTTCACTGATAATTTTATTAATTAGCAACCACAACCGCATCTACCACCATACCCGCCGTATCCGCCTACACCGAATAAACATAGAAGAATGAAAATAACAACAATAAAGGCAATAATGCCTCCGCCATAACCACAACCATATCCGTACATAACTCTAACCTCCTCATCATCATATCATATGATGTTGTTCATCATAAACGATACTAGCATCCAGCATCGCAAATGATACCAGTATCGTAAACAACATAAAATTGAAAGTAATTTTTATGTTGTTAAGGGAAAGCAGACTTCGCCCTACAAAACGAAAGCCTGCTTTCATTTAATTATTAACCAAAGCAACGTGGCTCGCGCTCTTCGCAGCATCCGCCTACAAACTGTGTGCTACAAATGATTGCTAATAAAATGAATAATACTAGAATGAAAGCAAATCCGCCGCCAAATCCACCACCTGTATTGTTACAAGTCGTCGTTTGGAAAGCTGGTGTTCCACAAGAATAAGTATACATTGAGTCGTCCTCCTCAAAATCATAATCACTATATCTTACGCCCAAAACCCAAAAATGTGACTGTTAAGACAAGGATTTATGAAAATTTTTAAACCTAGTTGTACCAGTTTGTTAGTTTAAAATAAGCAGCCCATTTGAAATAGGCTACCTATTAAAACAAGCATAGTACTTGTCCTAGTAAAACTAGCACAATGAATAAGATGAGTACCAATTCCCACGATGATTTACGCGGTGATACACAGTGTAATTGCTGGGTTGCATACCCGCAGCTATAAGTAAACATATTAATTCCCCCTTTATACTTTCGTACATTGTATTATACGCCAATCTCACACTAAGTGAATAGGCATTAAAAATAGTCTCACCCATTTGACAAGACTATTTTCCACTTGCTTTTTCCTCTTTATAGGTTGTCATTAGAATCAAAATAGTCCATCATATCATTTATTCCCATTAAGCATTTTGCACCACGGTTGAGCAAACCAAGACCACCAGCAGTACATTGCATTTTTTTATCAGGTAAGACAATCATTGGTTTCCCCATTTCAGCCAGATAATTCAAATATTTAACCCTCAAATCAAAGCCGGCTAATTCAAACACGCAAACGAGATGGCTTAATTCAGACATCAGATGATAAGAACGATAATAAGCCTGCAGATTGAATTTTGCAGTCGGTGGCAGTTCACTTATCAACAAATCATCAAAACTTAACGTATGATAACTAGATTTTCTCTGATAGAGCTCATCAGCTTCAAACCCTGAAGCCAAACAAACCACTCTATTTTCTCGACAATGATTGGCAATTGTCTCTACACCAAGCTCAATCCCCGTTACAATAGGCATCTTTTTCGGCAACTGTTCCATCAGCTTCTCCAAAACATCCCTCGTATACGAACTAGGAACCTTTCCACCAACGATCCCGATCATATCCTCTTTCAATAATTGACGATTCCCTTTTAAATAAACCACAAAAGGTGGCTTCGACATCTCGCGCCACGCAATAGGGTAATCTTGATCTACCAAGGTTATAACATCGTATTTTAACTTACCCACCAATCGAGAAGCTGAACGCCCATCGATAGAACTTAAATTCCTGTCCCTTTTTAGAAATTGATAAACTTCATTCCAATCTCCCTTCTTTACCATGCTTAAAGCAATTAATTTGTCACGCATAAAATGACCTCCTTCAAAAGTTGCGAAAAAGATCCCCCTACTATTTATATACGCAAAAATGACACCCAATCTTTTTTTTATCGACATGAAAACGCCAGTCAAATTAAAAAATCCAGATTTTCAGGTCTGGATTTCACTTTTTATCAGGATTTTAATTTAAAATTACAACATCACTCGGTTACTAGTCACAACTATTTGAAACTCCCCTTATAAAGTAGAGATTTGAGCATGGTAGTCTTTTTTACCATGCTCAAATCTCTACTCCGACAAGCCGAAAGGCGCGTTCAGCTTGAGAGAAAAAGTTTTAAGAAATGACCAAAACAATTTCAGAAGAGATCCCAAACTGATCACCGAAAGGGTTCATTCAGCTAAAAATTACAACAATATTCCTTTAAAACGGCGTTGCTGCCGCACCCGGCCCTTTTATCAAAAACGACTGAATGGTCATAACAATTTGAGTAACAATAAAATACAATCCCATTGCAAGTGGAGAACCATAAACCATCAATGCCATCATTGGTAAGAACATTAAATTCATCATCTTCGGATTCATTGGTCCTGCATTGACATTGCTACCTTGCGTTTTTCTTGCATTTCTAGATTGAGAGAAGTACATTAGCCCCGCAACAATGGCCGCAAAGATGACATTTGGTATTTCAGAAACAGATGATAAACTCATCCCTAAGAAATATCTTACTTCGTATGTAGCGATTAATGGATGACGTGAAAACGCTTGGAAGAAAGCAAACATCAATGGCATTTGAATCAACATCGGCAAACAACCTGCCATTGGATTAATCCCTTTTTCTTTATATAAAGCTTGCATTTCTTGTTGCATCTTCATTTGTGACTCACGATCAGCTTTCCCTGCATATTTTTGTTTGATTTTCTCCTGCTCTGGCTGGATCGTTTGCATTTTAGCCGTGTTGTTCATTGATTTCAACATTAAAGGCATAACTGCAAGCTTTGTTAACAATGTTGCAATAATAATCGCCACCCCTAAATTATTAACCAAATTATACAACCACGTAATCATCTGAATCAAAGGAAGTACCAAAAATGTCTCCCATGGTCCAGATGCCACCTCAGGTGTTAAAGCGCGTTCTGGATCTACCTGAACCCCACACCCTGTTAGCACCACAAGGGCCACTACAACTACTAAACCTAAAATTAATTTTCTATTTGCGTTAAACTTCATTCTAAAATTCCTCTCATCATCATACTCCACCACCAACTATCAACAGTGATGAAAGATATGGTACACTTTCTATTTAAACTCTATATAAACTTATCCTAAAGCCCCTTCAAAGTAATGTCCAGTATATTACCTTGTTATGGTTGGCATCACATATTATAAATCAAATGACGGACAAAGTAAAGAAAAATTTATGCCTAAGAGCCATTTGCATCCTCAAATTTCAATCTTAGTTATATTCGGTACCGTTCTCTTCATCATCCATATTGACCATTTCGCAAACAATATCATTTTCTTCAAAGCCTGCGATCGCCATTGACAAGGTAATTGAATCTTCAAAATCATCCACACCCCACATACGACTAAGGTGAGTATTAGAAATAACTGTATAATCATAAACCACTTCAATAACAACATATTCACTGTTTAACTCAATAATCCCGACACTGATTCCTTGAATTCCCTCATCATTATAATAAGCAAATAATTCAATAAAATCGTCTTCACTTAAATGATCATCTGGTGCAAACTCCTGATCAAATTCAGCACGCTCCCTTGTGGTTCGCACACTCCAACGCACAATCGCATCATCGTACCCTTCAATGATGGTCACAACTGCGCCATCTTCACATCTAGTCACTGATTCCCCCTCAATGCCACTACACGCCACCAAAAACAACAAAGCAAACAATACACTCAATTTTTTCATCAAAAAACTCCTTCACAAATATCACAAGCTCTGAATATCAAGGCTTACTGTGCATTAATAAATTCTCTCAAGACAAACCCATGAAGCGTATCTAACGCTCCCACTTCGGAAAATACATCAGTTTCGAACGCGACACTCGCCCAATAATCATTATAATAAAGGTCAACAATTGTAACTTGGTCATCGGCAAATAACGTGATGATAATATCTATTTCTGCAAAACCGGGGTGACGCATGAAATTGACCCAGTCACTGTTAATAAACCCGATGGTTGGCAACACAACTTCCGGTTCTGTTTCGGCTTCCGTCTCTGGTTCTGTCGGTGCTTCTGTTAGCGGTTCTGTCGGTGCAGCAGTTTCTTCCTCTAATGCCTCTGTTCCCTCTTCATGCGCTACCGCCACAATTTCACATTGCATGCTTCCATTTTCTAAACTAGCAATAACAGCTGACAAGGTAATCGCATCTTCAAAATTAGGGACGCCCCACATTTGCGCTAACTCATCACTAGGAATCATTCCATAATCATAAGTCATCTCAATCACAGCATACTCACCAGTAAGTCTAGCAAGTCGAAAAGTAATCCCTTCATCTAACTGGTTAACATCAGAAAACAACATGCGAATGTCTTCATCATTCACCTCTGCACCTTGTAAAAAATCAGCATTAAATTCAGAGCGAGTCAGTGTGATGCTAACTGTAAAACGGACAATTTCTTCCTCAAATCCTTCAATGATAACGACCCTTTCACCATCTCGGCATGTGGTGATGGTTTCGTCACTGGCTTCTTCCCCATTGCATGCCACTAAAAATAGTAACGCAAATAATAGACTTAGCTTTTTCATCAAAAAAACTCCTAACATAACTTCCTAACATATCATTCTATCACATTTCACCCTGATTATTCAAGAGCTGATATAACAAATATAAGGCTTGATCTCTGGATCGAATTCTTATTTTTTCACGATTGCCACTAAAATGGCACAAATAAACTTGAACACTTGCACCTAAGGCGATGCCGATATAGACAGTTCCCACAGGTTTTTCTGCTGTTGCTCCACTAGGCCCTGCAATACCTGTGATGGAAATGACCACATCTGCACCAGCTATTTTCTGCAAGCCTATAGCCATTTCCTGCGCACATGCTTCTGACACTGCACCATCACGCGCAATGGTTGTCTCTTTCACACCGAGCCGCTTCA
>Ga0131853_10007024_pt1 | contig 20346 bp, 9 predicted proteins | sample TergutLab28metaG_FD_92764 | JGI IMG/M metagenome (GOLD analysis project Ga0131853, IMG submission 92764) | Labiotermes labralis P1 segment gut microbial communities from Petit-Saut dam, French Guiana - Lab288 P1 (version 2) (version 2) | ecosystem: Host-associated > Arthropoda: Insects >...
AAACATTAATCCGGTCTGTATTTAGACATTATATCAAAATCACTTTCATATAATCAGTAACCCAGTCTGTATTTAGACATTGTATCAAAATCACTTTCGTATAATCATTAATCCCGTCTGTATCTAGAAATTATATCAAAATCACTTTCATATAATCATTAGTCCAGTCTGTATGTAGAAAATATAATCAGTTTCATATAAACATTCATCCCGTCTGTATTTAGAAATTATATCAAAATCACTTTCATATAATTATTAATCCCGTCTGTATTTAGAAATTATACCCAAATCACTTTCATATAATCATTAATCCCGTCTGTATGTAGAAAATATATCATAATCACTTTCATATAAACATTAATCCCGTCTGTATTTAGAAAATATATCATAATCACTTCCATATAAACATAAATCAACACATCAATTTTTACAGTGGTCACTTCGGTTTTCGATACTCTCCAGTCGTATCCCCAATTACAGCTAATCTTATTTCGTCATGGCTGCTATTTTGAATACATATGCGTGAAGAGCCTGTGACAAAGTTAAATTTATCTGACTTAGAAATATTATATAATTACACATCCTGGACCACGAAAAAGGCAAGAGTTATGTTTATTAGCCTAATTACAAAATCCCAGAATACAAGCAAGTTAAGAGCATTTTCATTAGTCTAATTACATATCCTGGACAACAAGCAAGCCAGAGGTGATGCTTGTTAGCCTAATTACACTACCTGGACTCGAAGCAAGGTAGGAATGATGTTTACTAGCCTAATTGCCTAGGCCAAAACAAAAAGTAGGAGCAAAATGCCTCACGTGCATGGTCGTGTCGCGCACCTCAAAGTCCGAATTAATTCATATATTTTCACGAAACTTACTATAAGCATTGCAATTTGAGTAAGCTTCAATTCCGAAAATTTAATTTGCCTAAATAAGTGCATAATAAAACAGTTCACATCTATATTTGTGATTTGGAAGCACCCTTAGAGTCCACACTCGTCAGGGACCTAAAATTATTTATAAGAACATATTTTGAGGGGAAAAAGTTATATTCCGTAGAGTTAATATTTTGTGGAAAATAAAATTGCAGTAAATTAGATACGCAAAACTTTTTCTTACGCGTCGATTTCATGGCAATTACAAACCATTCCGGGGAAGAAAATGCAATTTTGTACTCAAGAAGCTATGTAGGAAGGCTGTCCGGAGAGCATCGAGCCATTTTGAATATATCGAGAACCGGTAGCGCGACCTTAATGTAACTTGGCAGTCAGTCAGAGGAGACTTTAATGTACATCCGCGAACAGTCACTCTCCCGTGGGGCTAGTCAGTTGGCAGTGAGACACCGCTGACTGAGCTTGTGTACTGTGTGACTGTCGCATTCACAAATCTCCTCCCTTTCAACGGCGAGTTTAGCTTTGGGAAAAGCCAAAAGTCGCAGGGAGCCAAATCTGGGCTGTAGGGGGGCTGAGAGAGCTGGGTGGTGATGTTTTGCCAAAAAAAGACTGCGCAAGAGCTGTAGAATGGACAGGCACATTGTCGTGATGAAGCTGATCTGCTTGCTTGGTCATTGTGAATACGACAGTCACACAGTACACAAGCTCAGTCAACGGCGTCTCACTGCCGACTGACTAGCCGCACGGGAGAGTGACTGTCCAAGGATGCACAGTATGGTCTCCTCTGATTGGCTGCCAAGTTACATCAAGGCCACTCGATCAGTTATCGAGATATTAAAAATGGCTGGATACTTGCTGGACAGCCCTCGTATATAGGTACAATCCATAATCCGTGTACCAGCATACATGCCATATGTCCGTAGTCACAGACGTGGCGATGTACAGGAATATATACACAATCTCTGATAAAAACACAAATTGTGAGGAAAAAATAAAGCTGTCCCTGTCCTCACAATGACGGCCTATGTGGTGGCAAAGTAGATGCACAGATCCCCCCATTCTTAACCTTGGCGCTAAGTGGAGGTTCGTAGTCAAATTTACACCCCGGCCAATTTACGCTTGGGAAAGAAATCCGGTATCCACTGAATGTGCGGCTGGGATGGCCCCACAGCTGATCTGAAAGATCTGAGGAGAAGAAATTAATCTCCTATACCTGTCTGGATACGAAACCTGGAACTCCAGCCTGTAACGTAGTCACTGTACTGACTGCGAGATCCTGACTAACGGTCACAACAGATTACAGATATGCCTCGCTTAACGACTTGGATACGTTAAAATGCGTCGTTAGGCGATTTTGTCGTTGTGCGAACGTCATAGAATGTACTTACACAAACCTAGATAGTATAACCTAATACAAACCTAGTCCATATATAGCCTATTGCTCCTAGGCTAAAATCCTATACAGCATGTTACTGTACTGATTACAGTAGGCAATTGTAACACAATGGTAAGTACTATAATATTACATTATATTGTAATATCATAATCTTATGGGACCACTGTCGTTTATGCGGTCCTTCGTTGACAGAAACTTCGTTATGCGGCGCACAACTGTATTTTTTAATAGTTTCATAATAATAATAATAATAATAATAATAATAACAATAACACATGCACGTATAAGGCTGGAATTGTACACAGTAGAAAAAGAGCACTGAGCTGTAATCCCAAATATAGACCACTCTTTACGTTTTTTTCCCGACATTAGAATGTAGACAACTCTCTTTAAATTTTTTCTCTGACATCAAAACAGACTTCCAAGCACTGTGCGTTCCGCTCTCACCTGATTACCCTCAGATAATTTGCGGGCAAAGCAGTTTCTACTTGAAATGGTGAAAGAGAAATTTTTCCCAGTTCGCCGGACTAACTTATGTAAATGAGGCATGCGTTACAAAAAAGGCGCCACTTTGTTGATGAACGCCTCTTCTCTACAGCAAGGCCATACTAATAGCTATTTCAAACAAACCAATTAAGACACAAGTACGAAGTTAGCGAAGGAGAAAATTTGTGCACTAAGGAATTCCTGAAGTTCGGGTTCAAGAATACATCAAAGAAACGTAACCGAAAGCTTCGTAATTCATAAACTTGAGACAGAACAGTATGCCATTTTGCGAAAATGTAATTATCAAAAATGAAATGGACGCGCCTGAAATAAATACGTAGGCACCTTTACTAAGAACGCATCTACAAATTCGAGTACCAAATTTTAACTCTAATATATCAGTGAAGTACTGACGCTAAGATGAGGTTCGGTGAACGCGAAAGTCGGTCACAAAATAAATTTACAGTGCGAGATTTTATGCTTCCGACGCCTCAAATCCCAGAAGTAACAAGACATCAACTTTTTACATCTTCTGTTTCTTTGCTTCAGCTTTAATAAGAACAGTTCATATGTAATTGCACTGCTAGTCCAGTAGTTTTTCACATATTTCCCGCTAGAGCTGTGGTATTTATGATGTCTTGGGACGAACCTCCTATTCCCCATTGATATCAGTTATTGCTCTTTGTTATCACCTATCGCGTCACAACCTTTGCCAAATATCTACCATCTTTAACCCTTTAAAGACGAAGCGCAGACTGCTTTATTTAAAGACCCAGTCCGTACCGCGCTGCAAACAGTTTTCATCTCGGTTATAAAAACCAATCAGTTTATGATGTAAGTGGCACAAGTCGCTGTTTGTTCTCACATAAATACAAAACACATAAATACAGTGTGGGCAGAGCGTAAAATTCTTGAACTTTAAATTTCTTGGTGCATCGCTTAGCCAGTAGGCTTTAAAAGGTTAAATTTGTGGCCGCACAAAATTTTGCTTCAGTTCGAAACAGACGAAAATCTCTCGGAGAATAAAACTGCGCTTTCTGAGTTACCACGCATCGAGTAGTGGTCAGAATATATTACTATTATTCGCTGCGTAACGACCCAGAAGAGCCCAGTTCTCAGCTACTTCGCGCCGGAATCCTGAACTCACTCATCTCGGAGAATAATTCCCCTGGTAAAATCACGATGATTTTACAGGACTGTTATTCACGAAATTCTATATTGTGGAAAATTATTTTCTGATCGAACCACATATCTAATGAAAAGCACTCAGGTTACTAGAAGCAGTGAGTGTCCTTTATCGACTTAATATAAAGTAGACGAGGCTTGAAACTCAGCTGATAAGGTACATCAAGCGGAATCAAGATAAGCCCAGTAAAGAGAGAGCAGTGTAACACAGGTCATGAAATGACTTCACTGTACGACTCCTAAGGGTTTTCTCAATCAGATCTTTCACTAAGGGGGCAGTCAGAAAAACATTCTGAGACGCTGGATGGTACAGTGGCTTGTACACTTCAAAAGGCCATTTCGAGTCGACAGTCACAAACACTCCTATAGCCTCTGTAATTTCAATTAATTGTATCTTCTATATTTTTAAGTTGAGGGTGTTTGAGAATACGGTGCTGAGGAGAACATTAGGAGTTAAGAGGGACGAGGTAACAGGGGGGTGGAGAAAACTATATACTGAGAAGCCTAATGATCTGTACTCCTCGCCAAATGTTGTTCGGGTGATCAAATCGGGAAGAGGGAGAAGTGTGGGGCATGCAAAATGTATATGGGATGGGAGAGGTGTATGCAGGGTTTTGGTGGTGAAACCTGAGGGAAAGAGACCATTTGGAAGAACCAAGCGTAGATAAGAGGATAATATTACGATAGATCTTCAGGAAGTGGGACGGGGGACATGGACTGGATTGATCTGGCTCAGGATAGGAAGAGGTGGCGGGCATTTGTGAGTGTGGTAATGAACCTTCGGGTTCCATAAAATGCTTGGAATTGTTTGGCTATCTGAGAACCGGTTAGCTTGTCAAGAAGGACTCTGATCCGTGGATTAAATGAGTTGTAAGTAAGGAAATAAGTAAGTAAGTAATTATTTTTAGCAACCTGACTCAGACACTAAAACGCGTTACTTGTGTGATACATTTATATTGGGCAGGCCAGTTCCATCAAACAGTGCAACCAAAAAAGGAGCACAACTTTTTGGATCATAAATACAGTGACTACTGTACTTCTATAACAAGTTTCGGCACTCTCGACAGTCTTCAGGTCCTTACATCATTCTAACACTACTTGTTTTCCCTGATATTCAACGCATTTTAGACTATTTAAACGGCCACATACATGGGTGGTGAGCCGACTGTTTTGTGTGCAGTACAAATGAAAATGTAAATCAACCGAACCGATATTCATTAATAAAATGGATGGCAAATTACGTTGTCCAAGCACCACATGCGGCAAATTGGCGACAAAATGTGGCGAAATTTATTCTGGGTGTATTTTTTTTTAAATTAAGCCATAATACCAATCAGAATTTTTCATCGTTTGTCATGACGTTAACTTAGCAAAATGTATTACATTAAACAGAGTCTTGCTGCAGTGAATGTATGCATCAACTTTAAGAAATAAAATTCTTGTTTTTTACTCTCACATCTGAGCAGTTAATGTTGAGAATTTGGCTCTTTGATTCAGTATTCTAGTAGGTGTACTTTATTCAAATCAAAATGCAGGGAATATATTCTTGAAATGAATCAGAAGGCTGAATACAGGTGTGAATTCAATTCACATATTTAGCCACATTTTCTTCATTTTTTCAGGGTAAAAATTTCGCTAAATTTCGGACTGGATATTCTCGGTTATTTAAAATATGATATGATATATTTGTTAACTGAGATTAGGTTGACACCCGATGGTAGCAGTACAGTACAGTACAGTACACATATACACAAGAACAATACACAGAAGAACACAATGAAACAGAATACTCAGAACGGAACATATATAACAGTAAGAATACTTAAACATAACAATAATACATAATAATACGAATATATAATTTACAAAATTCAACAGAAACAAACAAAACGTACAACCATATATACAATGACACAAAGCAGAACCCAAAAGAATATGAAAGAATGTGATAAATGAAACAGCCATAAAAGCAGCAAACTTTTTACGATCTATAAAATCGTCTAATAATGAAAGGCACCCTGTTACTAAGACCTTCACTCCACTCCACTACATTTGTCGACACTTCACTTCTTCCAATTTAAACTTCACTCAAATACACTTCACTACACTTCACTACCCTCTCACTTGGCTTAAACTCATTCAAATTTCTTACCGCTCCATTTCACCTCATATCACTACACTTCCCCTCACTTCATTTCACTGCACTTTTAGACGATTTCTGCCACACTTCTATTCCTTTCACTTCATCCCATTTATAATTGCTGTCCTAACTTCCTGTCGAAAATCTGAGGTTTACAAGTCCCTAACGCTTCCACAGCAGGTCGGTTCCAGTTTTTAAAGGCCCACTAATTATTTCCGTGTTTGATCTGTCAACCTGCTATAATACAGTTCAAAAAATTTCCAGGCGTTTTCCTTTAACCTGCTATTTCTCCGTACTTTTACAAATAACTTGACACGTAATAGGGAGAAGTTCCTGGCTCATTCACCAAGTCTCTGACATGCCTCAAAATTCTGTTGACAGTCTTTCTGGTTCAAAGTAACTGATCAGATTAATTAGAAGGAATAATCCTTCTCTGTACTCTGGACGAGCGGGACACTGCTAACTCTAATCAATGGTTTTGTAATTTTCCTGATTCCCACCCCCCACATAAATATCAGAGTATCAATTCAAATTACACTGTATCCACCACTTCCTTCCACATGTATTGCATTTCATTATGTCACAGCAATTGACACCAACATGAGCTACTGACAGTACCGTTAAATAAACAATATGAGATATGATTTTATTCTCAGGCAGTGTGTTTTACTTACACTGAAGTACAGTCAATGTTGTGTTGAAGTTTCCATCACGAGTTTCACTTCCCCTCGAGATACCGGATATTAAATGTATTTTCGCTCCATCTTCAGAACGTCGCGGGGTCAAACCTTGAAGCATTTCACATGCAAAGCTTCCTGCTGCCTACAGAAGCAGATAAGAAGACGGAGTACAGTCACCAGGCCACGTTCGAGGATCTTCAAAAAACCTGACCCCAGGAATATACAACATCCAAGCTAACTTCTTAAAGCAGGAATTTTATTTTACATACCTTGTGCTTTAATATTAAAAGACTTCACATTTCCGATGCTATATGTATATTTTATATATATATATAATGGAATACACAACATACATTTTCCTTAGTAGAAATAACCAGATGGTCTTTGGAATTGAGACTGTTTTCTCTGTGAGGGACACGATGAACATCTGCGCATAATTGGAATGTTTCACTGGGTTGAAAATTAAGGAAAAGAAGAAATGTCAACAGATATATCCAACACTTTGCATCTGAAGGGGCAAGAAACGCCTCACAAAATTAAAAGCAATATCTAAATGTAACAAAATTGTCTACCTCCTTGACCACTGCTCTTTTCTGCAGTTAAGCCGTTTGTCACTCACCTGAAAGTGCATGATATTCCATGTAAAAAGTCTGTATATTTTTAAACATCTGCATCTGGGACATCTTGCGACCAGCCAAATATATCATGCTTTTCCGTGGTTTTCCTCTATCTCAGAGAAAATGCTTAGTATATAACTCAATCACTTAGAATTACATGCAACCTTCCAAATATTATACAAACTTCGTGGTAATGTAGCCCCCCCCCTCCAAATATAAAATTCAAAATTCAGCCCCATTGCCCAACTTCTTTCCTCTGCTCCATACTCCCAGCATTCCACTTCCCATCATACTACTCTTCTTCAGTTCCCAATACTTTACCTTGCGTCCAGCCTACATTTATTAGAAGGACGACAGGGCACAGCCTGGGAACATTCAATGTCGTAAATTTTCTGCTTCTCCTCTCGTAAATACTTCTTCCTATTTCCTCTTCAGACACAAATTTCAAACGGTCACAGACATTCATCTACTTCCATCATCCTTGAGTCCAGTTATTTAACAGGCAATTCGCTGCATAAGCCATGGCAATACCATGACTCATTTATGGGACAGACGAACGGGGTTTGACACTCAGTACGGTCAGAAGTTCTGCTCATTCCCCCAGCCCCACTCATCTCTCTCCCCAATGAACTCCGCTTGCTACTTTCCAGGCACAAAGCGACGCACACGTGTACCTAAACGTTCAAATCCGTAAGATATTCGGATTAAGAATGTGTGGGTCTCGACCTCCGCTTTCTCACATGCCTACACGCATTTGTGCTCAACCGCATAGCGGCAGTTTCACTTGTACTGGCAAAATATTCGGTGTAAATACAGATCGTATAATCTGCAACCTTTAAATTGAAGCAAAATTTAAAAACGAGGAAGAGAGAAAGTACGCATTTCGTCATGTCTTAGAAGCCTGCAGATAATCTGAATAATATTCCTACTTCACAGAAACAGGGGCGAGAAGCAGTTGGTTGAGGCACTTTGCCACAAGGCGGGAGGTTCCGGGTTCGATTCCCTGTAGGGTCGTTGGAAAATTTTCGGATGACCTATTCTTCTGTCCGCATTCAGTTGCCGTGGGGTCCACTCAGCCTGTAACAGATATGAATACCAAGGAATTTCGTTGGGGATAAAGTGCGACCGGCGCGCAAAACTGACAGCTCTGCCGTCCTAATTGTGCCGAATGTCAACATGGGTATGGAAGCCCAACATTACATCCCTCCTCCGAGTCTTCATGACTTGTTACGGGAAAACTTTATCTTTACTTCGCAAAAAAAAAACGCAAGGCGCCTCCATCACAAAGTTCAGTCCTGCAGTGCAGTTCAGCGAATTAATTCCTGTTTGTTCACAGAATAAATGGAAAGTAACACATTGTGTGGGAAATATAAAGAGTTCTTTTAGTGTTAATAGGTGGTATATAGTGTAAGTAGCGTAATTTAAAGGGCTAACAAGTTGGTTCTGCAACACCGCACGTCAGGTGGTCATACTGTAGTTCAAAGCATAGCTACCAGGTGGGACAGTGTAATTAAGACAATGTGGGTATTTCAATCTGGCCGGTTGCAGTATTCGTCCCTTAATCACCAGGCACCCTCCTCTCTTTCTCTTTCTCTCTCTCTCGCTCTCTCTCTCTCTCTCACACACACGCAAACATATATAAACAGCAGTCACGTGGCCATAAGAGTGGTTCCCCGGCCACTCAGGCTTAGGATCTACTGCATATCAAATATTACTGTAGTAAAGTAAGAATATAAACACATCAAACACAACTCAGTTTAATAATGTCACTCTGCATTGCTACATGTTTCGATTGCCTAGGAACCCTCACCACCAGGCAATTCGCACAAAACCTTTAAAACACGGCAGTTCTTCATGTTTTTCTCGTTTTGCACTCTAGTTAGCTGTTACTAACTTGCTTTTAAAACGTTACGAACTTCCTACGTTACAAATGCTGCAGAGTAACGGTAAGTTCATAATGCTTTAAGAGCACTCAGACAAACAGTAGACAGGAAGTTGCTGCGCTTATTTGCATGTCACGGCGAAGGAAGACTTTACGTTTCGTCAAGGATATAAGACACTTGCTTCAACAAGTCAGCGGAAATTATAAAATGAATAATTAAATAACGTCTTGTTGAACTTACACTAAAATGTCGCACTGTACATACAGCATGTCGTCTTGTCGTGGCTCTCAGCGTGGCAGATTAATCACCAAGAAACCTCCACCTGCCAAGAGATCACATGACAACAGCCCTGCCCACAATGATACAATGCAACGAACACCCTGTAGATCTCAGCAAATCAGATTTCAGATTCTCCTAGCGGTAAACATGAAAAATGCTGTCTTGTTGACAATGACGCCGTGTAGACAGGCAGATTATAAATTTGTCTACGTTTCGGAGATAATTCATTCCTCCAACTTCAAGGAATATATTAGTATATTTTTCCGAAATGTCGGTAACTGGATATTAGGATGCACGATGTGACATTCTCTCAAATCGTATACTTAATTGTGAAGTGAGAAACCAACCACATCCAGCAGAACCAGCGCAGCACACCACGTGCAGTAACACACGTCTTGTTCTCCTGAAGATGGGCATAATGATGTCCGAAACATGTTGAGAAATTAATGATAATAAACATCTAACTGTTGCATCTTGTTGGTTTGCTCTCTCACTTCACAATTTTATCACGATGCACGGTCACAGAAACCTAAAGCTCATACACTTAATGTTTTTCCAACTACCTGAAGTCTCTCGCGCATAACCGCAAACCTTTACATTTCAGTTGCGTGCAGCAACTGTACACGAAAAACTGATATTTCCTACAATATTTTCAGGCTCGCAGCAATACTGATATCACAGTTTACCCGTTACCGCTACAACAACACACGTACACTCATGATATCACAATATCTTACTATAATTATTGTTTGCAGAGACGGATTACTTCTAACGCATAGGATAATACAAAGTCTCTATCAAATTGAAGATTAGCGTCTTCCTGTATATGGCGCCGCCTTATTTGGTAAATAAATAGCCACGCTTCGGACAATTTTCCCGCCTTTCTCTTCAGGGTAGTGTTTCCGTTTTACTTGACAATGGGGGCATAATATCTTGACACATTAGTACCCACCTACCCATCTGCACCATGTCACATTTCCGTAGACAGTAATCTTTATCATCGCTGCAATCAGCCCAAACCTCATATTTGTAGGCTTATTAATTAATATCAAATAACATAATACTTCATACTTATAGGCCTATTAATTATGTCAAATAACCTCAAAATTCTTCCGGTCGACGGCATCGATCGTAAGAACTTAACATCTGTGGTGGTGAGCTTTTAAAAGCCGAAGTTCATAAGTAAAGTTTACCGGAAAGCTGTAATTGGTTCAGACGGTATTGGGGAAGCGAAGCGTAGGGGAACGGCATGCAGAGGCGCATGTTAGTATCAAAATATCGCACGTTTACACTGCCTTAGGAAGGTACATAGGAAAGAACAATTCTATACACTCACTGTATGAGAAAGAACTGTTTCGTAGGTTCTAGTTCTAAGACCCTGAAGCACGAATATCATGAAAACTTAATTTCGTACCTCAAAGGCGGCACATTCCCTTTTGTGAAGATCAATCGCTGTTCATTTCGAGAACCTTATGGGGGAAAAAAAATTTAAACAAATTTGTAGCCAAAATGTAGTTTTTAATATTTTAAATGTATGTAGCAGACCAACATATGCACACCGGTAAAATGCACTTGTCATATATTATTGATTACCTACATGTTTCAGTTGCTATTGCTACCTCCATCAGGGTACCTTCACAAGAATACTGATAAAACACAACAAACTGCCAATTTCACAAGTAAAACCACGTAATGTTATAAGGAATGTCTCAGGTTCTTCCAATGGCCATAAAAATATCGGATTTTGTATTGTTAAAAACAGATAAAATCTGGGTTGTTTAAAATAAACTGGGTGTGTTTATATGTCGTTGTGTGTAGTTGTTACATGGGTCATGTAATGGAGTGAAATGAAAACACCTTGTTCAATTTCTGGCAGTCTTACCAACCTACCACAGGTCTACCAACCGGTGTTTATTCAAGGATTCTAAACTACAGAGATGATATACATCTACCTTTAATATCGATACCAATGGCTACATAAGTAGAGCTGTCTCGGGCACCACAGTTAATATAGCGGACATGGTTAATTATGAGTTCCCAACAACATATGCTGTTAAAAGTATAGATATGCATCTCTATCGTGTAAGCACAATAATGACGAGAAGCAACAATGATGGCCTAGGTTCCGCGCAGTACATCCGAGAAAACAAGGCAGCGGTAAGAGTTTAACGCTCTCCCAAAGCGCTCTGACTATATCTGAGGCCCACCCATCGGTTTACTTAATGGAAACCGCGGAATATTGCCTTGGGGATAAAGCGGCCGAAACCTAAAAATGACTACTCAATCAAGTCAAGAGCCTAAGAATGTGCTGAGCTATACCTCCACTCCCGCTATGCCTGCATGTCGTGCACAGGAAGTTCGTCATTGTCTTATCACTGATGAAGAATTCAGTGCCTTCAAAATATTTCTGATCTCACATGAAGGAAATACTAACAAAAAGCATTTTGCCAGTTTACAGCCGACACTGACTTCCGTTGAATGGCAGTGGGTAACAATTACAATACATGCTGACCGCCTGGCAAGACCTTAGGCCACAAGGATGCAACTCGATATTGCCAGAAGATCCACAAATTTCACGAAGGCCACAAATTCACGTGATGAAATCCGGGTCAAAAGGGAGGGTGAGATTGATTAATGACCCTCCAACGCGGAGAAGCAAAAGTTTTCGTTGCCACTGCAGCAAACTCTTTGAAAGGAGAGGGGGCAACATTTTCATTTAATTCACAGCCCCATCGGTTAGGGCCCCAGAACATGTATTGATTTGTGGTGTAGGAGATAAAAAGCAAAACTCTGTTGAAGTTTCTCCGCTTCTATTCCGTACGCACACATGCGCGCGCGCACGCACACACGCACACACAAAACAGACCACGCACTTTAATATCTTCTTCTTTACGTAATCAAAACATAATTTCAGAAACAAATCAAACAGTGGAAGAAGTCTCACAAAAAAATCTGAGCTTTGGAATAACTAGCTTCAAGCTACTGAAATACTGTGGTGTATCATTTATATTCACAGAACCTTGATAAACATGATCTATTTTACCCTAAACACGGAAGCAGCAGATTACCCCTAAAACACCAATATCTAACTTAACATCTACACGTCACACTTAACAAGGCCAGAATAAAGTTTTCTGTGTCCGAGTGTTTTTTGCCTTACATTTTTAAAAAATTCGTCTTACGTTGACAAAAGGACGCGCTCCAAAGTACCTTCTTATTGAGTATGGTTTAGCATTTAGACATGTGAATTTTATCTGCAAACAAAACCTAGCGACTTTATCTCCTATTAGGAGTAAAACTGGAAAACTTTCAAGCATAACATTATCACTTTTAAACGAGCTAAATCTATGGGTATTTTTTGTCACACAAGACGCACTGTGTAAAATTAGTTGCTGTGGCAACGCAAACACAATCTGATTCACTGAATTACTGTTACCAGTTCTTGGATTGCGATATTCTGATCTTGTTTTGTTCGACAGTGGAATGACAAACGTATCTGCTCTCCTTACCCATAGGGTCCCCTAAAGTAAATAATGTTGGCTACTGCAATATTTGGTGCGACACAAAAACGACGACTAAACATCTGATCGTATCCACCTAACAGACCTTCTCCCTTTAACTACCATTTACAATAGGCCGTCTAATTTACGTCACGACCTATCTCCCTCCAACTCGTATTCACTACAGACTATCTTACCCACTTAACAGAATCCCTTTTCAACTACTATTTACAATAGGCTATTCTATTTACTTCAAGGGCTAGCTCCCTCCAGCTCGTATTCACTACAGACTATCTTACCCACTTAACAGATTCCCTCCTTTAATTTTTATTTTTTTAAACAGATATATTGCTCAGAGAGTATAAACAGTGTGTACAGGGATAAATTACGAAATTGTTCCTGTAACCAGTTTGAATAAATATTTACACTATGGTACAAGTGGAACTGAATTATATATATAGGTGCAAATAACGGCCAAAAAAACACTGCGACTACAGACTCCCTCTTTAAGTATTATTTACAAGATCATATATTATTTACGTCACTGGCTAGCTTCCTTCAATTCGTATCTTACCCACTTAACATACTTCCTTTTTAACTACTATACAATAGGCTCTTCTATTTACTTGACATCCTAGCTTTCTCCAACTCTCATTCACCACAGGTCAATTTCCTCAATTAATAGACTCTCTTTGAACTCTTTCTTCTGAGTGGTGTATCGGCCAAAAAACAGACGATTCGATGTTCAATTCCCGGCAAAGAAAAGACAGTTTGCTCTTCGCCATTGCGTCTAGGAGAAGCTGTGGAACCCACCCAGCCACATAACCAGTAAGTACCGGAGTCTCTTTACCCGGAACGTGATAATGACCATATACCTACATCTGGTATCGAGATTAAAAATGCGAGCAGTCGTGCTTCCCCCCCCAGTCATATACCCTTCCCCTCCAAGTGGCCTTTAAAGAAGCACACAGAAAACTAATTTTATTTTTCGCTTTCTCTGTCATTTCTCGCCTTCGTAATCTCTTTCATGCTGATCTCTATTTCCTTCCCTTGTCTTCTCCTACTGCCCGCATTCATTTACTTCTGTGTCCCTCTCTTTTTTAATCTTTATATTTACCCTATTTTCTCGCTATCTTCTATTCTTTTATATTTCTTTCACTCATCCTCTCTTTATTTCCGCTATTTCCTTTTGTCATTTTTTTCCACGTTCACCTTTAACTGCTATTAACTTCATTAGACTCTCCCTGGCCGGCACTCGAACCAAGTACATTCCGAATGCGAATCAGGTGTGTTACCACTGTTTGTGTACCAAATATGAGAAGCAATAATAATAATAATAATAATAATAACAACAGAATGGGTACCACCCGTGTTTCACAATCACAATTTTCCGGACTCGAAACTTGACAATTTATCCATACTGTGGCTATGTTTATTCCCCCAGTTCAAAGATCATTAGAATGTCTTAAATTAACCCACGACCTCTTCCTTAAGTGAACAATATTTCCAACAGATTACTCAATCATCATCCAATTATTCGAAGCTCTTCTAACCAACCGCCTCACAGAAAATGTAGCATACTCATCCCACAGAAAAGCCAAAGCTGAACACATATCGATTCTCGAAACCAGTGTCGTCCGTGACATAAGATTATCTTCTGGTGTCTAACGAGCTACCTTTAGATACGTTGCATATCTATCCCATTCTAGAACAAAGCTGACACATATCGATTCTCGAAACCAGTGTCGTCCGTGACATAAGATTATCTTCTGGTGTCTAACGAGCTACCTTTAGATACGTTGCATATCTATCCCATTCTAGAACCAAAGCTGACACATATCGATTCTCGAAACCGTTTCATACGTGACAGATGGCCATCTTCTGGACTAAAGCCAAGCGAAAAACATTCCACGACGTGTCTTCCGCGTCCCATTCCCGTGTACGTCTTCGCTCTATTTCCAAGACGCTTCCTATCTCTCATTATCACCTTCCTCATTTACTCGTTTACTAGCTGCTCTCTTTGCAGCAATAAGGCGACACGGCTTGATCTTGTTTGTTTCATTCAGTCTCTCTTCACTCACTAGATGTCTCTGCAGTTGTTCCGCTACTTCTAAACAAACAATATGGTGCCCAGTATCACGCCTAATGTCACCAAGAAGAGATCCCCTTCTCAACCTCTTTTGCTATGAACCAAAGCCGTGAACTGTACTTTTTAATTTGAATTTTACGCTTGAATAGTTTATGACACGCGTCAGTGCACTGGGCGCCATGTGCGTAGGCCGAAACATGCGGCATCAAATCTCATAACCGCGCCCGCATCATCAATCAACTATCCCAATAAAACGAAGTGGGAGAGAAGTTTGCTTCGATGTCACAAGAAGACGCCGGGTATTAATCTAGAAAATCTGAATAAATAACGCTACAGCTTCTGAGCTAAGGATGACCTCATTTACAAAAAAAAAAAAGTCAGGAACACAAGCGTAATTTTGTAGCATTCAAGGCATAGCGCCCCAAATCACACCCACACCCTTTTACCTTACGGCGTTCAACATTGCCACCTAATGTTTAATGGCCCAGAATGGGTCCCAGACATATAGGAGGTAATTTTTAAGTTATAGCTAATGTAGGAGGTAATTGTAGACAGGTGTTACCCCCAGTAAAGTTCACTTGTTGGTTTAAATGCTAGGACAATTATTGCCCTTGTTTAAGTGAGAATATTTTTGTCGTTCAAATGTCATGTTGTATATTACCCTCGTAGTATACTGAAGCAAAAACCGAACATGGAACTGGCGTATACAGGTATGGGCAGCATAACGACGTCTCGGTCAACGACGCACTGTATATACGACAGTGGTCTCATAAGATTATAATATTATATTATAATACCATTGTATTACAATCGCCTACAGTATTCTGTACAGTAACATGCTGTACAGGTTTGTACCCTGGGACCAATAGGCTATACCATATAGCCCAGGTCTGTAGTAGGCTATACTGTACTATCTAGGTTTGTGTAAGTAAACTTTTTGACTTTCGCACAACGACGAAATCGCCTAACGACGCATTTCTCAGAACGTATCCCCGTCGTTTTGTGATGCATATCTGTACGTATGTATAAAATCAGTTGATGTGGAGAACTAATCGTTAGTAGAGCCAGTGCCAACCGATCCGACTAAACTGGTATTTAAAGAAACACACGAAACCTCACGAAATGCAGTTACGTATGTATTCCAAATACGTGGATACACAAACGTGTTGCTGGTGTGGTGTTCGAATTATGCTGATACAAACCAAACTGATACAAAGTCAACACTGCATTCCCCTACTCAATTATGTGCCTTGCAGTGTTTTGTTGTCAGTGTGGAGGCCGCAGCTCTGACATCGACGATCTCCATTTATCAGCATAGAACATTTCTAATTATTCGTTCCCTTAAATAACCAGGTGAGGCAGATTCCTTCGTGAGAAGCTAACAGTGCCTGAGCTGGTTAAGAAAATTTCATTTTATGAAACCCCATGATCCATCAGCGTGTCCACATCTCTGCTGTATTGGTCCCTGTTCTGAGTCAGACAAATCCCAGCCCAAAAATTCAGCAGCATCCATCTACCTAACCAATCAAATAACTAAATTCATGTAGCAAAGTTCTTCTTAAACACTTAACTGTTCCTCTCCTAGTCAAAAGTTTGGGAACTTTAAGGAACCAGAAATTTCAATAAGGTTTTCAAAAGATTTTGCCACTTGTCCATATCTTGAGCCAGATCAATTCACTCAACGGCCCCATTTTATTTCTTTAAATCAATTATAATATTGTCTTTTCATCTACGCCTTGTTCTTCCAAGTAGCCTCATTCCCTCAGGTTTCCCCACCAAAACCCTGTGCGCAACTCTTCGCTCCCCGTTAAGTGACACACGCCCCACCCATCTCGTCTGTCCCGCAGCAATCCCCTTTTAATATTCATATTAATAATACAAACCCAGTTTATCCACATTTTGCAAGCTGCTTCTTCTATTCAGGTCTTCCGGCCAAATTTTCTATGCACTTCTGTCCTATCTCATTCGCGCAAAAGCCAAGCTCATACCATCCACTTCTATTCGATGATGAAAACAAACTATGCATGCCTTTATTATGCCAATTTCAAAATGATATTTTTCCAATCAGGTCTGTATTTATCGAACTGTACGCGGAGTTCGTGTCACACGTCTATTACCCTAGAGCTATCAACAAAACTTTCAATATCTATTATAACAACTATGAAAATCATAAACAAACGTAAAACTTTGTTCCGCTGTATTGAAAACACCCTGTATCACTACACGTAAAGATTTTGTGACCGGTATATAGACCCTACATATGGATGGGGAAGAGCGCAACTAGCCGGTATTAAGAAGTTCTATCGCTGAATTTTTGTGATTAAGAAAACGTAAGAAAAGTTTTTCGCTGAGAAGTGTGCGATGAAGCACACTGCAATATTTTATACCTTCAGATAGATTTTTTTTTACTAAGAGTCTTCCGAAAGGTGTACCTGTATAGATAAATCCTTATCTATCGAATTACACGGCGTCACATCACAGAACACTGACTGCTGTTAGAAACTCAAAACTCATTTCAATTTATTTCCCACCTTCTTTCTCCACCAAACCTCAACAGCCTCTCTGTGTCCGCATCTCAAGTACCTTACGCTACGGCTCTTAGGTTAGCTTACTTCTGTAAATACATTTCCCAACCGAATTACAACCAAAAAACGGAGACTTTAATTTAGACGTATTTTTCTACCGAAGCATTCGTCTCACTAAAAAAAAAACCTCATTCCGTGTGGTAGAGTCGTGTTTCAAGATCTAGTAGTTTCGCAGCTAGTCAGGGAATACCACGCATTTTATAGAACTCAATATCTGGTCACTAGACGCCATCGTCAACCAGTTAAGTACCTTGCATAAGCTCCCTGTCAAACTGTCAATGCCCGTTATTATACAGGATGTTACTGATTACGGCAGCTGTCATGTGATGTCACAGAAGATGCTGGCTTTTTTTCTGCGCTACAGCTTCGGTGCTCAGGAATGCAATAAAATTAATATCCTATAGAATCAGGTCTCACACATTTCGAATATCCAAGACATTTGAACGACCAACAAAATAAAGTAATCGTGTAAAGAAAGACCAACTTGATGCACAAATTATTCTTAGTATATTTCGTCAACCTCTACATGTTTCGAGCGTATCTATGCCCATCATCAGGAGGTACAACCGTATGTATACAACATTTGGTACTTATTATTCCGAAAAGAGGATAGTTTAAACTTACTTGAGCGTATATACATATCATAAAATGTGTAAAATACAGCATAATACTGTTGTTTACAGACTTTTGCTGTGGATCCCAATAATTTGTTCCGCAATTAATTTATAAAATAACAGGTGGTACTTCTAAAAAGACAATTGTTTTAAATTACTTGAGTGTGTCCACATATCATAATAATGTGAAAAGCCTAATGGTGTTGTTTACAAATTTGTTACTCGTAAAATCTTACGTACGTAAGAACTTACTGAGACCCTCAACACCAGTCTGTAAGCAACATCATTATGCTGTATTTTACACGTTTTATGATATGTATATACGCTCAAGTAAGTTTAAACTATCCTCTTTTCAGAATAATAAGTACCAAATGTTGTATACATACGGTTGTACCTCCTGATGATGGGCCTAGATACGCCTGAAACATGTAGACGTTGACGAACTATACTAAGAATAAATTGTGCATCACGATTGTCTTTCTTTTCACGATTATATCGAGATACACGGTCAACAAAACTTAAAACAAAATGTAATAACTTTAGGACCACGGATAGCGGTATCAAAAGCTTAGTGGATCAAATAATTTCAGTGGAATTAAGGGCTAATTCTTTAGCGACGCTTTAATGCGGCCTATTGTTTAGACGTCTCGGTGCGATCCAGTAGCCTTCGCTGCATCAGCTTGCATATTACATTCTGCAGCTTTGCAGAATAAATACTATGGCGACAGCACAGCCAAGAATTTAATTATTTGGTGACATCCAGCAGCCAAATCCCTCCCCCACTACCATTACAGGCGGCTTCAGAATCGACGTGAACAAAATCGCGTGTTACCGTCTTCTGGGACATGACGCCGTGAAATCTGGTTGATGTTTACCTACGTTTCGGAGGAAAGTGCAGTCACCTTCACCAGTAAGTCATTTTGAAAGTTCATTGCATTTCTACCAGACCACACAGATCACATCTCGTAAGACAGTAATATTCATAAACAATGCCACGAGAACCTCACGTCGCAAAGATAAAATTATCCCTGTCTACGTCATGAATGATTATGGGGACGAGTAGAGATACAACTCCATTCGTTCTCAACTAGATGGCGATGAATAATAAACTTTACGAAATGGCTACCTCGGTACCAATTGAACAAGAGGCTAGGCAGACCCTAGAGCCGGTCTGAATATCTAAAACAGAAAAATCTCTTGTTCCTACCGAGATTCGAACCCTGGCTCGTCCAGGCCGTAGCCTAGTCGCTGTACCGACTGAGCTCTCCCAGCTCCATCACAAATCTCACAAAACAATAAGTATTCTATTTCACCTGCGTTTACAAGTGTGTACACAAGAGACATTTTTAAGTTCCCGAAAAACTGTCGCGATACTTGAGCGATAGAATTAATGTTTTATAAAATAAAGTGTAGCTTTTCCGACTTCAGTCTGTGGGCACAAGAGGCTTCCTGTGAATTCTAGGCAAGACATATTGGTCCAATACCAACAGCACCATACAGAGTGTGTGGCTATATTCACAATGTACTACACCATCAGCTAACAGAAACTTAGTCCATATATCGTGCAATTTCGTGTGTACAGAACGTACTGATAATTATCATACAGAATAAAAGTAAACTAATATTATTTTATTTTTTTTATTTTAGTACCTGTACCGTGCATCTTTCATTATTTCGTACTATGACCAACAAATACACAATTATTTCACAAATTATCACACTCCTACATATTTCGACTCTATCGTGTCATCCTCAGGGAGCTTGAAATCAATACCTTGCCAAGTTACACAAGTACTGTATTTCAAATGCAGCTGTTGGTAATAAATATACAATTAAGATGCTTCACATAGGTTTTATGCAAGTTCTCACGATAGTTGTTGAAGTCTCAGTGTTTAAAGTCTTTAAAATATTAAAATTTTCGTACTGTCGTCCTGGCCTGGCACACACACACACACACACACACACCAGACACCACACACACACACACACACACACCAGAC
>Ga0131853_10007028_pt1 | contig 20340 bp, 3 predicted proteins | sample TergutLab28metaG_FD_92764 | JGI IMG/M metagenome (GOLD analysis project Ga0131853, IMG submission 92764) | Labiotermes labralis P1 segment gut microbial communities from Petit-Saut dam, French Guiana - Lab288 P1 (version 2) (version 2) | ecosystem: Host-associated > Arthropoda: Insects >...
GTGATAAGCTTATGAATCTCCCCGCAAATTGTTCCACCCCCTGCTTTAATCAGTTCTGCCGGTATTTCATCAATACCCGGCGATTTGTGGCTTCTTAACTTGCCAATAGCCAACTCAACCTCAGAGGCACTTGGCTCAGGTACCAGTGGTTCTGCTGTGTGCATTTCTGCCTGCCCAACATCCTTAACCACATGCACATTGAATAACTGAGAGAAATAGTTCCTCCACCTACCCACAATACTGTGGGTGTCTGCAACCAGGTCACCTTTCTCATCCTTAACTATATTACATCTAGGCTGGTACCCCTTCTTAAAGTCACTGATGCCCCTATACAAGTCCCTAATGGTTTGGATCTTATTGTTAGTTTCAAGTTCCTCAATTTTAGCTCTCAGATATGCTTTCTTTCGTTCCTGAAATGTCTGCTAACTTCACGCCTTACCTTGTTCAGATTATCTACATTGCTTTGGCTTGGATCCTGTACTCACTGCATTTTAGCCCGCTTCCCTTCATCCAAAAGACCTAAACATTCTTCATCAAACCAGGGTTTATTCTGCTTAAATTCATACAAACCCAGACTCACTTTCGCTGATGTTTGGATATTCTCTTTAATGTTTTCCAATTCCTATTTACGTCCTCGTCATCATCCGAGTTCTCCAAAGCTGCAAACTTTTTACAGGGAGGGGTTACCCTTCCGAAACACAGGCCTAACAAAGGAAAACCAAGTATGTTATAAAATGTGCTTCACACGTTTACCAATAAGTACGGCGGGGATTATTCCGCTACAAGCAGTCGGCCAGTTCTCACCTTACTGCTATATTCAAAATTGTTGCTCTCCAACATGGCTTCTGCAGCCCATAAAGAAACGCATAGTATTTTTTCCCTTTTTGGTCAAACAGAAATAATGCTAATAAATTTTGAGCGGATAATTTCCCATCTATCTCGAGACTCTGACATCATTCTAGCCAATAAAATACCAGGAATCCGTTGGCATAGTCACCGACGTCCTTACAAACGGAATGTAAAACGACCAATGTAATGTCCAGGATAACTTGCCTCATCCCTTTTATGAGCCACGTTCCGCGTCCGATGGATGCTCAACGGAGAATTTATCGTTTGCTGTTTGATTTATGTATTGATTTTTAGTTTACTTAAAGACAGCGCGGCGACAAAGGTCATGGTGTAATTTATAATTGGCTATTTCAGCTAGTCAGGAATTCCCATCCTTTACATAACCTAAATGACCATTACCGTCTTCACAACAGTCAGGTTCCAATCCAATTCCTGGAGCACCTGAAGACAGTAAAATATTTCCTAACATATTTCTAAGTTATAGGCCACAAAATTATTCCCGCTCACGTCCAAGTTTTCAAGAAGCTATGCACGCACATTCACACAAGAAAACACAAAAAAACCACACATAAAAAACACACACACACAAAAACATACACACCACACACAAAGACACACAATACACACACATATATATACCACACAAATAAACACATACACAAATACCAACACACACACGACACATATACACACACATCCAAACAACACACACGCAAACATACCCCATACACATCCACACACACACACAAACATTATACCACACACACACAAAACATACACCACACACATAAACATTCACATACCACACACAAAATCATCACACAATTAAACAAATCAAACAACGCACACACACACACACACACACACCACAAATATACCACACAGATATACAAACACACGACAAACAAACACACATAAACAAAAACACACAGCACACACACACACAAACACAACCCACACACAAACAAACAACACAAACACACAAAAACACTCACACACACAAACACACAAAAGCCAAACATCACAAACCCACACACCACAAAGTAACAACAAACACACACCACACACATAAACACACACCACAAAAAACCACAAAACACACAAACCACACACGCACAAACACTAACACACACAAAACACACACAACACACACACCACAAAATCACACCACACACAAACATAAAAGCCACACATCACACACAAACCGCACACAAACACACCACACACACATACACAAACATCAGAAAAACACCACACACCACATACACACACACCACACATGCGCACACAACGACAGACACGACACACACACCTCACACACACCAAACACCAACCACACACACACAACACACCCACCACACACACAAACCACACACACACACAGCCAAAAAAAACAAACACAACACACACTGACACACATACACCACACACATACACACCACACACACAAACCACACACCACACACACACACAGACACACACACACTCACACTCACGCAACACACAAAACGCACATCACACACACACACTCACACGCTCAAACACAAACACGAAACCCACAAACAATATACAGACAAACCACAAAAACACAAGACACACACACACACACACACAACTGACACACACACACCTCACACACACATCACACACTCATAAACACACACCCATACACACACCCCACCACAAACACGAATACACACAAACACAAACCACTCCACACAATCACAAACACACACAACCACACACACTAAAACATACACGAAAGATTTCGAAATTAAAACCGTCAGTATAATAAAATTTCCTTGCAAGACGTGTTTAAATAAGCAAAGAATGAATCAATCGTGTTACGAAACGTGAAGGGGGAATAATAGATAATAAAATTCAAATTAATAAAATGTTTGGCATTAAGAATAAACATTATTGATGGACAAAAATTTGTAAAATACGGCCTGTTAGCTTGCCTTTGGAACATTTTCTGGATTTATAGAACGTTTAACTTAAAAATTTGAAAGCAATACACACGTCAAATTAAATCATGCTATTAAAATTGAATCAAAGGGAACTGGAAATATAACGTTCGCAAACTGCGGATTTTATGAAGTATGTACTAACAATACCCCAACGAAGTGTGTATTAGCAATATCAATTTTAAGTGTGTACAAATAATATCCTATCGAAGTGAGTGCTAGGAATGTCCTGTCTAAGTGTGTACTGAAAATTAAATATCGAAGTGTGTACTACTAATATACTGTCAAAGTTTGTAAGAGCAAAATGTTATCGAAGTTTTTACTAGCTTCATACTGCCTAAATTGGTACTGGCAATATCCTGTCTAAGTGTGTACTAGCAATATCCTATCGAAGTGTGTAATTGCAATAACCTATCGAAGTGTGTACTTGCAATAACCTATCGAGGTGTGTACTTGCAATAACCTATAGGAGTGTGTAATAGAAATAACCTATCGGAGTGTGTACTAGTAATAACCTATCGGAGTGTGTAATAGAAATAACCTATCGAAGTGTGTACATGCAATAAAATATCGGAGTGTGTTTTGGCATTATCCTATCGAAGTGTGTACTCGCAATAATCTATCGGAGTGTGCACTAGCAATATCTTATCGATGTGTGTACTAGAAATATCCTGCCTAAGTGTGTACTAGCAATATTCTATCGAAGTGTGTACTTGCAATAACCTATTGGAGTGTTTACTAGCAAAATTTTATAAAAGAGTTTACTAGAAACATTCTGCCTAAGTGTGTAATAGAACTATTCTATCGAAGTGTGTATTAGAAGTATACTATCGAAGTGTGAATTGTCAATAAACATTTAAGTATGTACTAGCAATATAATGTCTGACTGTGTACTAAAATATTCTATCAGTGTGTGCACTACAAATATCGTAAAAAAGTGTGTACAAGCAATAAAATGTATAAGTGTGTACTTGTAAAATCCTATCGAAGTGTGTAAACGAATAATTATCTCTAAGTTTTTACTGGAAATATTCTCCCAAAGTGTGTAATAAAAATATTCTATCGATGAGTGTTCTAGCAATATCTTGTCTAAGGTTTCACTAAAAATATCCTATCGAAGTGTGTACTAGAAATATACAGTCTAAGTATGTGCTAGCAATAACTTATCGATGTGTGTACTAGCAATATCCTGTATAAGTGTGTACTAATAATATACTATCGAAGTGTGTGCTAAAAATATCTTCTATAACTGTGTACTAAAATAAAACTTCGAAAAGTGTACTAAATTTTACTGTCTAATTGAGATATAGCAATATGCTGTCGAAGTGCACATTAGCAATATATTGTCCACTTGTGTACTGGCAATATTCTAAGTGTGTACAAGCAATAATATATCAAAATGTGTCCTAGATATATCCTATCGAATTGTCTGCTAGTAAAATCCTATTCAAGTGTGTACATTTAATTTCCTATCGAAGTGTAAACTAGCAATAAATTGTATAAGTGTGTACTAGATGTATAACGTATAAGCGTGTACTAGCAATATCCTATCGAAATGTGTAAAAGCAATATCATATCAAAGTGTCTATTGGCAATATTTTTCGCTGTAGTTTCTGAGAGAATTCTGTCTAAGTGTGTGCTAAAAATATTCTCTCGAACTGTGTACTGGCAATATAATATCGAAGTGTGTATTAGCAGTAACCGGTCGAAGTGTGTACTAGAAATATCCTGTCTAAGAGAGTACTAGCAAATATTTAATCGTTGTGTGTACCTGAAATATCATATCGAATTGCGTACTAGAAATATAATATCGAAGATTGTACTAGAAATATCTTCACGAAGTTTGTACTAGCAATATCATATCGAAGTTTCTACAAGCAATAAAATATCGACGTGTGTGCTAGCAATATCTTAACGAAGTGTGTACTAGCAATATCATATCCAATTGTGGATTACTAATATCACACCGAAGTGTGTACTTCAAATATCATATCGAAGTTTGTAGTAATAATATCATAACGAAGTGTGACAGAGGAATATTTTAACGAAGTGGATACTATTATTATCATATCGAAATGTGTACTAGAATTATGATATGGAAGTGTGAACTAGCAGTATCTTAACGATGTGTATAATAGCAATATCATATCGAAGAGTTTACTACCAATATTATATTGAAATTCCTACTATAAATATCATATCGAAGTATGTAAGAGCAACATCATTTCGAAGTGTTTACTAGCAATATCATATCGAAGTTTGTACTAGAAATATCATATCGATTTCTGTACCAGAAGAATCGTATAAAAATGTATACCAGCAATATCATATCGACGTTTGTACTAGCAGTATCACATCGAAGTGTGTACAAGCAACATCATATAGAAATGATACTAGCAATATCAAATCGTAGTGTGTACTAGCAATATTATATCGAATTGTGGATCGGAAATATCATAACCAAGTGTGTAATAGCAATATCATATCGAAGTTTCTACTAGCGATATCATATCGGAGTGTGTACTGGCAATATCATTTCTAAGTGTGTACTACTAATATCACATCAAAGTTTGTAATAGAAATATTATATCGAAGTGTGTAATAGCAATATCATATCGAAGTGATAACTAGCTAAATAGTATCGAATTTTCTACTGGCAATATCATATTAATTGTGTACTGGCAAAATCATATCGAAGTGTGTTTTAGCAAATTTATATATCGAAGTGTGTACAAGCAATAGAATATTGAAATGTGAACTAGTAATATCATATCGAAATGTTTACTAGCAATATTACATCGAAGTGTGTAGTAGCAATATCATATCGAAATTTGTACTAGAAATATAATATCGAAGTGTTTACTACAATAGAAATACGAAGTGCGTACTAGCAATATCACACCGAAGTGTGTACTAGCAATATCATGTCGAAGTGAGTAAAAGCAATATTATATCGAAGTGTTTACAAGATATATATTAACGAATTGTGTACTAGCAATATCATAATGAAATGTGTACTTGCAATAACGTATCGAAGTTAGTACTAGCAATATCATATCGTAATTCGTACTAGCATTTTCATATCGAAGTGTGTACTAGCTATAACATATCGAAGTGTGTACTAGCAATATCATATCGGAGTTTGTATTAGCAATATTATATCGAAGTGTGTTCTAGCAATATCATATGGAAGTTTGTTCTAGAATATCATACCGAATTTAGTACTAGCAAAATCATATCGAAGTGTTTACTAGCATTATTATATCGACGTTTGTACTTGCATTATCATATCCAAGTGTGTACAAGAAATATCATATGTAAGTGTCTACTAGAAATAAATTATCGAAATGTGTATTAGCAATATCATATCGAAGAGTGTAATAGCAATATCATATCGAAGTGTGTACTAGCAATATTATGTCGAAGTTTGTACCAGCAATATCATATCGATATTTGTAGCAGCAATATCATATCGAAGTGTGTACTAACATTATTATATCGGATTATGTACACGAAATATCATATCGAAATTTGAACTCTCTATATCATATGGAATTGTGTACTGGCAATATAATATCGATTTGTGTGCTGGCAATATCATATCGAAGTGTGTATTAGCAATATCAAATCTAAGAGTGTACTAGCAATAACATATCGAAGTGTGTACTTGCAATATTATATCGTATTTTGTACTAGGAATATCATATCAAAATTTGTACAAGCAAAATCATATCGTAGTGTCTAATGCAATATCATATCGAAGTTTGTACTAGCAATATTATATCGAAGTTTGTTCTACTAATATCATGACGAAGTTTGTACAAGAAATACCAAATCGAGGTTTGTACTAGCAATATCATACCGAATATTCTACTAGCAATATTGTATCGATGTTTGTACTAGCAATATAATTTCGAAGTGTGAACTAGCAATATCATAACGAAGGTTGTAATAGCAATGTCATATCGAAAGGTGAACTAGCAATATCTTATGGAAATGTGTACCAGTAATATTATGTCGAATTCGTACGAGTAATATCATATCGAAGTTTCTACTACTAAAATCATAACTTAGTTTCTACTATCAATATCATATCGAAGTTTGTACTCGCAATATCATATAGAAGTGTGTTCTAGCAATATCATATCGAAGTTTGTACTAGAAATATCATTTTGAAATTTGTACTAGCAATATCATATCGAAGTGTGTACTAGAAAAATAATATCGAAGTGTGTACTGGCAATATCATATCGAAGTGTGTACTAGAAATATCATATCGAAGTTTTTACTAGAAATATCATATCGAATTTTGTACTTAAAATATCATATCGAAGTGTGTACTAGCAATATCATATCGAAGTCTGTACTATCAATATCATATCGTTGTTCGTACCAGCAATATCATATCGAAGTTTGTACAACCAATATCATATCGAAGTGTGAACTCTCAATATCATATTGAAGTGTGTTAGCAATTTCATATCGAAGTGCGTACATGCAATTTTATATCGAACTATGAACTACGAATATTATATCGAAGGTTGTACTAGCAATCTCATATCGAATTGCGTAATACAAACTCATATCGAAATTTGTACTAGCATTATCATATCGAAGTATCTACTAGCAATATCATATCGAATTATGTACTAACAATATCATATCGAAAAGTGTATCAGCAATATCATATCGAAGTTTGTAGTAGCATTATCATATCGAAGTGTGAACTACCAATATCGTATCGGTGTTTGTACTAGCTATATCATATCGAAGTTTGTACCAGCAATATCATATCGAAGTGTATTCTAGACATATAATAACAAATTTTGTATTAACAATATTATATCGAATTGTGCACTGGCAATTTCACATCAATATTTATTCTAGAAATATCGTATCAAAATTTGTGCTAGCAATATCATATCGAAATATGTACTAGCAATATCTTAACGAATTGTGTACTAGAAATATCATATATAAGTTTGTACTAGCAAAATTATATCGAAGGGTGTACTAGCAAAATCCTATGGAAGTGTGTATTAGCAATATCATATTAAAGAGTGTACTAGCAATATCCTATCGAAGTTGTATTAGCAATATTATATCGAAGTTTGTAATAGCAAGAACATACCGATATATGTACTAGCAATATCATATTTGAGTGTGTACTAGCAATATCATATCGTATTGTGTAATAGAAATATCATATCAAATTGTACTCTCTATATCATATTGAAATGTGTACTAGCAAAATTTTATGGAAGGGAGTACTAGCAGAATCATATCGAAGTTTGTACTAGCAATATCATATCGAAGTGTGTACTAGTAATATCAAATCTAAGGTTGTACTAGCAACATCATATAGAAGTCTGTATTTGCAATAATATATCGAAATTTTTACAAGGAATATCTTATCGAAATTTGCAGCAGCAATATCAAATCGATGTGTGTAATTGCATTATCATATCGAAGTTTGTACTATTAAAATTATATCGCAGTTTGTACTTGCAATATTATATAGAATTTTGTACTACTAAAATCATATCGAAGTATGTAAAAGCAATATCATATCGAATTTTGTACTAGCAATACCATATCGAAGTGTGTACTAGCAATATGATATCCAAGTGTGAACCAGCAATATCATATCGAAGTTTGTACTAGCAATGTGAAATCGAAACTTGAACTAGCAATATCATATCGAAATGTGTAAGTGCAATATTATATCGAAATTTGAGCTAGTAATAACACATCGAAAATTGTCTTTAGCAATATCATATCTTAGTTTGTACTACCAATACCATATCGAAGTTTTTACTCGTAATATCATATTGAAGTGTGTTCTGGCAAAATAATATCGATGTTTGTACTAAGATAATTTTATCGAATTTTGTACTAGAAATATTATATCGATGTGTGTACTATCAATATCATTTCGAAGATTGTAGTAGCAATATCATATCAAATTTTGTACTAGCAATATAATAACGATGTGTTTACTAGCGAAATCTTATCGAAGTGTGTACTAGCAATATCATATAGAAGTGTTTACTAGCAATATCGTATCGAAGTTTTTACTAGAAATATTCTATTAAAGTTTGTACTAGCAATATCATATACAAGTGTGTACTAGCAATATCATATCGAAATTTGTACCATCAATATCATATCGAAGTTTCTAACAGAAATATTATATCGAAGTTTGTACTACCAATATCATATCGAAATGTGAACTAGCAATATCATATCGAAGTGTGTACTTGCAATATTATATCGATCTTTGATCTAAGAATATCATGTAGAATTTTGAACTAGGAATATCATATCGAATTGCGTGTTAGCAATATCATATCGAAAATTGAACTAGCATTATCATATCGAAGTTTGAACTAGCAATATCATATCGAAGTTTGTAAATTCAATATTTTATCCAAGTGTTTACTTGCAATATAATATCAAAGTTTGTACTAGCTATATAATATCGAAATGCGTACTAGCAATGTAATATCGAAGTGTGTTCTAGTAATATCATATCGAATAATCTACTAGCAATACCATATCGATGTGTGTACTTGCAATATCATATCGAAGTGTGTACAAGCTTTATCTTATTGTATTGTGTACTAGAAATATCATATCGAAATATGTACAAAAATATCTTATCTAAATTTATACTAGCAATATCATATCGAAGTGTGTCATAAAAATTTCATATAGAATTTTGTACTGGCAAAAACATGTCGAAGTGTATACTAGCAATTTCATATCGAAGTGTGTATTACCAATATCATATCAAGTTGTGTACTGGCAATAACATATCGAAATTTGTAATAGCAATATCATATTGAAAAGTTTACTAGCAATATCATATCGAATTTTGTACTAGCATATCATACCGAAGTGTATACTAGCAATATCATATCAAAGTGTGTACTAGGAATATCATATCGAAGTGTGTAGTAGAAATTACATATCGAAATTTGTACTTGCAATGTCATATCGAATTGTGTACTAGCAATATCTTATGGAAGTGTGTACTAGCAACATCATATCGAACTTTGTGCTAGTTATATCATATAGAAATATGTACCAGCAGTATCATATCGAATTATTTTCTAGCAACATCTTAACGAAATTTGTGCTAACAATATCATATCGAAGTGTGTACTAGCAATATCATATCGAACTGTGTACTTGCAATATCATATATAAGTGTGTACTAGCAATATCAAATCGAAGTGTGTACTAGCAATATCATATCGAATTTTCTAATAGAAATACAATATCGAAATTTGTACTAGCAAAATCATATAGAAATGTGTACTAGCAATATCATATCGAAGTGTGTACATGCAGCATTATATCGAAATTTGACCTAAGAATATCATATAGTAGTTTGTACTAGCAATATCATAAAGAATTACGTGTTAAGAATATCATATCGAAGTTTGTACTAGCAATATCATATCGAGGATGGTAATATCAATTTTATATCCATGTGTGTACTAGCAATATCATATCGAAGATTAAACTAGCTATATCATATCGATGTTTGTACTAGCTATATCATATCGAAGTGCGTAATCGCAATATCATATCGAAGTGAGTATTAGGAGTATCATATCGAAGTGGGTTCTAGCAATATTATATCAAAGAGTCTAATAGCAATATCATATCGATGTGTCTACTAGAAATATAAGATCGAAGTGTGTACTAGCAATATCCTATCAAATTTTGTACAAGTAATATCACATCGAAATGTGTACAAACCGAAGTTTGTACTATTAATATCATATCTAAATGTTTACTAGCATTATCATCTCCAAGTGTGTACATATCGAAGAGTGTACTAGAAATATCATATCGTAGTGTGTACTAGCAATATCATATCGAAGTGTGTACAACAATATCATATCTAAGTTTATACTAGAAATATCATATCGAAGTGTGTACTACCAATTTCATATCGATATTTGTACTGGCAGTATCATATCGAAGTGTGTAAAAGCAATAGCATATCGTAGTGTTTATTAGCAATATCATATCGAGTTGTGTACTAGCAATAGCATATCGAAGTTTGTAATAGCAATATAATTTCGATGTGTGTACTAGCATTATCATATTGATGTTTGTAATAGCATATCATATGGAAGTGTGTACTAGCAATATCATATCGAAGCGTGTAGTAGCAATATCATATCGAAAATTGTACTAGCAATATTATATCGTAATTTTACTGAAAATATCATATCGAAATTTGTACTTGCAATATCATATCTAAGATTGTGCTTGCAATATCATATCGAAGTGTGTACTAGCAATATCATATCGAAGTGTGTACTAGAAATATTATATCGAAGTGTGTACTAGCAATATCATATCGAAATTTGTACTGGCAATATCATATCTAAGTGCGTTCCAGCAATATCATATCTGTGTGTGTACTAGAAATATCATATGGATGTGGGTACTAGAAATATTATATCGAAGTGTGTACTAGAAAAATCATATCGAATTGTGTAGTAGCAATATCAAATCGAAGTGTTTACTAGCAAAATCAAATCTAGGTAAGTAATAGCATTATTATATCCAAGTTTGTACTAACAATATGAAATCGAAGTGTGTACTAGCAATATCATATCGACGTGTGTAATAGCAATATCTTAACGAAGTGTGTACTAGCAATATCATATCGAAGTGTGTACTAGCAATATCATGTCGACGTGTGAAATAGCAATATCATACCGAAGTTTGTACTAATAATATCATATCGAATAGTGTACTAGCTATATCATACAAGTGTGAAACAGCAATATCGTATCGAATTTTTACTTGCAATGCAATTCGAAGTGTTAACTAGCAATAACATGTCGAAGTTTGTACTATATATATTTTATCGAATTTTGTACTAGAAATATCATTTCGAAGTGTGTACTATCAATATCATATCGAAGTTTTTACTAGCAATGTCATATCAAAATTTGTACTTGCAATATCATATCAAAAATGTGTACTATCAAAATCATATCGAAGTGTGTAGTAGCAGTATAATATCGAAGTGTGTACTAGAAATATCATATCGAAATTTTCAAAAGAAATATTATGTGGAAGTGTGGACTAGTAATATAATATCGAAGTGTGTACTAGCAATATGAAATCGAAGTGTGTACTAGCAATATCACACCGAAGTGGGTACTAGCAATATCATATCGAAGTTTGTACTAGCAATATCATATCGGAATTTTTACTAAAACTATCAAATCGAAATTTGTACTTGCAATATCGTATCCAAGATTGTTCTTGCAATATAATATCGAAGTGTGTACGAGCAATGTCATATCAAAGTGGGTACTAGAAATATTAGATCGAAGTGTGTAGTAGCAATATCTTAAAGCACTGTGTACTAGATATATATCGAAATGTGAACTAGCAACTTTATATCGAAATTCCTACCTCTAGTATCATATCGAAGAGTGTACAAGGAATATCATATTGAAGTGTGTACTAGCAATACCATATCGAAATTTGTACTAGCAATATCATATGGAAGTGTTTACTATCAATTTCATATCTACGTTTGTACTAGCAAATTCATATCTTAGTTTGTACTAGCAATATTATATCGAAGTGTGTACTAGCAATATCATATCTTAGTGTGTATTTGCTATATCATAACGAAGTTTGGATTAGTAATATCTTATCGAATTTTGTACTAGGAATATCTTATCGAGGTGTTTACTATCAGAAGTATATCAAAGTTAGTACTTGCAATATCATATCCAAATTTGTACTAGCAATATCATACCGAGGTGTTTACTAGCAAATTGAAATGTTGTTGTGTAATAGCAATATTATATCCAAGTTTGTACTAGCAATATTGTATCGAATTTTGTACTAGAAATATCTTGTCGAATTTTGTACTAGCAATATCGTATCGATGTGGGTACTAACAATATCATATCGAAGTGAGTACTAGCAATATCATATCGAAGTGTGAATAAGCAATATCATATCTAATTTCTATATACAAAATCAAATCGAAGTGTTAACTAGCAATATTATATCGAAGTGTGTACCAGCAATATTTTATCAAAGCTTGTACTTGAAATATCATATCGAATTTTTTACTATCCATATCATATCTTAGTTTGTGATAATATTTTCATATCAAAGTTTTTACTCACAATATCATATAGAAGTGTGTACTAGCAATATCATATCGACGTTTATACTAGAAATATTTTAACGAAATTTGTACTGGCAATGTCATATCGAAGTGTGTACTATCAATATCATATCGAAATTTTTAGTTAAAATATCATATCCAAGTTTGAACTAGAAATATCATATCGAATTTTTTTGCAAGCAATATCATTTCGAAGTGTTCACTAGCAATATATTATCGAAGTTTGTACTAGAAATATCAAATCGAATTTTGTACTAGCAATATCATATGGAAGTGTGTACTAGCAATATCATATCGAAATATGAACTTTCAATAACATATCAAAGTTTCTACCAGCAATATAATTCCGCAGTTTGTACTACTAATATCATATCGAAATTTGTAGTAGGAATATCATATCGAAGTGCGTAATAGCAACATCATATCGAAATATGTATTTGCAATATCGTATCGAAGATTGCACTAGCAAAATCATATCCAGGTTTGTAATTGTAATATAATAACCAAGTGTTTACTAGCAATATCATATCGAAGTGTGTACTAGCAATATCATATCTAAGTTTTTAATGAAATATCAATTCGAAGTGTTTACTAGCATTATCATATTGAAATTTTTTTCGAGAAATATCATATCGAAGTTTGTAGTAGCAATATCATATCGAAGTGTGTAATACTAATATGATATCGAAATTTGTATTCTCAATATCGTAGCGAAGTTTGTACTAGCAATATTATATCGAAGTGTGTACTAGCATTATCATATCGATGTTTGTTCTAGCATTAACATATCGAAATTTGTACTAGCAGTAGCTTATCAAATTATGGACTGGAAATATCTTAACGAAGTATGTACGAGCAATATCAAATTTAAGAGTGTACTAGCAAAATTATATCGAATTGTGTACGAAAAATATCATATCGCAGTGTGTATTAGCAATACCATATCGATGTATGAACTCGCAATATCATATCGAAGTGTGTACTTGCAATTTCATGTCTAAATGTGTAACAGAAATATCATATCGCAGTTTGTACGCTTCATATTTTATCGAAGTGTGTATTAGGAATACCATATCGAATTGTGTACTAGCAATATCATATCGAAATGTTTTATTGCAATATCAAATCTAAGATTGAACAAGTAATATCTTATTCGAAGTGTGTACTTGCAATATTAGGTCGAACTTTATACAAAGAATGTCATATCGAAGTGTGTACTAGTTATATCATATCGAGTGTGTAAAGCAATATATTAATCGAAGTGTGAATTTGCTCTATTATATCGAAATTTGTATTGGAATATCATATCAATATTTTTACTAGCAATAACTTATCGAAGTGTGTACTAGCAATATCATATGTAATTTTGAATTAGTAATATCATATCGATGTGTGTACTAGCAATATCATATCGAAGATAGTAATAGCAATATCATACGAAGTATGTAGTCGCAATATCATATTGAAGTGTGTACTAATCATATCATATTGAAGGGTGTACTAGCAATATCATAAAGAAGTGTGTACTAGCGTTATTATATCGAATTGTGTACTATCAATATAATCGAAGGTTTTACTAGAAATATTATATCGAAGTGTGTACTAGCAATATCATATCGAAGTTTGTACTCGCAATATCATATCGAAATGTGTACCAGCAATATCATATCGAAGTTTGTACAAGCAATATCATTTCGAAGTGTGTACTAGTAATATCATATCGAAGAGTGTACTAGCAAAATCATATCGAAGTGCGTACTAGCAATATCATATCAAATTGTGTACCATCAATATCATATCGAAGTGTGTACTAGCAATAACATATCGAAGTGTTTTCTAGCAATATTATGTCGAAGTCTGTACTAGCAAAATAATATTGAAAGTCTTACTAGCAATATCATATCTAAAAGGATACTAGCAATATCATATCGAAGTGTGATTATCAATATCATATCGAAGAGTGTAATAGAAATATCATATCGAATTTTTATTAGCAATATCATATCGAAGTGTATACTAGCAATATCATATGTAAGTTTGAACTAGTAATGTCATATCGAAGTGTGTACTAGCAATATCATATCGAAGATAGTAATAGAAATATCATACTAAGTATGTACTAGCAATATCATACTTAAATGTGTACTAGCCATATCATATTGAAGTGTGTACTAGCAATATCTAATTGAAGTGTGTATTAGCAATATTATATCGAATTGTGTACTAGCAATATCATATCGAAGAGTGTACTAGAAATATCATATCGAAGTTTTTACTAGTAATATTATATCGAAGTTTGTACTAGCAATATCATATCGAAGTTTATGAAAGCATTATCATATCGAAGTATGTTTTAGCAACATCATATCGAAATTTGTACTCGCAATATCATATCGAAGTGTGTACCAGCTGTATCATATCGAAGTTTGTACTAGCAATATCATTTCGAATGTGTACTAGTAATATCATATCGAAGTGTGTACTAACAATATCATATCGAAATGCGTACTAGCAATATCATATCAAATTTTCTACCAGCAATATCATATCAAAGTGTGTACTAGCAATATCATATCGAAGTGTTTTCTAGCAATATTATATCGAAGTTTGTCCTGGCAATATTATATCGAAGTGCGTAATAGCAATATTATATCGAAGTGCTTACTAGAAATATCATTTCGAAGGGGGTACTAACAATATTATATCGAAGTGTGATTATCAATATCATATCGAAGGGTGTAATAGGAATATCATATTGAAGTGTGTACTAGAAATATCAAAACGAAATGTGTGCTAGCAACATCATATCGATATTTGTATTATAGGTATCATAACGAAGTGTGTACTAGTAATATCATGTCGATGTTTGTACTGGCACTATCATATCGAATTGTGTACTAGTATAGCATATCAATGTTTGTAATAGAAATATAATATTGAAATTTTTACTAGCAATAGCATATCGATGTTAGTACTAGCAATATATTATCGAAGTTTGTACTTGCAATACCATATCTAAATTTGAACATGCAATATCATATCGAAGAGTGTACTCGCAATATAATATCGAAGTGTGTAATCTTATTATCATATCGAAGTGTTTACAAGCAATATCATATCGAAGTGTGTACAAGCAATATCATATCGAAGGGGTACTAGCAATATAATATCGAATTGTGTACAAGCAATATCATATAGAAATGTGTAATAGCAGTATCATATCGTAGTGTGTTCTAGCAATATTATATCGAAGTGTGTTCTAGCAATATCATATCGAAGTGCGTACTAGCAATATCATATCGAAGTTCGTAATAGAAATATCATATCGAAGAGCGTACTAGAAAATCATATCGAAGTGTGTACTATCAACATCATAACGAAGAGTGAAATAGCAATATCATATGGAAGTGTGTACTAGAAATATCATAACGAAATGTGTGCTAGCAACATCATATCGAAGATTCATTTAGCAATATCATAACGAAGTGTGTGCTAGCAATGTCATATCGATATTTGTACTAGCACTATCATATCGAATCGTGTACTAGCAATAGCATATCGAAGTTTGTACTAGCAATAGCATATCGAAGTTGGTTCTAGCAATATCTTATCGAAGTGTGTACTAGAAATATCATATCAAAATTCCTACAAGCAATATCATATCGAAGTGCTTACACGCAATATAATATCGAATTTTGTACTAGAAATATCATAATGAATTGTGTACTAGCAATATCATATAGAAGAGTGTACTAGCAATATCATATCGAATTGTGTACTAGCAATATCATACCGAAGTTTGTACTAGCAATTTCATATTGAAGTGTACTAGCAATATCATATCGAAGTGTGTATTAGCAATATCATATCGATGTTTGTAACAGCATTATCTTATCGAAGATTGTACTAGCAATATCATATCGAAATTTGTACTAGCAATATGATATCGAAATTCGAACTAGCAATATTATATCGAAGTTTGTACTAGCAATATCATATCGAAGCGTGTACTAGCAATATCATATCGATGTGTGTAATAGTAACAATATTTAGAAGTGTGTACTTGCAATATCATATCGAAGTTTGTACTGGCAATTTCGTATCGAAAGGTTTACCAGAAAAATCATATCGTAGTGTGTACTATCAATATCATATCGAAGTGTGTACTAGCAATATCATATCGAAGTGTTTACTAGCAATATCCTATCGACTTTTGTTACAGAAATATCATATAGAAATGTGTACTAGCAATATAATACCTTAGTGTGTACTCTCAATATCACATCGAAGTATGTACTAGCAATATCATATCGAATTGTGTATTACAAATATTATAACTGAATGTGTACTAGATATATAATACAAAAATATTTACTAGAAATATCAAATCGAAATATGTACTTGCAATATCATATCGAAGTGTGTACTAGATCTATCTTATCAACGTTTGTACTAGCAATATCATAACGAAGTGTTTACTAGGAACATCATTTCGAATATATAATTGCAATATCATACCGTTGTGTGAATTAGCAGTATAATATCGAAGTGTTTATTAGCAATAATATATCGAAGTGTTTACTGCCAATATCATATCGAAGTGTGTAAAAGCAATATCATATCAAACTGTGTACTAAAATTATTATATCGGAATGTGTACTAGCAGGAATATATCGAAGTGTGTACCAGCAATGTCATATCGATGTTTGTACTAGAAATATCATACCGAAGAGCGTACTAGAAATATCATATCGAAGTGTGAGCTAGTAATATCATATCGAAGTGTGTACTAGCTATATCATATCGAATTGTTTACTAGCAATATCATATCGAAGTTTGTATTACCAATATCATATCAAAGTATGGACTAGCAATACCATTTCCAAATGTGTACTAGCTATATCATATCGAAGTTTGTACCAGCAATATAACGTCGAAATGTGTACTTGTATTATCATATCGATGTGTGTTCTAGCAATATAATATCGAAGTGTTTACTAGCAATATTATATCGAAGTTTGTACTCGAAATAAAATATCGAATTTTTTACTAGCAATATCATAATGAAGTTTGTATTAGCAAATTCATATCGATTTGTACACCAGCAATATCTTATCGTCTTGGTAATAGAAATATAATATCGAAATTTTTACTAGCAATATCATATCGAAGTGTATACTAGCAATATCATATGTAAGTTTGAACTTGTAATATCATATCGAAGTGTGTACTAGCAATATCATATCGAAGATATTAATAGCAATATCATAAAAATTATGTAATAGCAATATCATATCGAATTGTGTACTAGCCATATCATATTGAAATGTGTACTAGCAATATCATAAAGAAGTGTGTACTAGCAATTATATATCGAATTGTGTACTAGCAATGTCATATCCAAGTGTGTACTAGCAATATCATATAGAATTTTTTACTAGTAATATTATATCGAAGTGTGTACTAGCAATATCATATCGAAGTTTATGAAAGCAATATCATATCGAAGTGTGTACTAGCAACATCATATCGAAATTTGTACTCGCAATATCATATCGAAGTGTGTACTTGCAATATCATATCGAAGATTATACTAGCAATATCATTTCGAAGTGTGTACTTGTAATATGATATCGAAGTGTGTACTAGCAATATCATATCGAAGTGCGTACTAGCAATATCATATCAAATTGTGTACCAGCAATATCATATGGAAGTGTTTACTATAAATATTATATCTAAATATTTACTAGCAATATCAAATATAAATATTTACTGGAAATATCAAATCGAAGTATGTACTAGCAACATCATATCGAAGTGTGCACTAGCAATAGAATATCGAAGTTTGTAATAGCAATATCCTATCGAAGTTTTTACTAGCATTAGCAAATCGATGTTGGTACTAGCATTATAGTATCGAAGAGTGTACTAGCAGTATCATATCAAAATTTGTACTAGTAATATCATATCTAATTGTGTACTCGAAATATAATATCGAAGTTTGTAATAGCAATATCATATCGAAGTGTTTACTATCAATATCATATCGAAGTGTGTACTAGCATTATCATATCGAAGTGTGTATTTGCAATATCATATCGAAGTGTGTACTAGCAATGTCATATCGAAGTTTTTACTAGCAAAATATTATCGAAATGTGTTCTAGCAATACCGTATCGAAGCGTGTACTAGAAATATCATATCGAAGTGTTTATAAGCAATATCATATCGAAAATTGTTACAGAATTATCATATCGAAATTTGTACTTGCAATATCAAATTTTAGTGTGTACTCTCAATATCAAAGCTAAGTAAGTACTAGCAATATCATATCGAATTGTGTACTAGAAATATTATATCTACATTGTACTCGCAATATTATATAAAAATGTGTACTAGTATTATCAAATCGAATTATTTACTAGCAATATCTTATCGAAGTGTGCACTAGCAATATCATATCGACGTTTGTACTAGCAATATCATATCGAATTGTGTACTAGCACTATTATATCGAAGTGTGTACTAGCAAAATCATATCGAAGTGTGTACTAGCAATATCATATCGAATATTCTACTAGCTATATCATATCAAAATATGTAGTAGAAATATCATATCGAATTGTGTGCTAACAGTATCATATCGAAGTGTGTACTAGCAATATCATATTGATGTTTGTCACTGTAATATCATATCGAATTTTGTACTTGCAAAATCATATCGAAGTGTGTATCAGCAATATAATATCGAAGTTTCTAATAGCAATATCATATCGAATTGTGTACTATCAATATCACATCGAAGTGTGTACTCGCAATATCGAATCGAAGTATGTACTAGCATTATCATATCGAAGTTTGTACTAGCAATATCATATCGAAATTTGTAGTTGAAATATCATACCGAAGTTTTTATTAAAAATATCACATCGAAATATCTACTAGCAGTATCATATCGAAGTGTGTACTAGCAATATCATAATGAAATTAATACTTGAAATATCATATCGATATGTTTATTAGCAATATCATATAGAAGTGTGTACTATCAATATCATATCGAAATTTATACTAGCAGTTTCATATCGAAGTTTGTACTAGCAATATCATATCGAAATGTATATTAGCAATATCATATCGAAGTGTTTACTAGCAATATCATATCGAATTTTTTACTAGCAATATCATATCGAAGTGTGTAATAGCAATATCTGTAATAAGGTGTGAGAGCAGTGTGACCAGAAAGAAAAGAGAGAGAGAAAGATGGCATATCAACACCTCCTTTGAGTACTGTTTGTTGTCGCCCATACTCCAGTAGTTTGTTTTAAACTGTCA
>Ga0131853_10007029_pt1 | contig 20339 bp, 13 predicted proteins | sample TergutLab28metaG_FD_92764 | JGI IMG/M metagenome (GOLD analysis project Ga0131853, IMG submission 92764) | Labiotermes labralis P1 segment gut microbial communities from Petit-Saut dam, French Guiana - Lab288 P1 (version 2) (version 2) | ecosystem: Host-associated > Arthropoda: Insects >...
CAATCAAGCTGATACATAAATTTTAGCATATGGTTTATGAAAAATGTGTTATTAAAACAGAAAAAGATAAAATTAGGCAATAAGTGGTATGTGTGGAAAATAAATCCGAGATTATGCAGCATGTCTAAGTTGCTATACAGACTCATTACAATTTCCTTTCCACCCTCAACTAAATTACTAATTTCAAACAATTCTGTTCTATCTACCAAATGTATAATTTTGACACCTAATAAAGGAATTGAACTCAATATAACAGTTCTGGACCTTAACCTAAAATGTCACTGCCAGCCACTTTCAGTGATGAGTGTTAATAATCTACCTTTATTGCCCTTGTACAAGAACGAAGAACATGGAGTCACAAGCTTCACCTTCGTACCGTGCACCGCATTTCACAGAGACAAGGGTCTTATAACCAGGTCATAGAAGTGTAACTGTTGTGTCATGTGTGGAAAGAATTCTCCACGGATTTCATTGAGTCAAATGATAATTGGTACCTTTACATCTCAAGAAAATGGCAGTACCAAAACAATTTTGGTTGTTGGTTTATACCTTTGCTGTGATTTGTTTAATGTGTTGAAACTCTCAAGTAACCCATTATCTAGCCAACCTGCAGCAGCATGTTGAATTCCTATATTAACACCTTGCCGTCGGGCCACGCAGAAATGCGTGATTGCTATCCCATGTGTTGTTGACAGGTCACGCATTTCTACTTTTCTCACATGAGTCCCACACATGCGTTTGTCAGCGTGATGCAAGATGCTTGGGTCTCAAGTTACAAACAAACAGACCACAAACAGACCAGTCCTGACCCCCTATTTTTAGAACCATAAGACTGCAACATAGAGACCACTCATTCAGATACTCTGTCTTTCTTCAGCTGAAATCGTGGCTTTGCGTAGGAATGTTCTGCAAGAGGACGATATTTTGAGCGAGTTATATGCGAATACACATTCTGATGTCTCTGATTATAGTGACAGTGAAAGTCCAGACAGTGATAATTATGTCCCCACTAGTTCACGTTAACAATAACGATCTTCTGTCATAGTTGTTGCTAGTGACAGTGCTAAGGTAGGCGGGCAAGCGGACGGACAGACATGACGAAGCTAATAGTCGCTTTTCGTAATTTTGCGAACGCGCCCATACAGAAACAAAAACACTACAAAGAACACAGACAGGCAACGAAATTATGAAGCAAATATACCTAATTGTAGCTGTAGATAGCAACCAGGACAAAGAAGTTCATTTTTTAAAAAATCTCTCAACTATCTAACAAAGAGCCAGCCCCTTGTGGCCCCCAGACTGCCAGCACGGTGCTCTGTTGGCAAACCCTAACGTGATATCAACAGCAGGCTTGTTGTTTTATACACAATGTGTGTATGTATCGGTCTCAAAACGTCGTTCTACATTGTCCGACACCTAGACTCCATTGCTTCCTATCTTCCCACTGGCCTTCATTTAGGTTTCTTTCGTTCACCACCCCCTCCCCAACATAGGAGCATATAAGATACCACACCTGCAATCATAGTTCCCTCTCAACCCTACACCTAACTAACCGAAAGGATCAACACCCAGCTACCTGCAAATCCATTCACGCAATAGACATCCCACCAAACTTAGCTTAACAAGCACACGCAAATGATAATGATGATGAGATCTCAACATCGACACGCAGTTTATGCAAATTATACACAATTCTTATAGCAAGAAAGTTGTCAAAACCTGATGATGGCCGCTATACACCAAAACATGTAGTTTTCTATTGCTAATAAACACCATCATTTAGCCATATATTCATAGCTGTTTTTGACTGAATTTACCTCACCTTATAGTTTAAACACACAACGGGGATGACACACCTCAAAATTGAGAAACAACGGTCCAAAGTGAAAACTGCTGCTCGAAAATATTTTAGGTCTTTGTAAACTGTTTTCCTATGTTAAACTGGGGCAACTGGACATTTTGGTCTGTTGACTACACCTCTTGTATCAACTGCAGGTGGTGCTGCTTTAACACAGACAAATCAGCACAGAGACTGCCCGATGGGTCGCAGGAAATCGTAGCCTCCCAGATGAGCAATGTGGACTTGGTGCCTAGCACATGCAGCGTTAAAGAAAAGTGACTACCGATTGCGGTCGTCGAAAATGATGGCCCTCTGTTACGAACACGGCTCAGATTGTATAAGCACTAACAGGATGATGACCAACTGGTGTCTACATACACAGTAACACAGGAACTGCCAAAATATTTCTTGCACGTTTTTTTTTCGAAAAAACAATATTTCTAAAACTAAACAGGATAAATTTTTGAAACACAAAGCATTTTGTGTGGAAGGAATCAGACATTGTTCAGTATGCCTTAAAAATGATGTCTTATAAGTTGTTCTTTGTGTGGTAATACAAAAAACAATCGTAGTCGTGGCTCCTCTTCGTCTTCCGTACAAGCAAATTCGTACTACTAATACTCGTCGCTTATCCATTACGAGTTCCCGTATTTGATTCTGAGACAGCACGCAAGTACAACCACCCCGTTTCACAGCTACATCTCAACTACGCGCGGTCGAAAATACGCAAGGCACTACGGCACAGATCGGGTATGTTCTTACTGTCAAATAGTTGACATTTTTCCCTCTATGAGGCACCACCAACCCGCCTTCCTCTTGGGCGCCATCCACTACAAAAATTTGAAACACTCTACACTGCAGGTTCTAAAGCGAGAAAAATGGTAACGCGAAGTATCAAGCGAAAGACGTGTTTGTTTACAGAAGAGAATATCTTCAGTTTTAGACAAATTGTCTGAGGAATCTGATTATTTTATCTCCTCCTAAAATTCCTTCTCATTGCCGACAATTCCAAATTTGACCCTGATTAGCATCATAAGAAACTCTACAAAATCCATCCAATCCTTGATCACCTAAAATCCAAGTTCTCTTCGTATACACACCAGAACAATACATCTGTGTAGACGAGTCTCTCCTCCTTTGGAAAGGACGACAGGTTTGGATTCGGTACGTACCAATTTCACTCCAAACCTGCTTTAGGTTTGGAGTGAAATTCTACAAACTCTGCGAAAGCAGCACAGGCTATGTTTGGAACTTCATATTATACACTGGTAAGGATATCATTTACGGCTAGAGACACCCAGGGGAGCAGACTTCGAAGATTGTGTTGGAAGTAGCCCACGACTTACTTGATAAGGGCTACTGTCTTTACCTGGACAATTTGTACACCAGTCCCAAACATGTTGACACCTTATGTACCAGAAAAACAGATGCTGGAACCATGAGGACCAATAGAAAAGTGTTCCCAGAATTCGTGAAGAGGGCCAGACTAAAAAAGGGGGAAACAGTGGCAGTATTCCACATGAAACAGTTGATCATGAAATGGAAAAACAAAAGGGATATTGTACTTGTCAGCACATTTCATGATGATAGCATGGACGTTGTGACATCTGGACAAGGAGTAATCCAGAAACCATCTGTCATCCTTGCCTGCAATAAAAACATGGGGGAAGTCGACAGGAATGATGGCCAACTGCAAAGTAACAAGTTGGCTCGAGAATGTTTAAAGAAGTACTACCAGAAGATGTTCTGCTATCTCCTCGATGTGGTCTGCCTGAACGCATTCATCATATGCATGAAGAAGGGTGGAAGCATCTCTAGTTTGGATTTCCTGCTAACATTGGCAGAAAGCTTGTCTTCAGTGGGTGGAGTGGTGGAACCTGCAACTGGGGGTCACCCAACAAAATCACCCAAACCTTTTCGACTCCTTGGACACTGCTTCCCAGACATGGTGCCAGGGACATCAAAGAAGAAACCTACCAGGTGATGTGTAGTCTGCTGGGCCAATGGAAAGAGGAAAGATTTATCATATTGGTGTCCTGACTGTGAGAAGGCCCTATGCATAGTACTGTGTTCTCAAGTCTACCATACAGACAGAAATTTAAAAATCTAAAAAAATCATAAATTTTGCAATAATTGTGACTAAAATCTGCATTTCATCTTTAAATCAGTTTTTCATTACACATTGAAAGACTCAGTTAAGAGGTTAATATCCTTGTCACTGTTGGACATAAAACAGAACCTGATGGTTGTCACATGGGACATGAAGCTTGTCATTTAGAAATTTGCATGCTGTCAAAAGTGAATTTAAAAAATAAAAAAAAAGACATGTTGAAATGTTGTACGTAGAGTATGTACATTCTTTGTGCTTATTCAAAATAAGTATGTTATTTGGGAGAGGAACTTTCAGTATACAGAAGATTTTGTAGGAAATATTATCCAAGCATTACTGAAGTATATGATGTGCCATTGTTGGTGGTTGTTGTCCCTAATAAGATTTTATTTTTGGGAGAAGAAATGGAGATACAAAATAATTGTTTCTTGAAACCTGGAGTTCGTACTCTTCTGCTTGTTAGAGGCACTTGCAAGTCTGAATGTACACACAGGCCATGTGCAGTGGACTGCAACAGCTTATGTTTCTGCTACAATTGAGTACATTTTATAAAACATTTTGTGAATTCTATTGTTTTCATGGTGGACTTACATGTTAGAAGTGTGTAAAAACATTGTTATTTTGTGTTTTACTTCAAATCTTACATAGATTTTGTACTGTTTCTCTCAGTATGATGCATGCTTTCAGTTGACAGCTGAAAGTAAACTACAGTAAATCATACTGATTTTTTTTAAATTCATAATTTGATTACTTGCCCCAGGCACCAGAAAACCTCGCTGCCCCCCTGTAACTGTGTTCGGTTTGCAGTGCTGCCAGAAAAAACTGTGATGTGGTATGAATCATAAAGCAGCCTGTTAACGGCACATAAAAGTATTTGCATTGATACACAGATGGAATCTGCCTACACTCTATGTGGTTAGGTGGCCTGAACCCCACAGTACAGGGTAGAAATGCCCATGAGTGTAATTTGACTGGTACTGACTTCAGACTGTGGACTAAAACTGAAACACCTCCTGTATATTGTTTTACATTTTGTGGAAGAGACTAATGTTGTAACATGCTGCTTTAATACAAGTTTCAGAGATGCCCTTTGGTATTTGTACAGTTACATATGATTTATATAAGAAAAACAGGAAATAGGTGGACAATCTGCAATCAGTTATGTTTTTCTGAATGTGATCTGTGAATACAAGTAAACTATCTTATGTGTATTGGACCGTGCATCATTGTGATAATTGAAGATTGAGAGACCAACTTGATGTCACAAATTTGTTGAGTTTTATTTTGTTTCTTCTATGCTCTACATGTTTCGGATATTAATACATCCATCATCAGGCGCCCACAACTTTTCTGTTATATCACCACATTGGTTGCGTGTTCTTATTGCGACGTGTGATGGGGTTTCAGTGTGGCTGGTTGAGGGTGGTGTCCATGTGGAAGGTAGTGCTTCAACCTTCCACACGGTTCTGTTCTTTCTCCCTCTTAAGCCCTATTCTCAAACACCCCTAACCTGTGATTTCCCGTGAAGCAAGAGACCAAGTTTCACACCAAAATAAGTCAGTTCTGTATGTTTCATCTTTATATTCCTACAGTAAACTGGAAGACAGAAGACTCTTGACCAAATTCCCAGAATTTAATCTTCTCTTAAATTCTGCTTGCACGCAGTTTTGATTCAGTAGTGCTGTGATTTTCCCTTCTGTCTGTTCATGAGACATGTACATATACAGGAGGGGGCGACTGGTGGGGCTACCCAAGGCAGCCGAGTCAGAGGGGTGGCAAAATAGGCAGCAAAGTTAATTCCAAAAGTTAAAAGAAACTGATTTTCTGTGCTGAAAAAAAATTTTAAATTATTGATCGAAATAAAAAGAAATTCAGTAATGATTGCCACTTTTCAAAGTTCATAATTTCTCTTAAGGACAGCCATTGTGACTACTGCCCCTGGGCACCAAAACCCCAGCTGGGCCACTGGACATATCCATAGACTTATAAGAATTTGTTTCTAGACCAGTGTCCTTACTTGCAACTAATGAAGTGTTGTGCTTTGCTTTATAGTATGTTTTTTTCCCAGTAAATTGACAGTCAGCAAAGCCCAGAAGTTGATGTGCCCCATTCAGTTTCAACCCCTTATGATTTCCTTGAACCTTCCTAATGGGCTGGCCATGTAGTAAAGTTAAAAAGTGAAAACAATTAAGATAGACCATACAGTTGTTTCAAACTGTTCTGAATAGGAAATATGTCACAAATGTTTGCCTATCCAGGCTTTACCATGGATTTAATTGACACACAACTTTATGAACATAATTAGTTTCATTGGGATACCCAGACTCAGGGAGTATATGACACAAATCCCCTCCAAACTGAATGCAGGTGTTGCTGAAGGCTACATCTGCATCTGGACAGCCAAGTCGAAGATTACTGAAGTAAGATGCTGTAGATTTTCTGGTAGGATGTATAAACTCCGCGAGATCCAATATTTAGAACGAAAGTCAGTAGCATAAACCACATGCTTACAGAGTGGTAACTATGCGCGAAACACCTTGCCCATAGGTCTTTATTTTGTTGTTTTCTGCTTCCCATCCGTATTTAAAGCAGATATTTAACTCGACGTCTGTTTTCATGTTGCGAGTACATCAACAGAATATAGAATGACTTAAGTCTGAATTTTGTGAGGACACGCTGTATAAACAGCCAGTTGCGACAAATTCCTCTTGGGGCGCGCTACAGAAGGCGGAACAGTTTTTTGGTGGGAGGGGGGGAGGGTTCCCCTTAAAGGAGTTCGAAAACTTGCCCGCTATCTGAAGGCCTCATAACAACGGTCTGTGATAACTTGGTTGCAGGCAAAACAAAGGAATATTGAGACTAAAATTTTCAGTTCTAGCTGATAAGAACCATTTTGGGCGGAAAATGTCACCTGACGAAGTGAAATGAGACGTTGAGTGTACGTGAGATGTGGAGACAAGCGAAGCTGCGGTCCGACATGTATTTCCCTCAAGAGGGTCATTTCAAAACAAGAGTACAGTCGCAATACAAAGTTATTAACGAGAAGCAGGCGCTCCCTTATCTTTCCAGTGTTAGTTCGTAACATCATTGTATAAGGTATGGAAGAATAAAGAGGAATTCCAGAACTCTTCTTCCCGTTCAGTCGCCGAAACCGCTAAATGATTTTGCCACTAGATGACGCCGATCGTTCTGGTAACGGTCTCTTGCACTTGACGGGCGGTATCGCAGCCATCGCTGATGTTCCGGTTTGCCATGAGCAGGGTCCACGCGTGCAGTGCGGTTATTGTGGGGGTGAAAATGTATTTAGTCCCTGTGCACTTCAGGTTGGCACACGGGAGGGGGGGGGAGGTATGTCTCCACTCATTCGCAAATTCCGCACTAGATGAACACGAGTCGTCAGATTCACATCCCGTCGTTTTGTCCCCAGAAGAGAAAGAATCTTCGGTGTCTATTGAATATAAGGGTGGGTCAGCACCATAGCGGGTATGTGCATTTTGGAGAAGACAAAAATCGGCAATCAGACCCCGGATCCACTGACCCATAGCCTGGCCAGTATTCTGAACGAGCGATCCCAGCTCCAGTGCATTTTGAACTCGCCATGTTTCGATCAGGCTTTGCTAAAGGTTTCCCGCTGCTCCCAAAACGTGTCAGTCTAAAAAAAAAACTTATCGTCTGCACCACATGGAAGGCTCAGCTCCTGAAATCGAATACCCTCTTTATTTTTCTTCAATTATTCTTCAGTGCCATAATTATTATTGTGTGATTTATTCTTTAACACTTCCCTGAAGGAAAGAATCTTAAACGAAATGAGATGGAAGAACGTTGGTGGGATTAATTTGGATTAGGATAGGCACAAGTGGCGACACTGCTACAATGCCAAGAAGGGTTTCGTTCACAGAGTTAGGTAGTTACAGCAGGATGAATTCCACAAAGTCTCCAGCTTCAGGCGCGGGTAAAGTTAGTAAGCCTAGGCTGATGTCACGGAGTCGGGAGAGTGCGCGAAGTCGTGTGCGCGTGGATCAGTGTGTTTCTGCAGTCAGAGAGGTGGAAGTACCGGTATGGGTCTGCTTACGTAGCAATGACAGTCACGTGACTGAAGTAGGAGGGACGTAAGATTTGTGAGAACTGTGCTGAAGGTTGTCATGCAAAATGACGCGGACTTTGTGGATGAAATCCTGTAATAGTTAGTTAATTGGTTGTGACTGAGAACTCCTATCATATCCAAAAACTGTACCGTGATACTTGAACGTCTCTGTAACAGTTGTTGTCAGCGTATGTCTTGCTAAGAGCAAGGTAGAAACATCAAATATATAAGTTGATTCGATAACGGTTTAGAGCTCAATAGGTAGGCCTACATGTGAAACTAAATCCAAGGTAGCCATATCGAAATCAGCAATTAAAAAGAAGAAGATTCTTTTCACAAACAAATTTGACATAAATTTCACGATGAAACTAGCAAAGTGCTACATTTGGAACGCAGCTTTGTGTGGTGCTGAAACACAGACACTTCGGACGGTAGATCAGAAATGCCTGGAAAGTTTTGAAATGTGGTGCTGGAGAAGGATGGAGAAGATCAGTTGTACCGATCGTGTGAGAAATGAAAGAAGTATTACAAAGAAGCAAAAGGGCGAGGAACATCTTACAAACAATAAAAAGAAGGAAGGCTAACTGGATTGGTCACATCTTGCTTAGGAACTGCCTTCTGCAACACGTCATTGAAGGGAAGATAGAAGGGACGGAAAGACGAGGAAGAAAACATAAGCAGCAACTGGATGATTTTAAGGAAGCACGGGGATACTGTAAAGTAAAAGAGGAAGCACTAGATCGCACTGTGTGGGGAACTGGCTTTGGAAGAGGGTTTTTTTTTTTTATTTGCTTAGAGTTTGTTACAATCCGTGCTTCACCAATAGGTATACCACGGGATATATACAGAGGTTGAGCACGATTAAAACCAATGTACCATATTGGCTTTGAGGTTGCAAGAGACTTTAGACCTGTCGTAAGGCGGACAGCAGATAAGCGAAGACGAATAGGTTAGAGCAGTAAAATTCGCCACGCCAGGACGTCTGTTTTACTGTCAACAGCACTCATTCCTAGATACATCCGATGCGGAGAGACAAAACCGCCTGATATCGTGCTGGACAGAAGACTTTGTATTAGAATTTGCATGGGTATGATTCGCTGTCCTCGGTTCATCTCTCGGGACGCGAAAGTTGTATTTTTTATTTGAAACTCAAAGACACTTGCCTACCTGTACGTTTTTCCGTTTAGCTCAGAACTTGCCTGGTGTGAATGAACTCCCATTTCAAGGTTCCTACCTATACCTGAGTGAAAAGGAAGGATAGCAGCGACACACAACCTCCCAACCAATGAGGTCTAAGCTACTAAGACAAGATGTTACTATTGTCCTATCAGAACTGTCGAAAGGCGTTAACTGTCACACCGATGGCTTTTTCTTGGTGAAGGCGGTGTGAACAGGTGCTGAGGGACGAAGCTTAGTCACAGAAGGCATACATCATTGTGCCTACCTTAGCCTGGGCACAGCCGCTGGGACAGGGCCATTGTGTTTAGTGAGTAACACAGAGTAAACACCGCTGATTTATACTAAACTCTCAGTTCCATTTGTTGAATCAGGTTAAACTACGAATTCCCCGCCATACTGGCCTCCACAATATCGTGACCACATCCAGTGATTAGTGTTCTCCCCGAAAAGACAGCCTCGTCAAGCAGAACGACTGTGCGAATCGGGGGGACACTTAGTTCAAAAATTCCAAGGAATTCTGTTATTTGTTATGCAATTTCACACCCGTTTGTCCGAACATCCCACGTACAGCAACGATGAACTTCAAAATGACGTCGAGAATATGGGGCAGTGGGAGTTTGTAGCAGCAGCAACCAACTTTATTTAATTCGCGTGGACCGTGGGAGGGGGGGGGGCGGGGGGGGGTTGGGTCCAGAGTTTAATATCCTTATTATGTCTATCCATATATTACTGTCTGCAGGCTGCACGGGAGAGACTGTCTGTAAGTAAAAGATCCAACAGATTTGTTATGGAGAGATTCAATCGGAAGAAACTACACAGGGTGGAGGTTATATAATTAGAGGTGTCAGTTTAAGAAGCAAAATAATTTTGCAGCTACCGCGGACTTGCGTAAGTCATACAAATTCATAACAATGGAAACGTTCTCAGTACGAAGCACAGAAAATATCAGAGCCTTAAAGCTGGCGGCCGACATTACCACCCACGTTCGAGTGACTAAGCTGCTGTCACATGTGGAATAAGCTAAATAAAAAAGGCATAATTTGCTTTGGAAACCTGGATTGACAGAGTCCTTGTAGTGACCAACTGTAATGGACTTCCTAACGTAACTGTTGTCTATACGCATAACAAGTTGTAAAGAGTTTAACTTTATTCACTTTCACGTCCTGCTTACGTTGTTGAAGTCGCTTTAAAATTTGAAACAGCACACCGAATGTGGCAACATTACGTCATAGACTGAAGCAAATTTATGGAATGTCGACTCTGGTAAAATTTGTTACTTTGGGTTTAGAGAAGCATTTCTTCTTTTGTTTGAATATGTTTAATTTTCTTCATTCTTAAGCTAACATTACGTAGACTTATATAGGCGTAAATGTTGTTAAACATCCTTAAATTTGATTTTGTAAAGATTAAAGGATGTTATTAATTCTTTAATTTAAATTTAATATTGTTTCTGTTTGCTCATAATTTCCAATGTTTACATTAAATGTTATTTCCGCATTTGTCTGAATATAAGTTGTTTATGATAGGTTTACATTAGATTTATTTGTGTGTTTGTTGGAACACAATGCATTCTGTCTGTTATTCTCGGTACGTCCTTATTTGAATGCACTTCACTTTTCATAAGATTAATCTTCGGTTTTGCATTTGATGCAATACATGTACAGTTCATTATTTCTTTCTTTTATATCGAATATCATATTTACTGCAACATAACTTGCCATTCGTAAACTAAATATCGTTGTTAAACTTGAGTGCTCCATCGCTGTGATATTATTCAAAGCTACAAAACAAGAACTTCACATAGCGTCACATCCCTATCTGGACTGGTGTCTCGGATGTGCATATGAAATTCTGCACATCAGCCGGGTTTACAAACCCCCCCCCCCACTCCTGGCCTTTGCCTCTACATGGCGAGGGGGTGTAACAGTGAATGGTGCCTGCTTCTTTGTGGACATGTAGATAACAGGGAAATATTTCAATGCTTGTAGGAAGGCTGCGTAATTTTAAGCTGATTTTCGAATACACATTACTAAACACTGAAACTATTTTACAAATTCCTCTCATATTCCACACACTTACTGGATCCATGTTTGCTAAAACACATTATTACATACAATTTTGACGCAAGTATTGTCCTATAACTTTATACTAATTGGTCAGCAAATCAAATAACAACTTCAGAGTAAGTGAGTCATAAACTAGTATAGGATTGTAATGTATCTGGCACAAGAAAAGTACGATTTAATTCCCAGCAAATTATGCCACATGAAATGACATCCTTCACTGGCCAATGGAGGACATGAGAAAAGCTTGAAATTCTAAGATATCCCAACCAAATACGTAGATTTATATTTGTAAAGTAAAGTTGGCATATTTAGGAATGTGAATATTTGTAGGAATTTGCAACATCTTCAAACGGTTATAAGAACTTGAATTTTTTTCTATGAGAGGCGGACTAAATATTTCGCGTATTAAGCCATTCTATTTTGTCAAATACAATACAAATTTAAAAATAAACTTTCAGATAGGATGTTAAAACTGATGTGGATCATGATAAATGGTAGTTTCACGTCCCAGCCGCTTTATCCTAGAGAAATATACCCCGATACACTCTGAATAGGAGGACCCCCGGAGCTTGTCTCGATATTCTGGGGGAAATACTCTTGCCACTACCGGGATTAGAACCCCATTTCTCCCACATGGTAAACAAGTAACAATTCTCACTACATCATCCTAGCTCCAAGTAATAAATAAATATATAAATATTTTATTTATTTCATTCGGAAGTTGATCTTCAGTGGACAGTAAGCACTTCAAATTTGTTTTCGAGATATCCCGCTTTCAAATATCTGCCCAGAGGTCACCTACTATTAACGAAGTTACAGATATTCTTTACTCCCTGCGGTAAATATCGAGACACTGGTATTATTCGAAATTATAATGTGAACGAATCCTTTCACGTCCTTTCCAGTTCATTCTCCACTAATCACCGTACCTTTCGATGCTATACATTGTATTGCTCACAGCCTCACTAAATAAATCATAAACAAAACAATGCCACACACAAGCAAAACTATGTAAGCTGTCTTCACAGTTTGCTCCACTGTAACATTATTTGAATTAATTCACACGGCTCTGACAGATGAAGTGTCGCACTTTTAAGGCTTTCCCGTTACATGCCAAGCAACAGAGACAGCACGAGATTTTTGGGCGCCCCAAGAAAGCTAAATAATTTGAAGCTCCTTCAAATCCATACTCCTTAAATGTTTTCGGCCTAGATGAGAGTTGCCGAAACTTTCTGGATCGTGTGTGTCGTGTGTCGTACTTCCAAACATTTCATTTTCGAGAAATTCTTTCTTTGGCCCTTGGGATTTTGCGAAGCAAACTAGGTCTGTCAGTCTTTCGTCGTCATTAAATAATATATATAATGTTTATTACATTTTATACTGTAATTAAAGGATCCTCAAGGAATGCCAAATAGAAGAAAACAGAGAAGCAGCTGAGGATTTTACTAATCCATGTTTCAAAATATTGGCAAAAAAGCAATGTTTAATTAATTAAAAAATTCATTAACTTGTCACTTTATAACGTGCGCCAAAAAAAAACTTCTCCAAAAATGAATGTTTTTGGCCACATCAACTTCACTATGCAGTTAATAAGAGTATCCAACATATATCTTTCGAAAACGAAACCAAATTCCAATCCGAAATCAAAGAATTAACACATATTTTAGTTTTAGATTTGGAAATCAACAAAAAATTGAAGAGTCGTTTTAGGCACCATCGTGTAGTGGCGGAATGCGCCTATTAGCTTTGTTGCGTCCGTCCGTCCGTCCGTCCTCATGTATCAGCTGGGCTGCCACTGGAAAAATTTCAGTGAAATTTATTATTGGCGAATTTTATGAAAATCAAAGAAAAACGAATGTGGTTAAGGAGGGGCCAAAATGTCGGGCACTTTACGTGATACTAACAGAATATACGATCAAATTTCTCTCTCGTCGAAAATATATATATATATTATATATATATCGTATAAACCTATAACATTATATGTAGGATATTACATACACACAATAATTGACTATAATTACGGTAGAGGTGTACAGCGCTCAGAATGTCCTTAAACAAAAGATACCAGTACGAAATTCTGGTATGTCTGGGAGGAGTGCAAGTATTGCTTGTGATGTCAAGTGAGTGCGCGAATAGAAGCAAAGACGCTGCAACGTCCTGCTGTCACCATCAACTCCGTCCCAACCAGGGCACCGTTCAAAACATTCGGCCTCCTGTGAAGTAACATTCCGATATGTGACCAGGTCTTTCAGTTCAGGCTTCCAGCAGGTACGCGAATGGTGTACAGCAGATTGTTACAGAGATAAATGGTACTGCGTCAGAAGACAAGGTAACCGTCCGTAATAAAATAGTTGTGAGTATCGTTCCCATGAAACAGAATGGATACTAGAGTTCGTAGGTCGTTTTTCAAAGTCCTTCAATCTTCCTCACACATCTTCTGATTTTGCAGACACCATTCAGTTCTTAAGCTTTATATGTAAGTTCCTTCCGGCAGGTGATCAGAATTGTAAGCATCCAGAATCGAGTTTCAGCAGCAAACGAAAAGAAGGCTGATCCTGTCCTCGAAACGTAATGTCGTATTAATTATATCAGTTTCAATACACACGCCTATTCATACACCACGGAAAAGTGCATAACGCCAAACCCATTTCCGCGCGGTCTAAGACGTGGATCTGTGGTGACTCGCTTGCTGGGATTGCGGGTTCGAATCCCGCCGGTTATGGTTGTCTCTTGTTAGTTTCGTGTGTTGTCAGGGAGAGGTCTCTGCAAAGGGCCGATCCCTCGTCTAGAGGTTGCCTACCGATTGTGTGAGGTCATAGAGTGTGATCAAGGGTAACAATAACCTCTACACCTACAGTGAGTAGACAGACAGAGGGCAGACTAAGAAAGAAAGAAAGAAAGTAAGTAAGAAAGAAAGAAAGAAAGTAAGTAGGAAAGAAAGTAAGAAAGAAAAAAGTAAATAAGTAAGTAAGAAAGAAAGAAAGAAAGAAAAGTCCATAAATTTATTGAGTTCAGAAAAGACATAATATGGTCAGAACTATGTAGAACAGAACGCCTATTTCTGTGCTAATTGTTGCAATTCCTAATCTTTGAAGGAGCCTGTATAATAAAGTCACAAAATACTACATTTGGACCGCATAAGGCTGTAGAAAGTGATAACGCTTAACTTGGGACTTCATGGTTTATATGCGTATACAGTTCAACTGGTCGTGTCAGGGCAGCCATCGTTCTTGTGTTCAGGGTAGCACGTCTGCCAGGTGCTGCCCTCTACCAGCAAGACTCTCGAATCACCGTACCCAGCACCCACTTGTGAACACACGCATACATTAAGTGACAGCGCTGCTGCACACGTGCAAAAAAAGGAAAACTTTATTCGTTACAAAATAACATTTTTGAACCTTACAGTAACCCATACTTCTTAGCATTTTGGCAATCTGCTTCGAAAGTGAGCCATTTAAATTGGTTTCTTTTGCAACTGCTATATGTACAGCCATATCCGATTTTAGGCTATATACGCAGTTACCCAATGTCGGACAAGCGCAATTAAAATAACTTGAATAGTAACTCTTGTGAAACGCGCTGAATTTTTTCTTGAGGGGAAGGAGAAATGATACTGCTGGACGATGACAGATGGCTTGGCGGTCTTGCTGCGGCCGATCTGCTTCCAGTGTGTAGTTTGGGTGTTAACCGGGCTGCCTATTCTTTAAATACATAGCTCACAAAATGTCGGTGTGTAATCTACTTCGAGTTGCGCAAAGTTCGACTTGGGCTGGATCTTTCGTAGCCTAACTACTGTGTACGTCGTGGACTGTCTGTGTCGTAAAGTCATTGTGTTCTTACAAGACCGAGAGAAAGGAGGATCTCATTGCAGACGGGTTCTGACAGAGATTAGTTGTGAAAAGTAGGAATGGATGACATTGACTTGGGACTGGGTCCGTTGACATAAGCAGTTTTGAATACCGGTGCTCTGGTGGCAGTGTGTGTATCTATAGCGTTATGTCGCTGTGTGCTTGCGTTTGGCGCAGTGCAAAGGCATGAATAATATCCACGAATAATGATCGATAACCTGGCAGAGATTCATACCCTTTAAGTCACAATATAAAGCACACTGCAGCTACAACGTATTGCTCGGTCCAGTCATTAATTTTGAGATAACTCAGAACTGGGAACTTCCAATTTAAGCACGTAACGTTCTCAACTTTCTTAAGTTTTAATAACAAAAGTAATTCGTGAAAATAAAATATTGTTTGACGTATTATTAATATATAATTTAAATATAGTAGGATACCGTTAGTGATTGCTTGATGTGTATGTTAAACGCTTACAGCAGACGTAGTTAGTCTCAGTGTGTAGAAGATGGCTTTATTCTTCTTTGAGTTTGAAAGGTACTGCTGTTGAAAGAGTCAGACGTGGAAGGCACTTAGAGAATGCGATTCTGAACGCAAAGCAGCAACTTCCTTTCCCCTCCTTCCTGTCTCATTTCCTCACTCCACAAGTTTTCATTTTTAGCCTCCAACCTCCTATATTTTTACATGTAAGTACTTCACATTGTACTTTTAATTGGCCAATTCATAAGTCAAAATGATTTTCAGTTCAAATGTAGTATATATTTTATCCATATGCATTTAATGTCTTTAGCCTGCTAAGCAGATGATTGATGCTGGAATTGTCATCGTCTGCTCACATCATTCAAAAGCTCTGCACGTATCTTGTTACGTATCAATACATGATGTGTGTCGACTTCAGAGTGTAAATCTCGATATTTGAATGTGAATGAGATTAAAATATTTCGCGGAAAACAGCGACACCCGTGTTGTTGTACTTATTTTGCTATGAGAGGTTGGAGGCGTATGTCGAGATCTATGTAGACCTACGGCATAAGGAGGTTGAAAAAACTGTATAAAGAAGAAGTAAGTTAGGCTATATTTTTGTTCATTTGCGAGTCACTCTATATATTCGCCTGCATTAACCCCGATACAAGAATGTGTCAAGTTTTTTCTGTGATGCTGATATTATTTTGTGCGCATATTGCCTGCCTATATCACAAACATGCACATGCCCATCATGTGTACGAAATAGAGCTAACGTTACAATGTCTGGACTGAAGTAGTTCGCTCCTCAAATATAAGTACAAAATATAAGCACAAAAAATATAAGCACAAAATTCCCGCATTGTGTGATTTCCGCCATGTCGATTGATAAACAACAATGATAATACTTACAAACACATAAAATTAAAATCCTGCTGTGGATCACTTATTAATATTCATATGTCATATGACTGCTGCTGGCAGTGACGAAGCCAAGTTCTCGTGTTCTGAAGAAGGTGAAGAACACGTGTGTTATTATCTAAGAGCACATGCAGTTTACTTAAAACCTAATATTAATGCGCGTTCGCGTAACCATTGTTTCCGTGGAAAGACATTAAATATTACATATTCTGAGAGTGCGTGTGTCTGTTGCCATATCCATCCAGCATTCAATGCGCATGGATCTTAGTGTGTTGTCAGGCGGAACATTTAAATTTGAAAATGTCATGTGGCCTCACAGAGCACACTCTACATGCAGTGTCGTGTGTGCCTACGAGTACTGTCCGCTCTTCGCTGAATTTAACAAAACAGCGCCCTGTGGGGATGACATATAGGGCCAAAAAAATTTACCAAAACCGAAAATAAATGTGAACGTGAAATTGAACATTAAGAAAACTAAATCTTGTGTTATGTCGATATGCGCAAATCAAATTAATCCCCAGTGGTTACTATAGTTACCGCTAAGTCTACCGCCGAAAATCTTTCCCCACCAAAAATGTTGCGTACCTTCGACACGAATCTCGCAATATAATCTATGTACCTGTACCTACACTTCTGTTGTCAGACTTCTGATCGCAGCACACTGTTTTCTCTGTGAGGTACGAACTGAATGTAGCGCGGCTTCACTTTTCTTCGGTGGGTAGACATCACTCTTAACGTCATCCACTCTCCTAATTCCCGGATACTAGACCGGTCTTAATAATGACAAAACCATGCATTGTTAGGGGTTGCGACTGTTTAAGCCCTTTGAATTGTTATCACAATGAACAGTAATTAATTTCCCCACCCTAAAATTCGAACTGGGTAGCTCAGTCGGTATAGCGACTGACTACGGGCTGGACTGTCCCGGAACAAATCCCGGTGGAGGCGAGATTTTCGGCCTGTCCAGACCGGCCTTGGGGCCCACCCAGCCTCCTGTAAAATGGGTACCGGGTCTTTCCTGGGGGTAAAGTACGGCCGGGGCGTGCTGCTGACCACTCACCCCCTTCTAGTGCAGCGATCATGGAAGAGTAGAGCTATACCTCTACCGACCCTCTGGTCCACACCGGGCCTGAAAAGGATCACGTTACCTTTTACCGTAAAATTCGAAAAATAGTGCTGATATTAATCCAGTTGCGCCTTTGGGTGAATGACATCCACTGACACGAGGCTAGTATTTGGTGAAAAGCATTAAATGTAGATCATGGGTAGCAAACTGTGGCCCTCGTCGACTCTCCTAACTGGTCCGTAGAGTCCTTGGTAAGAAGCTAGATTACAACGTTACACTTGTTCATGGTTGGCTGCAGTGTGTGCAGTGTTTTGGTGACTATGTGGAAAAGCAAATATTCAGAATTAAAGGACATATTCTCAGTATTGTTTTTGCGTTCCACTTACCAACTCACTGCTATTCTGTCAGAAGCGGTTGATATAGAGACGTTAACTTTCTTTCAACCAACGTATGTATCAACTGGAAAACTCATTTACGGCCTTATGTAAATTATGACCTTGAAAGCACCGATTTCGAAGAAGCTATTCCTGAAAAAGTAGCAGTTAACATTTGCGCATGCACTCACGAATCCTCAGCGGTACAGCATTCAGATGTTCTGTACCAATTTTTACCCATATTGGTCAAGAATTATGGAAGCCAAATGTAGAAATGTATTTACTCCGTTAAATAACCATGGCTGTCACTGAGTCGATTTTTAAGAAACTCCGGCTGCATCCTCCAAAATTTTACGTAAATAACTCCGCCACCGGATTTGAAGAACGCACAAGCGGTTTAGTCGAGGCTGCTTTATTTCGACGGATGGGCGAATGGAGATACACATGCCTTAACATGTGGCTCACTGGTCCGCTTCGGAGAATCGTGTCACAGTGTCACTGCTTGGCGACAAGAATTAACACACAGCATGAGCGACGCCATGCGGAAAGAAATGGCGCCACAGCATACACGGAATAGTTGTTAGAATAGCTGACGTAGTATCAACAGAACGTACGTAGAACTGCGCACTAATCAGGCGGTACAGTTAAATTTGAAAAAGTGTTGTGGCCTTACAGAACAAATCGTAAATTAGTGTCATCTGTGCCTACGAGTACGGTCGTACCTTCGCTGAGTTTAACTAAACAGCGCCCCCTGGGAGTGCCTTAAAGGACCACCGAATTTCACCAAAACGGAAAATAAACATGGAAAGTAGAAATGAACATTAAGAAAATTAATGCTTAACTCCGTCGATATTATCATATCCGTTTATACCACAGTGGTAACTATACCTACCGCCACGTGTGACAACGAAAATATTTCCTTAGAAAATAGTTCTGTGTGTGAACCATATGAATCTCACAATACAGTCTATGTACCTACGCTGCTACTGTCGGTCCTTATCGAAGCACACTGTGTTCTCTGCGAGGTGCAAATTGAATGTAATGCGGATTCCCTTTCTTTCGGTAGATCAAAACCACGCGTTAACTCCTCTATTCTACTAACTCCCAGATACCAGACTTGTCGTAACAGTGGAAACTGTGCATTGTTGGGGGTTTCGACTTCTTAAGTTTTTCGAATTTTTATCAGAACGAACATCAGTTTTTCCCCCTGCCTTAGAATTGAAAAAGTACATATATTAATGCAGACAGCCATGCCATAGTGTGAAGTATGCCATCCAATGACACCATTTGTACGAGGCTCACAGTTTCCCAAAAGCATTCCACTGACTAGGAATGACGTTAGTAATTACGGAAACTTCGCTGCTCCCAGAGCCATTTATTTTTTATTCTTCGGCCGACAAACTTACAAGCACGTTTCTGAGAGGAAAAATTCAATTGGACGCTACAGGCAGTAAGCCGTAAGACCAGAATATCACCTTTCTTTGTCCGAGTCTGTTCTCGTCACCACAGCTTGGCGCGTCCTCGGGTTGGCGATGGAGAAACAGCCACCCGATATGGAATGTAATTGCGAATATATTGAATAAACAGTCGTTGACATCCAACAAGGGGTGGTCCTCCAGCTTGGGGGTTTGGCGAGGTGCTAACAACTCCTCGCTGTAAATATTTCACAGTTTTACATAAAATTTCACAAGGTCGCGGGCTTTGTTTGGTAACTAGGAGAATGGTCATTTAAACTTGAACTGGGAAGCTCATACGCGTTTTTAAAATCTTATCTCCTTCCCATCACTTTTATCTATCCATGTCTTTGTTGTTTCCTTATGTTCTCTCGCTCTCCCTCCCCCTATACGTTAGAAGTTTTAGTTAAATACCGTTTGAAAGACGTAGTTGGAAAATTCGACAGTTAATGTTATCGTGTGTCGTCCTACGACCTTATAACTGATCCTTTTTTTTTTTTGCTCGACCCGGTTTCTTTAGGTTTTGCTTCTTTAATAGTAGTATACAGGTGGCATGAGGATCAGGTGGCTAGTGGTATACAGGTGGTATGAGGATCAGGTGACTGGTGGTATACAGGTGGCATGAGGATCAGGTGGCTAGTGGTATACAGGTGGCATGAGGATCAGGTGGCTAGTGGTATACAGGTGGCATGAGGATCAGGTGGCTAGTGCGTACAGTGGAGAGCAAGGCTTAACTCAGGAAAATAACGTGGTAGACGTGCAGCTGTTACTGTTGGGGATTACTAGTTGCGTCCCGCGGTCACGTTACAGGTAGATATCCTTTTCATTCAGGGCTTCCCAAGTTCCGTTTCCAAAAAAAAAAAATTGCTGACAAAATGGAGCTTTGGTGTTGTACTGACACAAAATGTAAATGTGTGGGGGGGGGGGGGGGG
>Ga0131853_10007030_pt1 | contig 20334 bp, 20 predicted proteins | sample TergutLab28metaG_FD_92764 | JGI IMG/M metagenome (GOLD analysis project Ga0131853, IMG submission 92764) | Labiotermes labralis P1 segment gut microbial communities from Petit-Saut dam, French Guiana - Lab288 P1 (version 2) (version 2) | ecosystem: Host-associated > Arthropoda: Insects >...
TGTTTGGGTCGCTTCCAAGACCTGTCAAGCAGGGTTATATATTTATGGGATGGCATTGTTGGGATATAGGTTTGGTAACCAATGAGAGTGTGGTGAGTTTTTTAGCTTCACATTGGGGGTTGTTTGCGCAGTGGGAGGCGCAGCCTGAAATAGGGCGGGTGGATATTTTAGATAGGTATATTACGCATGCATGGCAGACTGATGTGAATGAGTTTTCTGTATTTTTTAATTCTAACTGGTGGTGGGGCATGGGAGGAGGAGCTAATGAGTCTAGTAGTGTATTAGGTTTTGGTTTTGATAGAATTAATCCGGTGGTAGTTGGATTTGAGTTGTATTCTATTTGGAGCGGGGTTTTAAGGTTTGTACCAGATTTAGGGACGATGATAGAACACGATGATGGCAGCATAAGTGGCAGCATAAGCATAGAGGGCAAGGTTTTGATGGGGGGAGAGTTTTTTACCACAGGAAGAGTTGTATTTACACTTTGCTGGTCATCAGAGATTAGGTTGATTACACCCATCTCACTGTTTCCGCATCATGATCCTTTCAATCCGCCTCGTTTGGCTATTAGGATAGTGATAAGGACTGTTTGTTGTTGTAACTGGTGTTATATTGATAAAATTCCCCTAACTGTAGACTTTGACTTACAAGGCGGGTTTGGTGCTGCGGAGCCTATCATACTAGATTTTATGCAAAATTATGGGGAGCTGCCTTATCTTGTTTTTAAGACCGATTATGTTTTTGCTGGCTGGTTTACTAAACCTAATGGTCAAGGGCAGCAAATTTTTTATAATTCACTTGTATTGCTTAGCGGCACAAAGACTTTATATGCGCATTGGGAGAGAGGAATTGTTGTGTATTTGGATGGGCAAGGCGGGCAAGTAGATATTGACCAAGTAATTATAAACTGCCCAAGTGCATATGGCTGGTTGCCAAATCCGACAAAGCCTGGGTTTTTATTTGATGGTTGGTGGACAGAACCGTTTGGGGGTATAAGGATTAATGAAAATACTCCTTTAGTGGTTGATACAATGCATGTTATATTTGCTAGATGGATACCAAAATTTTGGTAAACTTTGATACACAAGGCGGCAGCGACTTGCAAAGCATATTTTTAGTGCATGGACAAGCGTATGGGGTATTACCTATTCCGCACAGGGCAAACTATATTGTCTATTCAAAAACATAATGAATTTTTGCTAATAAATTATACTATGTCAATGACAACTAGCAATCAACATGTATTTAACATAAATCCAAATTGTTTTGAAGTGCAAAATGTTAAGAATTCATTGACTCTATTAAATAAAATGCTTGCAAGACATCAAAGACATTTTGTTTATTTAAAATAATTTGAGTTTCTATATCAATGGATAGGTTGATGAGATTAACGCTGGCAAGATGATTGACAAATTTGATGAAATTATTAGCAGAGCTTTGCAAGAGACGATGCACAGGTACGGAAAGCAAATAATAAATTTTATGGTAAATCCAAAGGAGGAACGATGCAATGCGGTGTAAAAATCACTTGTGTAAAAGAAGATTGTATAACATGCAATTTTTATGGCTGTCAAAAAGAAAAGGTGTATTTGCCTAATGAATTAGAACAGCGATGAGGTTGATGGAATTTTGTTAGATGATAAAATTAGGGTGATGAATGCGGAGTGTTATTATATTTCGTTAATAGGCATTAATAGGGGTGCAAACCTAAAAATCAAACGGTGTAGAAATTTTATAAGTATCATCATTTTTTAATTGACTAAAGTTTTTTTGTTTGTTATATTTATGTTGTGAGAAACAAGCGGCTAATTATTTTATTCTCTATTTTGTTGTCGGTTACTGTTATTGTCATTTTTGGCAGTATAATTTTTTCTGTTTCTATTGTTACTACATCTGGGCATAATATTGATGTTTATAATGAAGGGCGGGATTTATCAGAGCAAATAATAGAGGCGGCTAATTTAAATGGACGCAGTATTTTTCTATTAAATGATGAGCAGATAATAGCTGAAATTGAAGAGGCTGTGCCTCAAATTCAGGTTACTTATATACAAAGGCTTTTTCCTAATAGGGTTTTGATTAGATTTGTTAAGATGTATAATTATTTTAGAGTGACAAGAGGTGATAATACTTATTCACTTAGGTCAAATGGAAGGATTACAGACATTAATGATGTGACTGATAGAAATTTTATAGATTTGATTGCACATACAAGCAATGCAGCGTTTAATGTGGGCGATTATATGTTTAATAGGACAACAAGTGAATTTTTAATGGAAGTGGCAGCAAGTTTAGAGAAGCTAGGGGTCGGAGAAAGTGCTGCATCTAATTTAATTGAATTTGTAAATATTGTTTATAGTCATAATAATGTATATATTGGTATGCGTGGCGGTGGTATAATAAGGATATTATATGCTAGAGAGAATTTTTTAGAGAAATTACAGCTTGGATTATCTGTGTTTGTGGCTGGATCGCACGCAAGAGGATATGTGGTTACAAGTACAGATGTGCATGCATTTGTATCTAGTCCAGGTGATTATATGGTTTTAAGGAACAGATTAACACAAATATGATTTTTTTTGTAATTATAGGATTTTCAAATAAAAACTCTTGACAGTCATTGTCGAAATATAGTATAATAAAGCGTTATTATCTAGGAGAATAGATTTTAGTGAGTTCAAGCATTGCAATTTTAGATTTTGGTTCTAGCAGAATTTCTGTTTTAACGGGCAATCGTGGACCAAACAATACTGTGCAGGTTACTTCTCAATCTGAAGTAAAATACGCAGGTTTTTCTAGTGGTGAATGGCTTAGACCAGAGCTTTTAACAAGTGCTATTCATCAAGCTATTTTGGGTGCTGAAGCTACATCAGGCACAAAAATTCGTCATTTATATATTGGCGTGCCAGGTGAGTTTTCTTCAGTGATTACAAAAAATATTACGCATACATATCCTAAGCGCAAAAAAATCATTGATAAAGATGTTGAAAATTTGATGATAAAGGGTCAAGATTTTTCAACTAATGAAATGGTGTTGATTAACCGTCAGCCTATATTTTATACTCTTGATGATGGCAGACGTTTAATAGAGCCGATTGGGCAGTCATCAAATACTTTGTCAGGGCTAATATCTTATATAATGGCTGAGAGTAATTTTACTACATTTATCGATAGCATTATGGAAAGTATTGGTATTGAAACGGCTGAATATGTTTCATCTACATTAGCACAATGTTTATATTTATTAGACTCAAGCAAGCGTGACAGAATTAGTGTTCTTATTGATATTGGATATATTACTACTACAGTGGCTGTGGTTAGGGGGGATGGGCTGTTGTCACTTAGTAGTTTTTCATTAGGCGGCGGATATATTGCTGGAGATTTAAGAGAGCATTTTGGTATGCCTTTTGCGGATGCTGAAATATTAAAAAGACAAGTTTTTGTTTCTATTGTGCCTGAGGCGGATGATGTGTATGAAGTTAATGGAAAAGAGTATTCGGCGTCTGTCACCAATAAAATTGTTATTGAAAGACTAAAAGTGATAGCAAAGGCTGTGCAAAAGTGTTTAAATTTATGCAAATTTGATATACCTGTTATGGCTAGCTATTGTTTGACGGGCGGCGGTGTAAGCTATATGAGGGGTGCTAAAGAACTTATTGGTCAGTTTTTAGAAAAAGACATAGAATTAATTAAAATGCCATTGCCTAATGTTGATAAGCACCATAATTCATCTGCACTAGGATTATTAAATATGATAATTGATGCAAGTATGGTCATTGCTAAAAAGAAAGGCATTTTAGGATTTTTTTTAGGAGAGTAAACATTTAATACACTACAAAGTGCTTTGTTTTGTGTGTTAAAAAAGGATATAATATGGAAAACACTAACAATCTAAACACTCAGCAAGAATTATCAAAAGCAGTTCCTGCAAAAATCATCGTTGTAGGCGTAGGCGGAGGCGGCAATAATGCTGTTAATCGCATGATTGAAGCTGGTATTAAAACAGCAGGATACATAGCAGTCAATACAGATTTGCAAGCATTGCGTATGTCAAAATCACCTATACGTTTGCAAATTGGTGATAAATTAACAGCAGGAAAAGGTGCAGGCGCAGATCCATCAATTGGTCAAAAAGCTGCTGAAGAATCAAAAATGGCTATTCGTGAAAAAATCAAGGATGCAGACATGGTTTTTGTTGCAGCAGGAATGGGCGGCGGCACTGGGACAGGGGCTGCTCCTGTTATTGCGGCACTTGCAAAAGAGATGGGCAAATTGACAGTAGGTGTTGTCACAAAACCTTTTGCGTTTGAGGGTAAGGTTAGATCAGATCAAGCGGAACATGGCATACTTAACTTAAGGAAAGCTGTGGATACCATGGTAGTGATTCCTAATGAAAAATTAATCAAAATTGCAGGCAGTATGACTTTTCATGATGCGTTTAAATATGCAGATGAGGTGTTGCGTCAGGGAATTCAGGGTATTTCTGATGTAATTATGTATCATTCTACTATCAATCTTGACTTTGCTGATATTAGCACTGTTATGCGCAATAAAGGTATTGCACACATGGGTATTGGTCGTGGAAAGGGTGAGAATAAAACAATTGATGCAGTCAAGCAAGCGGTATTTAGTCCGTTATTGGATACTTCTATTGAAGGGGCTACTAGCATTATTTTGCATATGGCTATTGGCAAAGGTGTAACAGTGGATGAGGTTAATGAAGCAAATTTATTGGTTAAAAATGTTGTATCTCCCAATGCCAATATTATTTGGGGACATCATAATAGAGAGGACTTGTCGGATGAGATTATTGTTACGATAATTGCGACAGGTTTTAATACGCCCAAGAATGAAGAAAGAGTGATGCCTTCTAATGCAGTTAATAAAGATAGCGGAACAAAAAGATTGGGGATTTTTGGAGAGGAGAGTGGTGCGGTTGGTGGTGTAATGATGGGAGGTGCATCAAACAATGCTGCTCCGCAGTATAGACCACCTAGCTCTAATTCATCAAGAGTGGATGTTTCTGATGTTGATGATGTGCCTGAGTTTTTGAAGAAATTAAAGTAGTTTGGAGAAGTTGCTAAATGAAAAAGAAAAATTTTTTGATAATTGTAGTAGTCGTTTTGATAATGTTTGCTTTTATGGGGTGTTCAGCACCTAACCTAATAACAAATGAATCATTCAATGCTGTTGCTTATAGTGAAAAACTTGAGATTAGGATAGAAGAAAATACTTTAATCGTTGATTTAAGTGATACTGCTATGGTTTCTTTTACGCAATTTAATTCTAATGCAGATGCCATTGCTAGATTTAGATTTCATGAAACACATATAAATAACTATAATATACATACAAATTCGTTTCAAGCTAATATGTTAAACCATGATATATGGAGAGTGAATGCAGGCGGAAGCTTTTATGCGATATATAGAATAGAGTCAGGTGTATTGTTTGCAAGAGGATTGACATCGGAAAGAGATATGATTAGAAATTTTATTAATTTATTGACACAGTAGAATAATTTTATTGACAATTCTGAATTTAATCTGCTATAATTTTATATATGAAATATTTAGTTGCATCTGACCTGCACGGGTCTATACATTATGTGGATATTTTAATCAAACGCTTTTTAGATGAAAAGGCGGATAAATTGATTCTTTTGGGTGATTTATACTATCATGGACCAAGAAATGCTTTACCGCTTGATTATAATACTATGGAATGTGCTAATTTGCTTAATCAGTATAAGGATAATATTATTGCAGTGCGTGGTAATTGTGATGCAGAAGTTGATCAAATGATTTCTTTATTCAAGTTTATCCCTCAATACGAGAGTATGATTGCAGGCAAAAAATTCTTTTTTAGCCATGGACATATTTATAATAAGGACAATCCTCCTGATGTAGATTTTGACATATTAATGTATGGGCATTTGCATACTGGTTATATTGTCTTACACTCATATCATTCTGAGCTAGGCAAAGAATTTCAAAAGATTTTTGTTAATACTGGATCGGTATCGCTGCCTAAAAATAATACACCGCATAGTTATGTAGTGATTGATTCAAATATAATACTGCTAAAGGAATTAGAATCTAAAAAAGAAATACAGAGAATTCAATTTTGACTAAAAAATGCTTGACAGGCTTGTTTTAAGCCTATATAATAATATAGTTAAACAATTAAAAGAGGAATTTTAAAATGGCTATTGTACCAAAACGCAAACAATCTAAACAAAGGACAAATATGAGATATGCTAACTGGAAATTAGAACCAGTTGCAATAGGTGAATGTCCTCAGTGTCATGAATCTAAATTACATCATAGAGTGTGCAAACACTGTGGTTATTATGATGGTGTATTAAAAAAAGAAATCAAAGTAAAAAAAGAAAGCTAAAATATTAGCTGGTTTTTTGTTCTTAAACTTGCTCCATTTTAATGTGGGGCAATTTTAATTTATAGTGATGCTTAAATTCACCATTTATACATTAAAATATAATATTTGCAAGGAGAGTTTATGAAAGTAGTATTAGATGTTTTTGGGGCAGATGAGCCGCCAAATATAATTATAGACGGAGCGCTTTTGGCTTTAAAAGAGGATAATGAACTGTTTGTTGCTTTATCAGGTGATCAGGATATTATATTGCCTATTTTAAAGAGTAAAAATGCGGATATGTCAAAATTAGAGATTATTGATGCAAAAGAAGTAATTACTAATGATGATGCGCCGACAACGGCGTTTAAGGTCAAGAAAGAGTCTTCTTTGATTAAAGGTTTACAATCTTTAAAAGATAGAGATGATTTAGTGGCGTTTGTGTCGGCAGGCAGTACCGGAGCGGTGCTTACGGGGGCTACGTTTATAGTTAAGCGTATTGAAGGAGTTATGCGTCCTGCTCTTGCTCCTTTGCTTCCTACTGCAACAGGCGGACAAGTTTGCTTGGTGGACGGCGGGGCAAATGTGGATTGTAAAAAAGAATACTTGGCACAGTTTGCCATTTTGGGGTCGGCTTATATAGAGGCAGCCAATGGGATTAAAAAGCCTAGTATAGGTCTAGTATCTGTGGGTGCTGAGGATAAAAAGGGGAATGAATTGACCAAGGGTGCTTTTGCTATTTTAAAAGAGATGCCAATTAATTTTAAGGGAAACGTAGAGGCTAGATATGCTTTGAGCGGAGATTTAGATGTGTTGGTGTGCGATGGGTTTGTGGGTAATGTTTTGTTAAAAAGTGTCGAAGGTACGGCAAAATTATTTTCTTTAAAGATAAAACAAAATATAAAAGCAAGTTTTATGGCAAAAATTGGGTATGCTATATTTATGCGTGGGGCGTTTAAACGCTTAAAAAACAGCATGGACTATCAAAAGCATGGTGGTGCTCCGTTTTTGGGGGTGGAAAAAGTGGTAATCAAATGCCATGGATCTTCAAAGGCTAGTGCTATTAAAGCGGCAGTATTACAAGCTAAGACAATTGCTAAAGCTGGGTTGATAGAAAAAATTAAAGAAGGTTTAAAAAGTGCAAATTTTGCAGAAAATTCAAATTGAAAAAATCGAAAATATTTTAGGTTATAATTTTATTGATAAAAGCATTTTAATAAAAGCTTTTACTCATTCTACTTTTGCAAATGAGCATGGGATAGATAGCAACGAAAAACTAGAGTTTTTAGGAGATAGTGTGCTAGGATTTGTGGTGTCTACTATGTTATACGATAGAGATTTAAATGATGAGGAAGTTTTGACCGTGGCAAGGAGTAAGATAGTTGAGAATGAAAATTTACAAACAAAAGTTGACGAGTTAGGGTTAATTGAATTTTTGATTTATGGCAAATGTTTTGATAAAAAGAAAGATTTAAAAGAAAGAGTCAAAGCTGGGCTTTTTGAGGCTATTGTCGGAGCGGTGTATTTAGATGGCGGATTGGAGAATGTGAAAAAATTTGTGGTCATGATTTTTGATAAAAAGGAAGTAAGAAAGGCTATATTTAGTAAAGGTATTAAGTAAAATGAAATTTAAAGAATTAGAAGTATTTGGTTTTAAGTCATTTGCGGATAAATTAGCTGTTAGATTTGGCGGCGGGATTACTGCTATTGTCGGACCTAATGGGTGCGGAAAATCTAATGTAGCGGATGCTATAAGATGGGTATTAGGTGAGCAATCACCTAAACTTTTGCGTGGTAAATCTATGCAAGATGTCATTTTTAATGGTACAGAAAAGCGCAAACAGCTATCGTATTGTGAGGTAGTATTAAAATTTGATAATAAAGTTAATCCTGAAACAAATACGAGGATGTTTTCTTCATTAGAATATAATGAAGTGACAATTTCTAGAAAATTGTATAGAAGCGGAGAAAGTTCTTATTATATCAATAATCAAGACAGCCGCTTAAAAGATATTGCAGAGTTATTAAGAGATGGGGGTATGGGAAGAGAAGGTTATTCAATTATTGGGCAAGGTAGAATTGATGAGTTATTATCTGCAAAACCAGAGAATAGGCGTGCTATATTTGAAGAAGCGGCTGGAATTTCTAAATATAAGGTCAAAAAGGTTGAGTCTGAGAGGAAGTTGATTAGGATAAGAGAAAATTTAATTAGAATTGAGGATATTCTGTCTGAGAAGGGTAAAGTACTAGAGCCGCTTACGCAGCAGGCTGAAAAAGCAAGAAAATGTCTTGATTTAAGAGATAAATTAAAAGAGCATGAAATTAATATTTACATACACCAGCGTGATACTTCTGAGCAAATTAAAGGGAATATTTCAGGGAAATTGACAGAGGCTAGTGAAGAATTAAATCAAAAAGAAAGTGAATTTAATCAAGTTTTATTAGATTATAAGGCTGCTAGAGATAAATATGAGTCATCAGATGCAGATTTAAATGCATATCATGAAAGATTGACGCTTTTGAATGTGGGCTTAGAAAAGCAACAAGGTGAGATTAATAACTTAAAACAGCGTCAAGAGTTTATGCGTCAAAATATGGAAAAGATTGAAGAAGAGAATGATATTTATGAGATGGCGGTGCAAAGATTAGAGGGTTTGACGGCGCAAAAAGAGATTGAAAAAATATCAGCACAAAGTAGTTTGGCAAGTGCAAATGAAAATTATAAGACACAAAATGCTGAGTATCTTTTGGCTGTGGATTTATTGAATGAGAATGCTGGTAGGATTGCAGAAGAGAGAGAGGCTGAGATTGCGGCGATGGACAAGCTGTCTGAAATTAAGTCAAATTTAACAGGTTTGAAAACAGAAAAACAAATGCTAGAGAGGCAAGTAGAAGAAAATCAGAAAGAAATTAGGGAATTATTGTCATCTATAAAGATTACTGAAAAAAAGACATCAGATAGTTCAACTGAGACGGATAAATTAATTACTCAAAAAGAAAAAGAGACGGCGGCTGTTTTAGATTACTCAAAACAAAATGAAAAATTGACCAATATAATCAGTATTTCTACTGATAAACTAGCAGATATATCAAGACAGTATTATTCGTCAAAATCAAGATTTCAATTATTAAAAGATATGAAAGAGGCAAGAGAAGGTTTTGCTGCGGGGGTAAAGAATTTATTAAAGAACGCTAAAAATGATAAGAGGGTAGCAGAAAAAATTGATGGGGTAGTGGCAGAATTAATTAAGGTTGATGCTAAATTTGAGACGGCAATAGAAGTTGCATTAGGCAATGCATATCAGAATGTGGTAGTTTCTGACGAGGAAAATGCTAATGTTTTGATAGAGTATCTAAAATTGCATAGACTAGGAAGAGTAACCTTTATGCCTATTACGGCGGCAAAGCCTAGACAGATTGATGCAAAATTTTTAGATTTATTAAAGATTGAAGGATGTTTTGGTGTGGCAAGTGATTTAATCAAATTTGACCCTAAATACAAAACCGTTATGCAAGGGTATTTAGGTGGAACGGTGATTACTGATACGGCTGAAACTGCTACAAAAATTTCTAAACAAACTAGATTTGCTTTTAAGATTGTCACTTTAGAGGGTGAAGTTTTTGCGACTAACGGGTCTATTACTGGTGGTAATTTTAAAACAGATAAAAGTATATCTAACATCTTTTCTCATGAGAGAGAGATTGGTGAGTTAGATACAAAGATTAAAGAGTTTGATAATGCAATTGCGATTTTGAATAAAGATAAGACAGCGGCAGAAAAAGATATTGTAGTAGTAGCTGAAAAGATAAAACTGCATACAAAAAATGTGCATGCGCTTGAATTGTCTATTACTACTCAGATGGAAACCCTTAATCATCATATGTCTGATATGGAATCTTTAAGGAAAGATTTGGATGGTGTCAATACTCATTTGTCACATGATAGCGCAAGAATAGAGCAAATCAATAATGATTTAAATAGTGTATCTGAATTAGAAGAATTTTTGGCGAATAAAAGAAAAGAGGCAACGCAATGCTCTAGGGCGGAGAGTGAGGCTTATGAAACTGCAAGAGCAAATAATGATGTTATGCGTGAAAAAATTTCTGAATTAAGGATAGAGATTAATAGGCTGGATGGGATAATTGAAAGGAATACATCTGAATTAGATAGATTTAAACAAGAGATTGAGGATAATAAATTAAGAATAAACTCTAACAATATAACAAAATCACGACTTCTATCAGACATAGCAAGGACAGAAGAGAATATTAATGAGATTTCTAAGCGTGCAAGTTCTTCTGATACGCAAAGTATTAAAGAGGTTAAAGAAAAAATTGCTGGTATTGATACACATAAAAAAGAACTTGCGGCAAGTATTGATAAGATGGATAGCGAAAGAGAGAGGTTGGGGGGGGTGCTTCAAGCATTAAGGGATAAAAAGACTCAATGTGAGTTTCAATTAATGAGTGTAGATACTGAAATTGAAGCAAAAGAGCAACGCCTTTTAGAGGATTACAATTTAAATTATGAGACATGCCAGCCCTTTAGGCAAGATGAGTATGACATTAATAAAGGTATTGGTGAGGCTAATAAATTAAAAAGACAAATTTATAATTTAGGTGATGTAAATATTGGAGCTATTGAGCAGGTTAAAACAGCATATGAAGAGTATAATCAGTATCAAATTGATAGGGATGATATTATAAAGGCTGAGGCTGATTTATTAAAAATTATTAAAGATTTGTCGGGTGATATGCTTAGAATGTTTAATGAGAATTTTGAAAAGATACGGGTCAACTTTGTGCAGACCTTTAAGGCATTATTTGATGGCGGAAATGCCGATTTATATCTGACAGAGGCTGAAGATGGTGATCCATTGTCATCAGGTATTGAGATTGTTGCACAGCCTCCGCAAAAAAAGCTGCAAAGTATTACGCTTTTATCGGGCGGCGAGAGGGCATTGACGGCAATTGCTATTTTGTTTGCGATTTTGAAATTAAAGCCTATGCCGTTTTGTGTGCTGGATGAGATTGAGGCGGCGCTTGATGACGCTAATGCTGGTAGATTTGCAAAATATTTGCGCAGATTTTCTGAGGGCACTCAATTTATTGTTATTACACATAGAAAGCCCACTATGGAGCTGTCTGACAGTTTATATGGCGTAACTATGGAAGAAAAAGGTGTGAGCAAAATAGTATCAGTTAAATTATCTGATGCGGTTAGTATGGGTGAGATTTCAGCGTAGCTTTTTAATTTTATTGGCATAAATATTGACAAATTTAAAAATATTGTGCTTTCGGCATAATAGGATAAGAATTAATTCGTTTTCAGTTAAGCCGCTTTGTTTGATTGCTTTTTCTTTTAGTATGGCTAATTCTTGATACTCAGTTTCATTTAAGTTATCAATACTTATTTTATTTCTTGAATTATCTATGCGTGCATTTGATGTATTGAGTTAAGTATGGTAATTGTTTTTTCATAAAATATATTATAATATCGTAAAAAGCTATATATCAAATATTTTATCATGTTTTACGATAAAATATTTTTTATGGAAACAATAAGACTTAAAGAATTAAGAGAAGAAAAAGGTTTGACACAAGTTCAACTTGCAAAAGAATTAGGTTTTAGTCAAAATACTATAAGTCAATATGAGTCAGGTGTGACGGAGCCTAATATCCAAACAATCAAAAAGATATGCAAATTTTTTAATGTTACTGCAGGATATTTATTGGGTATTGAGGAGTATTAGGATGAGATTTTTCACTTCGCTCAAAATAACAAAATCAAATATATAGAATGACAATGATAAAATAATAAATATCAAAAATAAACTATTATTATTTTATATTGAATATCTTAGTTTTGATTAAAATTTTGTCATTCTGAGCGAAGCGAAGAATCTGATCTTTAATAAAAAACATAAAAGGAAATTTCAAACATGGGATTATTTTCAAAAATAAAAAATGCATTTAAAAAGACCAAGGAGTTTATTGGTTTTAAACTTAATAAATTGTTTACGGGTGGTATTTTAGATGATGAATTTTATGATGAGTTAGAAGAAATTTTGCTGACGGCAGATATTGGAGCTGCTACGACTGATTATATTTTAGAAGAATTAAAAGCGGTCATAAATGATAAGCAACTAAGGACAAGAGAGTCTGTCAAAGATGAATTGACTGATATTTTAAAAGATATTGTTTTAGAAAATGAGCCGATAGAGTATACTTATCCGCTTGTTATTATGCTAACTGGCGTAAATGGCGTGGGCAAGACTACGGCAATCGGGAAATTAGCTAAAAGATTTAAAAGCATGGGGAAAAGTGTGACGATAGCAGCAGCTGATACTTTTAGGGCGGCAGCAGCAGATCAGTTGTCTATCTGGGCGGATAGGGCAGACGTGCGAATAATTAAGCATGCTGAAGGGGCAGACCCTGGGGCGGTTGTGTATGATGCAATTGCATCTGTTAAGCAAAAAGGGACTGATGTGTTGCTTATTGATACAGCAGGCAGGCTACACAACAAGGTTAATTTGATGAAGGAATTGTCTAAAATTTCTAAAATTGTTACTACTCAAGCTCCTGATGCCCTGCAAGTTAATTATATTGTTTTGGATGCTACTACAGGTCAAAATGCCTTATCGCAAGTTGACATATTTGATGAAGCGGTGCAGACGGATGGGATTATTTTGACTAAGATTGATGGGACGGCTAAAGGGGGAATTATTTTTGCTATTAATCGTGAATTTTCGGTGCCTGTAGTTTATTTAGGAGTAGGTGAGGGGATTGATGATTTAGAGGAGTTTGATGCGGATAGTTTTATTGAGGGTGTTATGGCAAATGATTGATATAAAAAATATTATGATAAATAGGGGTCAAAATATTTGTTAAAGTGAATTTATTATGATATAATATTGCTTGAGATGGCTGGGTAATTGCGTGGGATTTCTCACGAGGAAAGTCCGAGCACCACAGAACAGAATGCTGGATAGCTCCCAGTGAAGGCGACTTTAAGGAAAGTGCAACAGAAAATAACCGCCCATTAAATGGGTAAGGGTGAAAGGGTGGGGTAAGAGCCCACCGCTTTTGCGGTGACGCATTAGGCAACTGTAAACCCCATTCGGTGCAAGGCGTGAGGAAATTAAGGTTGTTCGCCGCTTCCTCCGATGCCGCTTGAGTTGTATGGCAACATGCAGCCTAGATAGATAATTGCCTTAAACAGAACTCGGCTTATAGGCCATCCTCATTTTAAATTTAAGGGTTTTATGGTTGCCCAAACGCCTGCTAAATTTTGTGGGTGTTTTTATTTTTATATGCAATAATGAATAAAATATTTAAAGTGCTATATTAGTTGTTTTAAAGTGCTGAAATTATATATAGGATAAGAAAAATATGAGAGTAATTAGCGGAAAATTTAAAGGCAGAAAACTTTTTTCTCCAAATGGAGATAGGGTTAGACCTACTGCGGATAGGATAAAAGAATCAATTTTTAATATATTGACTTCTAAGGATGCATTAGATGGAGTTTTGGTGCTGGATTTATTTTGTGGTACGGGGGGTTTGGGTATTGAGGCGCTGTCAAGGGGCGCAAAAAAAATAGTTTTTGCGGATATTGATTTAGAGTCATTAGAGTTTACTAAAAAGAATTTACAGCATATTAATGCAGAATTGAGTGAATATGAGATTTATCATGCCGACTATACGTTGGCACTAAAAAAGCTTGAGGGTAAAAATTTTGATTTAATTATTTTAGACCCGCCTTATGGAAAAAATTATTTTGATTGTTTGATTTTGATTAGTGAATTAAAAATTCTATCAGAAAATGGATTTATTGTTTTTGAATATTCTGATAAACTTTGTTTGCAAAATTTTGAGAATGAATATATAATAGAAACAAGAAATATGGGCAATACTAAAGTTTCTTTTTTAAGTTTGAGGTAATTAACATGAAAACAAAAGCATTATTTGCGGGGAGTTTTGACCCGTTTCATTTGGGACACTTATCTATTGCTTTAAGGGCGGGCAGGCTTTTTGATGATGTGGTGATTGGGATAGCGGCAGATACAGGCAAACATACGCTAGACATTGATAAAAGATTTGAGTTGGTGGATTTATGCATTAAAAACCACAAAAATATTTCGGTTATTTCTTATCAAGGGCTGACTGTAGATTTATATAAAGATATAAATGCTAGTGTATTAATAAGGGGGGTTAGAAATATTTTTGATTTTGAATATGAAAAAAATTTGGCGGCTATTAATAATGTTTTGTATTCAAACATGCAAACTTGTTTACTTCTATGTGATATAGGCTATGAAATTTCTAGTTCTTTAGTTAGGCAGTTTATCAAAAACAATGTAGATTTAACAAAGTTTGTTCCTAATGAGATAATTGATTTAGTTAAAGAGTTATATGCTTAAAAGCTTGTACATATAGTAATAAAAAAGGAGGTAAGTTTAATGGATCCTTTAGAATTACTAGATGAATTGGAGAGTGAATTAAAAGAGGTTAGAGGAATGCATAAAAGGGAGAACAGTCAGATTTTTGATATTTTGGCTAGAGCTAAAGAGGGTGTGGCGTTTAATTTAGAAGAGGCTGATTATATCGTTAAAAAACAAAAACAGATTTTAAAGAATGCAGATATCGTGGCAAAAAACACGCTTAAAGCTGCAGAAGAGCGGATAGAACATATGCTAGGGACTACTGAAGTTATGCAAAAGGCGGACGCTGAGGCTAAAAATTTGATGAATAAAACTGCCAATAAATGTGATGCTTTGGTTAAAAAAACAAAGGAGCATTTAGATAGTATGTTTATAGAGGCTGAGCAATTTTTATTGTCTAATTTAAGTATGATTAGGATAAATAGGGAAGAACTTAGAGAGGCTATGTTAATAAAGATAAAGGAAACCACATAAAAAACATGCTATATGTGATATAACATGTTTAAATTGATATAAAATGTTTAAAAAAATTCAAAAGATGATATCAAGTGAAGAGTTGAAAGCACTTTATCCCGTTAAGGATAGGGCTTTTAAAATGCAGCGAGATAATGAGATTAAGGCAGCGCTTGAAGGGAGAAATAATAAATTTTTGGTTATTTTAGGTCCATGTTCGCTTGATAGTGAACAAGGAATTTTTGAATATTTATCGGCATTGAAAAATTTTGAAGAATTGGTGAAGCAGAAAATTTTGCTTATTCCAAGATTATTTAGTGCAAAGCCTAGGACATTTAACGGATATAGAGGACTGATGCATGAAGAGGATGGTTTAATCAAAACGAGAAAAATTTTAACGAGTGCAATTAATGATTTTGGTTTAAGTGGGGCTGATGAACTGCTTTATCTGTTTAGTTATGAGTATTTTGAGGATGTTATTAGTTATTATACTATTGGGGCAAGGTCGGCAGTTAATCAAGAGCATCGATTTTTTGCTAGCGGAATTGATGTGGCGGTAGGAATAAAGAATCCATTAAATGGAGACTTGAAATTGTTAGAGAACAGCATTGCAATAGCAAAAAATCCATCGAGTTTTTATTCTAATGGGTACATGGTAGAAACTAACGGAAATCCTTATGCTCATGGTATATTAAGGGGATTTCAAAATAGTTTAGGGGCACATTTTAATAATATGGCTGAAGCTAGGCGGCTAAGGAATAGTTCTATTATTATTGATTTAGGGCATTCAAACTCTAAAAAAAGTCATACTGTCATGAAGCAAAATTATAAGCATATATTGTCACTGCTTTCAAATAAAAATATAAAGGGTATAATGTTTGAAAGCTATTTAAAAGAGGGAAGAAGTGATGAACCTATATTTGGTCAATCAATAACTGATGCTTGTATAGGTTTAAAAGATACTAAAAAAATATTGCTGGATTTATATGAAAGGCTTTAGCATCTTAGTTTTTTAAAAAATTTTATCAAAATATCTTTTTGAATTTTGATTTGTTATAACTGAATATAGATCTGATGCAAAGCTATCCAATTTGTAAATTTGGATAGCTTCTTTAGTGCCGCTAACAACTCTTTTTTCATCATTAGCAGAGATTAAAATATTGGGAAATAAGTCTTTTAATTTAGGCGCAAAACTTTTTTTCATGAAGAGCAGTTTGGTAAAAAAATCGTCTTTGTATAATGATAATTCATTAGATATACCACATATAACATTTAAAATTAAACGTTTTAGACTAATATAAGTCAGATTTTTAGTTTTAACACTTGTTATTATGCTGTTTAGGTCAAAGTTTTTAGAGGCAGCATTTTTTAGTTTTAATAATATTGTGTTGTCACCATAATATTTTAATAATGCCAATCTAGCTATATTATCAAAAAGTTTAAAATTTACTTTCATATCTAAAAAATTGTCGTTGACAAACTTGGGTACAAACTTGTCAAATTGCTGCCCTTTATCTATTAAGCCTCTTATTGCACTAGCGGATGCAAATGGAGGTTTGAGTTCTAGAGAATTATATCCTTTATCTGTTCTTTTAATTAATAATGGGGTTATATTTAGTTGCAGTCTTTTTATTGCAATTAAATATTCTATTGCTAATATATTATTAGGTTTGTTTAAAATCTGCATAATTTCAATTTTGTTGTCAAATTCTTCAGTTGTTGCCATTACTCTTGCTAATGCATAGCTATTGCCTTCTTTTAAAAATCGCATTAAATTTTCTTTAAATCGCTTGCTTTCATTGATTTGAATGTCTACGATATTTTCTAAAATCTTCAAATCTACATCACCTTCAACACCAAAAGACAGCCATTTTACACCAGATATATATGATAGAACTTGTATTGCTCCGTGGCAAAATATTGCAGCGCCATTGGTTGCATATAAAAAAGGCAGTTCAATAACACAATCAGCTCCAGCCTCTATTGCTGCTTTAGCTCTCAATCGTTTATCAAAAAATGCAGGAGCGGCTCTTTGTACAAAATCCCCGCTCATGATGCAGATGATGTCGGCTTCATTGCCTAAAATCTCACGTGTCTTTTTTAAATGATATTCGTGCCCATTGTGAAAAGGGTTGTATTCACAAATTATTCCGCATTTACCAATCTTTTCAAAAATCATTCATCCTCCTAAATCATTGTAATAGTAAACTTTGATATAAGATAGTTTGCAAGTAAAAAAAAGCTGAACCTTAGGTAAGTGAAGTGTCAAAAAGGTCTATTTTTTATTTTACATTTGTTTTGCCATATGTTATGATTTAAATATAACATATTTATTATAGGAGTGTAAAACAAAATGACATTTATTCAATCAATTCATAAAAAAGCTAAAGAGATGAAAAAACACATTGTTTTACCTGAAGGAGAAGAAAGTAGAACAGTAGAAGCGGCTAGCATTATTACAAAAGAGGGGATTGCTAAAGTGACTTTAATTGGTGATCCTAATGTTATCAAAGCAGATTATAAAGATTTTAGTTTAAAAAATATAAACATAGTTGATCCTAAAAAAATTGATGCAAAATATGCGGCAAAATTATTAGAAATTAGACAAGCTAAAGGAATGACTGACCAAGAAAGCAAGGTTTTAGCACAAAACCCATTATTTTTAGGGGCGCTGATGGTCAAAATGGGTGAAGCGGATGGCATGGTGGCGGGAGCTATTAATTCTACGGGTGATGTATTGCGTCCTGCGCTTCAGATAATTAAGACTGCTAAAGGCATCAATACTGTTTCAAGTTGTTTTATTATGCTATTAAAAGAAGGATCGCCTTTTGGGGATGACGGCATTTTGATTTTTGGTGATTGTGCAGTTATACCTAATCCGACAGCAGAGCAGCTTAAAGACATTGCTATATCTAGTGCAGATACAGCAAGATCGATTGGTTTGGATCCTAGGGTTGCCATGTTGTCATTTTCTACTAAAGGAAGTGCCAAACATGAATTAACAGACAAGGTGATACAAGCATTTGAGCTAGTTAAGACTGCCGTTCCTAATTTATTGATAGATGGAGAGCTGCAGGCGGATGCAGCATTAGTAAAAAAAATAGGTGCATCAAAAGCACCCAGCAGCTTGGTTGCCGGATGTGCTAATGTATTGATTTTTCCAGATTTACAAGCGGGAAATATTGGATATAAATTGGTAGAGCGTTTAGCCGGAGCACAAGCAATTGGTCCTATTTGTCAGGGTTTTTCACTTCCAGTTAATGATTTATCAAGAGGGTGCAGTGTTGATGATATAGTCAATACCGTAGCAATGACAGTGCTTCAAAGTGGAAAAGGCAGATAAACAAATAAATTATATCACATATAACATTATAAAACAGATATTATGTGTGATGTAATGTACTCTATTTAAATTTTTGTGTTGTCTTTTTGGGAAAAAGGTAACAAAGGAGAAAATATAATGAAAATTTTAGTAATCAATGCAGGCAGTTCTTCAATTAAATACCAATTGATTGACATGGCTACTGAAGGTGTAATCGCAAAAGGTTTGTGCGAAAGAATTGGTATTGATGGTTCTGTGCTGACTCACAAAGCAGGTGATAAAGAAGCAGTAATTAAAGCTTCTATGCCTACTCACAATGAGGCTATCAACTTGATTTTACAGGCATTTGTAGATAAAAATCATGGTGTATTAAAAAGCATGGATGAGATTAAGGCCGTGGGACATAGAGTGGTTCATGGTGCTGAAGATTTTAGTGAGAGTGCGCTAGTTAATGAAAAAACAATGAAATTGATAGAAAACAACATTGACCTTGCGCCGCTTCATCAGCCTGCAAATATTATGGGCATTAAAGCTTGTATTGCTTGCATGCCTAAAGCAAAACAGGTTGCTGTTTTTGATACTACTTTCCATTCAAGTATGCCTGACTATGCTTATATGTATGCTTTGCCTTATGAGGATTATAAAAACCATAAGGTGCGCAGGTATGGATTTCATGGAACAAGCCATATGTTTATTTCACAAGAAGCTGAAAAAATTATGGATAAAAAAGAATATAATCTAGTTGTATGTCATTTAGGGAATGGGGCAAGTGTGTCAGCAGTTAAAAATGGCAAATCTATTGATACATCAATGGGATTAACTCCGTTAGAGGGTTTAATTATGGGCACAAGATGCGGAGATTTAGACCCAGCAATTGCTGAGTATCTTATGGCAAAACATAATATGAGCATAGCTGAGTTCACTTCTTATATGAATAAAAAGAGCGGTATTGCTGGCATTAGCGGGTCAAGTTCTGATTTTAGGGATTTGTTGGCGGCGATTGATAAAGGTGATAAAAGAGCAAAACTTGCTTTAGAGATGTTTAGCTATAGAGTAGCAAAATATGTGGGTGCATATGCGGCGGCGCTTGGCGGCTTAGATATGGTGGCGTTTACTGGTGGTGTGGGTGAGCATACGCCTGAGGTTAGAGAGTTTGTGCTTAATAGACTTGCATTTATGGGATTAAAATATGATAGAGAGTTTAATGCGAATCCTGGGCGTGGCAAGGTTGCTAAATTAAGTACTGATGATAGCAAAATAAAGGCTTATATTATTCCTACTAATGAAGAACTTGTTATAGCAAGAGAAACTTTAAAACTTGTTAAATAGTTAAGATTAAACAAACAAAAGGAATTAAAAGTTCTACCCCCATCCTCCACATTTTTTAACGAATAATTATAAAGATTAGGTTTTTCATTTACTCAAAATGAGAAACCTATTTTTTTATGTGCTGGACATTTTTTGAAAGAAGAGATTCTTGCAGAATGACAAAATTAATTTTTTAAAGTAGTGTAAAAACTACAATTAAGAAACCATTCAAATTTATGTCATTAGTCAAGAATCTCTTCTACTAAACATCTCTTCTTTATTTTATAGCATAGTCAATTAAAAAACTTTCTTTTGTGAAAATTTTTCACACAATTATCACAATAAATTATATCAATTAAAAAAATCGCCCATCAAGGCGATTTTGCCATAAAACATTGTAATTTTTTGCATTTAATATTCAATTAAATACAAAAA
>Ga0131853_10007031_pt1 | contig 20332 bp, 9 predicted proteins | sample TergutLab28metaG_FD_92764 | JGI IMG/M metagenome (GOLD analysis project Ga0131853, IMG submission 92764) | Labiotermes labralis P1 segment gut microbial communities from Petit-Saut dam, French Guiana - Lab288 P1 (version 2) (version 2) | ecosystem: Host-associated > Arthropoda: Insects >...
CCTCAGTTAGCCAAGAATTCCCTGTGCTATATGGAGCTCGAAGTTTCATTATGGTGTTCACATGAGCCTATCCTGAGCCAGATCAGCCCAGTTCTCCCCTTTCCAACAGATTTTTTAAATGTCCGATTTAATAATTTCCATTTATGCCTAGGTCATACAAGTGGCTTGTTTCCCTCATGAGTTACTATAAATATATTATAGGGTAAACTTGTTGGCTTTGTATTCTAATGCTGAGATCTTAAATATTTATCACATAGTGCTTGAGGAACCTAAACAAGCCATTTTATTAGTGTTATGTTTCTTTAAAGAATTGTGATATCAATAATTCATAAATTAATAAATATTTAACCTATAATTTGTTGTTATGAACATTCTTAAGATATAAAGACTTACAGTAAATTAGATTTCATAGAGTATGCTTGTAATTTTAAACAAAGTGAGTGGAGTTTATTACAAGATATGCAGAAATATGAGACATGGGCTTCTGACAAGGGTATCTTTATTTTTGGTGGTGACATTGTGTCAGACTGAAAGCAATAGGTTACTCCATAATGCTGATGTTGATCCACAAGTCAAGACAGTTTCAAGTCTAAAAGAAAACTAAATAGGTATATGTAGACATATTTATAATGTGGGTGTGCTGTTGCTTAGGCATTCAGAATAACTGAGACATAGGCCACTCTAAAAATACTCTGCATGATGGGACATATGTGAGGTTTAATTGTTTGAAGTGGAAATCCTGATTGTCAGGTACTTCTTGATTGTAAAAATAATTCAAGTAGGAAACAGGCCTCTTAATGTAGAAATTAAACCTCTGTATTAATTTGCAAATTTCCTGCTTAATATTTTGTGGGTATTTACCATCAGATGCACATGCGCTTCTATATTTCACACTAAAATATACATGACATTTTCTCAGTTTTAATTATATGACCAATTTTATATAACCCTTAATGAGAGGTCCAGTTTAAAAATATTTCTAAGTAACTTCTATGAATTTATCACTACAGTTTTTACCATCCCAATTTAAAACAAACTCATGACAGATTGGTGGAATTGGTTTTAATAAAGCTGAAACAGCAAAGTGAAATATGTAAAATATTTGCTTGTTTCAGTTGGAGCACCGATACCAATTCAAAAAGTTCCAGAACCAACAGTGGAACAAATAAATGAACTGCACAAAAAATTCACTGAGGAACTGACAGCTCTGTTTGAGACAAAGAAACATTTGTACCTGCCAAACTCCGAGTCGGTCAATCTAATTATCTTATGAGTGTGACGAATTATTGGAAAAGGGAAGGAAGCTAGAGTCTAGTGATAAACTGCGTATTTTGAATAAGATTGCATCTCACTTGTGTTATATACAGCATATATTCTGGGACCAATATATACATTTATTTCACTATTTCTGTATGTTAAACAGTTTTGTTTGTATTAAAAGATGTGATGAAAGAATGCTGATGAATTTCTTTCTCAAAATTAATTGTCAGTTAGCTCTTACATAATTGGTCCTTACATGATGTAGTACTGTACATATATATGACTTGTTATGTTGAGTCTCTGATTTATAAAATTGTTGACTAATTTTACTGCTATAAACTCAAATGGTGCTTGTTTATAAGGCTATGCACTATTGTGCCATCATGCAGTTGTTCTCTCGGTGGAGGTTCGATATGTACATGTTATGAATGGAGGCAGACACACCCATACATCACCATTAAATACCTAGTTGAAACATAGAGTATATGTAATTTACCAGGAAAAACTGTTTTTATTATTTTTATATGTGTTTAAAAGGGCTGTGTTTTCTTTAGTCACCTTTTGATGTTTAAATTTTGTTATATAAAATGCAATATATCTTCTTGAAAGAGGAGTACAACATATGTGCAACCAGATTTAAATGGAGAATGAGTAAACATTTACAAGGGTTGATTATGTTAATAATAATAATAATAATTATTATTATAATTATTCCTCCTAACATCTTAAATACCTAATAGTATGCAATATGTCCATCAGTGTTTGTTATCTCAGTATGACTGCACTGTTACCTCCAGGTATTTTTCGCTGTACAATCTAAGTGACTTGAAGTGTACATTTTTCATGGTTAACAGGCTGTATGAATGACAAAACTTACAGTATATTACCCTCAGCTTCTCAATAGAGTCGTTATCGTCATTGTCATCATCCTCGTCAGCATCATTATCATCCTCATCATCAGTATTTGCTTAATTTAAAATTAACAGGTATATAACTTAGGTGCAATGTAGGAACCATACCTACATATTCATTAAACATGACTATTGTGATAATGGATAGCAGAATTTCCTAATTTATTTTTTTCATTTTGTAATGCATGATTTGTAATATATCCATTAAAGATTGGTCTACCACAGCACTGTCATTTTAACAACCTGGATATCTGGCTGCGAAGTGGGCTTACAAATATTTATTTGTAACAAATGCTTTATTCAAAAAATGGACTAGCTTTAATATTTACAAAACCAATCAGAAACAAGCTGTACATAGCTTAACTGACTTTCATTGATTTTAATTGATCAGTGATGTGTGTGCTTAGAGAATTGAACTTGGTCTGCATATTGCATGTTATTTCAGTTCATTAGTGGTTGTTGGGTGTTATGACAGTGTGAATGAGGATATGAGAAAAGAGTGAAAGATACTTAACACCTTGTTAAAGACAGAAGTAATTCAAAATGAAATGTTGATTGTTGCTCTATACAGTGGTTTATCTAATGTTAGCTATGTTTAACTGCTTTATTATTCTGTTACTTGTGGATTTATGACAAAATTGCAAGTTCTCTGGTTGGAAGGACCAGAGGATCTATAGTGTGAATGTTACGAATGACTTTCATTCATTCAGTATTTATGAAATTATGAACAAAAATGCTTTCATTGTCAGGAGGAACTACAGTACTGAAGTGCTACATCTGTAGAATGTTATGCCAACATACATGTCAGCAGTATCTCTAGGAACACTGAAATAATTAAATTTCAGAACTACTGCATCTAGTTTAAAATAATTAAGTTTAAAAAGTAAAACATAAAGTTTCTGAACCTTGTACAATTTACCTCTGCTACACTATGCCAGTTTTGTCGAATATTTATAATGGCATCAAATTTTGGTAAACAATGAAGGCAATTGTATATTCCAAAATGGAGTATAATCTATTATCCAGTATTAAATGAAATTATGGTGACAGTGGGCTAAATGAGTTGGCCTTGTTTGTATGCCCATATTTTGGAATGTAATAATCCTAAAATTGAACATCACACATGCAATTTATGTGGGAAGTGATGGATATAAACGGTCAAGGTATAGTTACTACAACAGAAACATTAAAGTTGTGACATCAGCAGCTGAGTGATTTGCTCATATGCATCTGCCAAATGCATAAAACCAACTTTTTTGTCTTACTATCAGCGCAGAACTTCACATAGTTTGCAATGTATTTTAACTTCAGAGTGCCATCTTGATGGCTTACTTACAGAGAATCTTTATTGTATCTGACACCTACCATTTGCCACTTCTTGCAGCTACTCTGTTGCACATGTAGGGCAGAAGGGGGCTAGATTAATACAACATGCTAACTGAAAGTGGTGCCCAGTAGTTGTCAAATAAAATGATAAACTTACATGGATATTAAACCATCTCTGTTGTAACCATAAAATCAGCTTTACGCAAATTGTATATACTAGATGACGTTATGGTGTTAGAGATATTGTCTATTTTCAAAATTTAAGTAAACTTTTGAGATGGCCCCCTGAGGTCAAGCATATCATAATCTTTGCTGATGCTGCATTGGTAGTATTCACTAAAACTGGTTTTATGTACAAATGGTTATGACTTGCTCCACATCCTATTGTCACTTTTGCTCACTTCTGGTGTCATGCAGTGTATAATACGGTATGTATGTGACAATGATTGACATAATGTGTGCAGACAAGTGAATGCTCAGCTGTAAATTGGAATTGTTTGCACATGTATGTACCAGAGTTGCTGCAAGACCAGGATCATAGCAGGCCTAGTAGTGTGTCAAGGCCTCAATTGTAACTAATGTACATTTTCTTCTCCCAGTCAAGTTCTAGATTATCTTGTTGTATTGCTTCTAATTGATTGATTATTGACTCTGTTTATGTCCTGCTCATGGCCGCAGTATGATATGATGTGTAACCCCAAATCACTAGGCAATGTCCAAGTATCAAGTACATCAAAGATGTTCCATTATTACTCATTTTATGAGGTGAAAGACTGATACTGGTAACTGCCCTTTGTAAGAATAAAAGTTCCTGCATAAGTACATAAGATGTAAATGTTGTTGTTTCAAATGTATCATTTTTCATAGTAACAACTATTGGCAAATATTAATTTAAAGGAAGATTTGTAGAATTTAATTATGCAAATTGTAAAGCTATTTTCACGTCTTCAGTAACCTCTTAGTAAAGCATTACTTACTTGAAGTACTCTGGGGCTTGTGGTGTCTGTATATTTGTGTGTTTGTTTTTTCTCTTTCGTACTGGGGGGGGGGGCTGGGTTGGGAGTGGGCTACATCGTTTCATCAGCAGCTTTTTTTTGTATGCATCTTACTGTTTTAATTAGCTGAATCTTTATTCAAATCTGTTGAAACATTGCCTGTGTTACTAAATACAAGTTTGTTGCTGTGGGCAGAAATATGAATATGGATTGTTCTAAAATATGCAACAAATGTCTGTAGGATTATTGTCAATTAAGGGCTATTATCAATTTCTGAGGTCAGCGAAACATTAACATGTGGCCTATAATTGGCCTAGCTCGAAGCCAGAGAGCAATTTATATGAGTTTGTTAGCCATGACAACTTAATGTTTTGTGTGTTCTGTTTTGCTCTTGTTCTCAAGAATCAACACAGCTTACCTTTCTTGAGGAAGGAAATTAGACTTAAGATATTACCATGTTGTCAGTCCGTCTGTCTTTACACACTTTCTTTTAACTTTTGGAGTCGTCTCCCGAATTTCGTATATCTTGGTGTGAATGTTTCACCACTGGAGCACAAACCAACGGCATACCTTTTAATTTTCCACGTCCAACATTAAGAGCCGCGCGAATTCGAGAATGCAGAGTAAGTTGAAAAGGTTTTCGCAGCCTGCGTACATGATGATTCCATTCTTCTGTTTTATGACTGCGTTAACGGGTATTCAGAAAACGGCAGTTCGAGGCAACCCAAGGTGCTCGTCTTCGGAGGTCGATAGTTCCTCTTGTAGGACGTCGGAATTCCACCGCCCATTTACGGATTGCCATATTAAAAAAAGAACGGAATCCTCCGAACATACTTTCATTGGCTATTAACGCCAAGGAACAAGTTCAGTACGTAGAAATGACATCAGTTTAAACGCAATTCGGACCCTTACCGTGTTTAGCGTGTAAAGTACCAGTACAAGTCTGTGTTCCTCTGCCTCTAATATGCAGAGCACAGCGTAAGACGTAGTAAAATGGCGCCTTCCCCACCCCCAAAATGCATTTTTGCTACAGTAACAATTTTTGCAAAGAGTAATTAATTGTCGATGCGAATGCATGATACATTTTATTGATTGAATTGGCTTTGCGGTTTTCCCCGGGGGGTTTGTTATCTCTGATGCTTTCATCCCGTGACAGCACTGAAGCTGTGATTGTTTATGCTTCGGTTAACTATCGTGTTTGAAGATTCGGGTCTTCTGTGATGTCATGCTGTGGCAATGGACAAGTAGTTCCCGACTTTTCGAAGGGTCGTTGTGTATTCATCTTATGGTTCAAAGAGTCCAAGAGTAATTCTGTTTAGTTTACAATCCTTCGAAACGTCCGAAATACTCGTCGAACGAGACAGCGTCGTATTCCAGAAGACGTGAAAACTTCAGTAACATTGGTTTACAACTCCAAAAATTGCATCAAACCTTCTAAAATAAAGTTTATTACATTATCCTTATCACTTGTATTATGAATGTATGGAACACGTACTTGACACCGTATAATGGCTGTGACCCACAAAGTGCAGTAATGCTATCTTGAGTGACACTATCAGTGTTGTTATGGCTAAATTATTAGAACGCAGCTACTTTCTGTTCTCCATTAATTCTGCAGTGTTTCGGAATTGCGCACATGTACTATATACGAGTATTACAGTAGAACATGCGTACTCTTTCCAACATTGTTATAACACTGGTTAACACTTCTCTGTAACTTTTTTAAGCACCTTTTTAATTGTACCAACCAACTGCACAATGTTTATTCGTTACATCCATTATTGTATTTCTCCCTCATGTTTCGTTGTTATGTTTACCATCATCAGGGAGAACTTTGGTGCCCTTTGCTTAAAACCACGTGTTATGTAGCTATTAACTATTAACGTTCATAATTAATAGCTACGTAACGACATATGGATTTAAGTAAAGGGCACAATTTTTTCCCTGATGATTTTGTAAATTATAACGCAACAAGTAGGAAAAAATAAAATAAGGTGTGTAATAAATAAATTTTGCGCATTTGGTTGGTATAATTAAAAATGTGTTTAATGATATGAAATGCACGGAATGGAATGCTTCAAAATAATTGGTTCTCTGTAACCGTTGTAACCTTATACAGGCGGTAGACTCCCGTTGCACAAAGAGCTGTTCCTAATGCACCAAGCGCCAAAAGCGTCCAACGTATCACCTGAAATTAAAAATTAATTATTTTCTACAGAAAAATATTAGTGATACAAACACTTAGGTTTCGAAACTACAAAACTTACAAATTATTTAGATGCAGTGCATTGTACAAAGGGCTTTACTATTAGTGCACACTTATGATATTCCACGTTTTGAGTTTCCGACATTCCTGAAAGGGTTTTAATGGGTATATTTATTGTTTTACACACCAAAACCTGCAGGCCGTGCAAAGCATAACCCCTGTCTTTCGTGTATACATTTTCTGAACAATAATTAGTTTCACTAAAATACACATCGCAGTGAATACTTGAGGAAGTACGTGGAAAAATACTTTCTGACTGTGAAGTGTGTTTTATCAATTATTATTAGATTGGCAGCAATGTGTTCATATTTTAAAGTATAAAAAACCCTAGTTAACCATTTAAACGTCGAGTTAAATCCTATCTGCCATTTGCTGGCATTATTAAGGGCTCACCATATTATCCACGTTAGCGGGGTAAAGGTTAAGCCTGTCATTATGCTGTAGAGGTTTATGTAGGGTTGCGGCGGGGAGACCATAGGGAAAGAGACCACTTAGAAGACGTAGGTATAGATTGGAGGATAATGTTAAAAGGTTTTTTGGAGGGGGGGGGGGGGGACGGGCATGGATTAGATTTATCTGGCTCAAGATGGGGACAGGTGGCGGGCTTTACGAATGCGGTAATGAACTTTGGGTTTCCATAAAATGCGGGGAATTTTTTGACTAGCTAAGGACCTGTTAGCTTCTCAGGAAGGACTTCTTCATGGATTTAGTCGCTATTCCCTCATTGTAACGGTGCTTAGTAGTTATACCGATAGGAATACCAAGCGGGATTGAGAGGCCGGAAACCGAGTCCCGAACTTTCACGAAAACAAATCCCCATTTTTTATAGTTTGAATATTCATTGACACCGTGATTTGATGTGGAAAATAAATTATCACTGTAGGGTTTTATGGGCAAATATAGTTGTGTAGGGATATTTATTTATTTCGGATCCATCACTTGCTGCCTTTGGAAGGCCAGTATATTACATCAAGGAGAAAAGTTCTAGAATGCATGTACAGTAGCTATAGAAAGTTTGCCCACATGTTGCGGTTGAAATCATTCATAATATTTTGCGGCTGTCTGTTAATACAAGGAAAAACTGAAAAAAAAGTAGTTGGGAAAAACGGAATGTAGGGTGGTAAAGTGACAATATGGCCAAGGTGGCACTGATGGAAACATATCTCTGTGGTCTAATGGTGAAATATTGGTCGTTGTGGTAACTTGAGGGGTTGAAAATAAAAAGAGATTGGGGTATTTTTTGATGATGTCTATTTCTGCAAAAACCTCTGTCGGAAATATTCTTTCTAGTAGCAGCAGGGTTGTTATTCCTTGAAGTTCAATATCTTAGTAAAATGTAGAGAAATGTACAGAATTTCATACTCATTGAAGTTCGGGGTTTCTGGCTTTTATTGTTAATAATGTGTGATGAAAATTCAAGGGGCTTAATGACAGAGTATGTGCAGTAAACGAAAGTCAAAACCAAACACTGACGAGTACAAAATGGCGAAGACATTGTTTTTGATTCGTGTTGGTACTTTGATGGGACAAGTTAGGCCATGCCTTCCGTGCAGAATGCTTGTGATGTAAGGTACGTCGAGACGAATTGTGATTTTCTGCGTTAACACATTCTGTACAAATAGATTTGAGGTGGTATTAAACCTAACATCCATAGCATTGTGTTTACATATACAGTACATTAAGCATCAGGCAACAATGTACAATTTTATTAAAACAACAGTTATCTAATACACACCACACACCTTTCAACTGGAATTCTGTTCATATTCAGGAGAATGACATTTTTTCTATCGACAATAAAATGGAAAATATTCCAATAATGAAGTAAACAGCACCTGTAAAATGAATTAGGCAAAAGTGGTAGATGACGTAATAATTGGATTTAATGCGTTTTATTGCTGATGAAAAAAATTCACCGTCAAATATAGAGGATGTATGACGACAAAAGTTTTTTAAATAGCAGGGAGTGCTGCGTTACGATAGTCATTTAGAACTTACAGAGAAAAATTAAATTGACTTATTGAAGATCCCGTCCGTACCGCTCAGTAAACACACTTGACCTGTTATAAAAACCAGTCAATTAATGCAGCCTAAGGAAAGTGTCACTTCTTCTTAGGCGCTTTCGCGAAAGTGTGAAAAGAGACTATCGGCTTCGTTATGTGTATTCGTCTGTCCGTACGCGTGGAGCAATTCGGCTCATACGGGAAGGATTTTCGCTTTATATGATATTAAAATATTTTCGAAAAATCAGTCGAGAAAATTCTCGATTTTTTACAATCTGACAGGCATGAGCGATACTTTATATGAAGACACACGTACATTTATGGTAGAATCTCGCTGAATTCTTCTTAGCGTGAGAAAAGTTTCAGACAAAATTGGTGGAGAAAATCAAACATATATTTTATGTTCAGTAACTTGTTTTTTCTCCGAAAATCGTCCTCTTTATGAGATAAAGTGGAAAAATATGTTGGAGCTAGACAGCCCCAAGGTGACAATACAATAGGGCGAGGAAAAGATTCAAGAAAAAAATTTACAATATTCAATACTTACCGCCCTTCCACGGCAACAGTGGTTACGCGAACCCCCTTCAGTGTTAAGTTATGCGTACATTGCCTGTCTTTTACTGATATGTGGTCAGGAAGTAACATTTTCTAATGTTAAACCTGGTAGTACGTAAAGTATCCGCCAGGCTTTAAGGAGGTAATGTGGTGTACTCCAGGAATTAACGTAAATCCGAAGCCCACCTACCCCAGAAGACCCCATTACGGAATTCAGCACCTTAAAATTCTCGAACCTTACTTATGGTCAGACGTACTTTATCTTGCCAGCATTTGTTGTCCATACACTGTCGATATCCCATAGTCGTGAAGGTAACAGACATATACAGCGGGATCCAAATATTTGATAACAGCCTGTACAACAAGTTGTCTAACTTCTTTCTCAGTAGGAATGACGGTCTGTTTACAAGGTCACGCATCTGCAAAAGAAAAAGACCAGAGGTTTTTTTGTTATTAGTATCATGTCGTTTGCCTGAAGGAATTGGGAATAAGTAAGCAAAACTTGAAATAATGTGAAATGCCAACTTGATGCAACAAGGTAAGTTTACTAATGTGTTCTTAGCTCGACATGTTTCGCGTACATATGCCCATCTTCAGGAGCATTAGATGTTGAGTTACAGCATATGGTTTTCTGCACCGAGTTTTTGGATGGGTGGTGGTCTTGAGAGCCGCTGTGTAGATCGTGTGTACGGTGCGGATGGTGCCTTGCGACTCGCACAGCACCATATGCTGCAACTCAACATCTAATACTCCTGATGATGGGCGTATGTACCCGAAACATGTAGAGCTAAGAATACATCAATAGAATTACCTAGTTGCATCAAGCTGGCATTTCACTTTATTTCATGAGGCAGATGCACGGTCAAAGAACCCTCAAGCAAAACTCCCCATCAACTTTGGTGGCTTTACTGACATTCTGTTCTGAACTGTTCGGTACAAAAATTGCATTTTATTGTATTCGATACAAACATTTTGTAGTTAATCAGAAACTTAGTGACATGGAGTTGAAACTGATAGCCAAATTGTCGCATCACATCCAAAGGTTTCATTGCTAAAGGCAGGAAAGATAGCGGTTGAGAGAATGGTTTCGCGCGGTAGTAGAGGGTCGTTTGCAACATCAGTACCAAAGAGCGAAGTGCTTTCCAAGTCATTTAGCCAACTGCAGCACACCGGACAGCTAGCACGTGATTATATCCCTTGCTACAGCGCATCTGCAGCCATCCGCCTTCGTTCTTGCGTTTCAAACTAGTCGCCCTGAAATCCTACGATTTATTAATTAAAATTGTGCTAGTATCGCCTAATTCTTCTCCAAAGCTCATTTATTTGATGTCCAACAACATAACGGATTTTTCAGTGGATTTCTCCATCTAAATTCTGCATGCTTTCCTTATCTGCCCATATAATTCCAGATTTTCAATATTTATGAAATCGACTTTACTTACTGCGAATGTTGGATTGTAAATGTATGCTGGATTTAATTCATTTTTTCACCACATTATTTTCTTGAAGTCTTTAAGAAATTTGTTCTGTAACAGACTACAACCCATGGGCCTTAGCCTCAATAAAATTAAGAATATTTTTTGATTAATGTATAGTATTACCTCCAAATAGTTGTACATGGCAAGGTCACATATGCTCTCAGCGTCAGTGTTTCTTATCGCAGAGAATTCCTTTAGCACTACCGATATGTCGTTGTACTTGAGCAGCAATTGGTCCAGCAGACGGCAGTCCTCGAATCCCTGCAGTGTTATTGAGTATTTGCTACAAACATTCAGAGACTTTGGAGATGGCGAGGTTATTGTAAATTCTTGTAGTATAAAATTATAATGTAAGGTGAAATGTGTTGGGGTGGGTGAAGAGAGACTGGGGCTTCCCTTGTCCCTACAGCATATTCAAAACCCATTTTGTTTCTGTACTTTGTACTTGCAAACTCTTCCAATTTTTGTTAGTGTCCTGATATAGTAAAAAGGTAAAGGTAAGGCAGTCCCATTACAGATCTGGACAGGCCCAGAGGGTTCCAGGAAGTTAAGGTTCCCAGATTCCATGACAACGACACAGTATGGTGGTAGGTTGTCAGCCTTACGCACCGGCCGCCTTCACCCTTAGAAAATACTCCTGGCACTTATTTCTGTTAGAGGCTGAGTCGACCCCAGGGCCATTGTGCAATCGGAAGGATTTTATGTCAATGAAAAATCCATTGACACCAGCTGGGATCGAGCCAGCGACCTACCGATTTGTAACACAGCACCTTAACCGGTGTGATACCGCGGTACCGTACTGTAATATAGTGCGTGTGGGAAATACAAGAAAACTGAAAATTCTCGACATAATTCTTGAATAAAATTTCATTCAATAATATGTCAGCATCATATTATCTATAATATCCTACTTTTATATTTGTAGCTGCCAATATTGACACTGTATTTGTAAATTGGCTGTGATAAATAGGTCCCCGTCACCACGGCGTGGTGCGTCCTCGGGTTGCAAATGGAAGGACGGCCTCCAACATGGAGGGTAGCTGCGAATACATTGAATAAGCAGTCGCGGACAGCAGACAAAGGGCGGTCCTCCAGCTTGGAGGTTGGGCGAGGTGTTGACAACTCATCGTTAAAACTGGCTTTGTTACAAACATGAACACTTGCCTCGAACTCTAAACATACTTTTTGATGATAAACAAACGGGTCCAAACATCACAGTGCAATTTATTGGTGCCTGCTTATTTCTGCCGATATTTTTTGTTGAGGCGGTTGAAAGAAGTCGCATGAACAGTTCGGATAACGACACGCCAGGCCTGTTACGGCATTCCCTTCTAGCGCCATTTGACTTATGCCAGAAAGTCAAATGCTCCCTTCCGCTAGCGAGGGTTCTGACTATACACCAAAGGTCACATGACCAGTGTGAGTAGACCACTGGAGAGGGAAAGGTTTTGGAGTGGATTATGCAGGTGGTTGTTGCTTGGGATTCTTTCCGTGGACTCAGTACAGCAAGCGCTAATAACGGAAAGTAATTTGTCGCATTGTGTCTGTATAACCGCCGGGAACCCAGTGCCACGGTTAATTAAGGAGAAGTTATTGCGTGTATTTGTAGGAAACTTTGTTCTTCTTGTTAGTAGCGCAGTTTTATGTACGGTTCTATATAAAAGTACGTAATACTGGACATTACAGAAGTGATAATATAGATGATGTGTGGATTACGAGTGAATTATCAAGCCAGATACACCGTATTTATGAAACTTCAACGTGTGATATCCAGTTACTGCACTAAAATTTTCGAAGTACTACAGAAATTGGCAGAAACATATGAAAACGAACCCAATGAATGTGTGATTAACAGTGTTTGCAGAATTTTGTGATGGGTTAGGTGACTTTCCTGGACTGCTTGACCCTGAAGATGAAGGCATTAAAATACTTCGAAATGTCGGTATGTGTTTACCCAGCGACAATGCATCACACCTCAGAAGACTGGTACTGGTAGTATTTGTGTTACAAGTTCAATGTGTTATACTGTCTCGGGTCGTGGGCAAAAGCTTTAAGAATCTCTGTTCTACTGGTTAGCACTTTTACGTGCTTTGTAGGTCTGATATTCAAACACATTACTGGGAACGGCCTATCGCAACACCGTGGAATTCAGAGGCAGTACAAGCTAGGATAGATATTTCAAAATAATTCAGCCACTCACTGCGTTCATTCCTTGCCCGAAGAATGGAACCATTGCATGTGCTGCGTCACCAATAATGAGAGCCCTGCTGCCTAGATGGTAGGGGTTGCACTGGAAGATAAAAGTTTTAATGCGTACTTCAGATTGTATGGTAAATAGTGCTCGATTTTGAAAGCAGTTTATGACAGAATGGAAGATAATTTATGTTTGTTGTCGGTCACTTCATAAACCGTTAATATTTTTCTAATGATAAACTTTTCAATATAGTGTGGTCGAAACCTATAGTAACATGGAAGGAAGTTAAATTAGGAAAACTGAAGGAAATGATATCTAATGTGTTTTTGTAAAAATGTACGAAACGAGCCAATTTTTATGGCACTTTTCAAAAATGAACATTATTTTTTGAAGATGGTGTACATTATGAACGGAGACGTGAAGTGAATATTCTGTCAGGGGCTTCATCTCTCTTTGAACATACTGTACATAAAGCACTACAATTCTGTACTAAGACGCTGCATTACACTGGACAAAACAACACTAACTGAAACGATTTGAAAATGAAGCGATACTAGATTATTTGGCTTTGGAATTATTCACTGTTTGGATTTTTCCCGTTATAATTGATTGTTTGAAATAAAAATTAAAACACTACGTTTTTGGACAGGATCTTCCTCGGTCCTCAGACAAACGAATGCTGTAAAGATCCACTCAGTGCGACACATTTGGCAAGCTATTTAAAACCTCTGGGCTTTAGATCTTTACCTTTCGGACCCAAATGAATAGATGTTCACCATATTTTTCGATTGAGAAAGGGAACCAAAACTGTCCCCGAAAGGCCATGTTTCATTTTTGATTTTAAACACGGGTTATATGTACAGTGAAAATGGCGATTGATTAGAAATGTGATATACCACTGTCAGATTTTTATTAAATCATATTAAAATAGGTTACTTGGTTTCAAGACAGATTTTCGAAACGTCCAATTCTGATGACGAAGAATATTTTCTTCCTTTTGATGCATTTCTATGGATACACAATATTTATCGCCAATGGTGCAACACGTTGGTGATAAATTTTATGTAGGTAATATAGCTAGCTGCACAGAAGATGTACAATATTACATTTTTATGATGCTAAATAAGGGCGAATACGAAGCAGGGAATATTTTCTATGCGACAGAAACAAAACTAAAAGCTTTCAGAGCTTCGGTGATTTAACATCTGGTAATCCGTCCAGGTTTTGGACTGAAGAAATGAGAGGAGGATTTTAAATCAGTAATAGCAAATGGTCTTTGCGTAAAGGAAATGGAATAAACTGACTAAGGTTTGTGTCCACTCAGAGATTGCATGTTGATATTTTTTTCTATTATAAACTAGAGAATTTACTACATACATAAATTTCTTAAATATTCAAGTAGTGCTTCCTTCTGTTATTTGTCATTGCAGCTGTTTGGAATCACTGTTTAAAAAATTATGTATTAAGTGCAATATTCGGAAAAAAAATTTTAACATACCTCATGTAATATATTGCCCTATAATTCATAGTTAAGCTAATTATAATCGAACATATTTTTTGAGGTTTTCATTTTTCTGGGATGTTACACTGGGTAACATCGCGGAAGAACCAAAGTCTTGACTACAAAGTGGCGGAAGCCTGAATTCTCGTATGTAGTTGTGGCGCTGACTGTTTCGATTATCATTTCACAGCTGCTCCATCACTGACGCTATGTAATCTTAACAATTGAGAGTGTCATTTAATAACACTTATAACACAACTATTTGTGACGAGTATGCCTTGAGAATACATGTAAAAGTTAAGGTGAATCAGAAAAAAAATACAAAATTTATTTGTCGACCTATAAAATGTGTAACTTCGTGTAATGGTTAATGTTTAATAGGTAATGTTATTAACATATTATGTAACACAATTCAAATTTTGAGCGTTTTCAGGCCTGTTAGCAAAACTGCGGAAAGGGACTATTAACTTTGTCATGTCTATCCGTCCTTCCGCATAGAACAATTTAGCTCCCACTTGGAGGATTTTCATGAAATTTGATATCAAAATATTTTATGACAATCTATCGAGAAATAGCGGTTTCCCTAAAATCTGACAAGAATAACAGATACTTTACACGAAGACCTGTATACATTTATGATAATATCATGCTGATTTTTTGTTAAAATGAGAAATGTTTCAGACAAATTTGTATACAAAATCAAAACGCACATTTTAGGTTCAATAGCGTTGTTCGGAAAATCTTGCCTTTTATGAGGTAATGTGGAAAAATATGATTGAGCCAGATAGGCCACCGATGGCGGTAGAATATTGCACATGCGCATTGCATGCTGTATAACTAAGGTTACGGACACTCAGAATAAGTAACATTTATTGCGTTTCTATGGCAACAATGGTTACACTCGTTATTAAGTTACAGTGCATTGCCTGTCCTTTTAGTTGTTATCAGTGCCGGTTTTGTGTAAGAAAGAACCTTAACGAACGGCTACGACTTGTTTAGAGTACAGTAAGTGTATTCATGGGCCGCGATAGCTCAGTCGGCATAGCGACTCGCTACGGGCTGGACGGTTCGGCGATCGAATCCCTGTGGGAAGCGAGATTTTCCACACCCGTCCAGAAGGGCCCTGGGGCCCATCCAGCCTCCCATACAATGGGTATCGGTTCTTTACCGAGGTAGAGCGTCTGGGGCGTGGCTTTGACCACCCACCCCCGTCTAGCGCCGAAGTTAAAGAAAAGGTAGAGCTATACATCTACTCCGTCTCCGTGCCTTCGTGGGTTGTTCTAGGATGAACTTTCCTTATAGTAAGCGTATTCGGTACAAATGCAAGCAGCAGAATGATCAATGTCAGAAGTCCCGCGGTAGGTAAAGACGAACAAGGTTTAAGTTTTTTGACATATTTCATTTTTGACTTGTCATTTGTTTCAAATTTTTCAAAATATCTGCAAAGCATATTAATAGGGATTCGATCAGTGGGTATCCTAAATGTAAAACGGGCACACTCTTTACCATTGTAATTATCTGGAATACCTTTATGGACACGAGGGTGGAAGGTGTCGTATCAAAGTAATCTGCAAGAAGTCGGCGTTTTCCAATCAGTGGGATGGAGTCGGGAAAATGTTGCGTGAAAAATTTCAGTAGTCTTGTCGGAGAGTCCAGTTCCTCGAACTCTGTGAACGGCATGAAAAGTGTGATGGTCCATGATCGATCTTGGTTGGGCAGAGCGATCATCATGAAGGCGCCTCTGGGCCAAATGTGCAGGTAGTTTGGCTCCATAGCGAACTGCAGGCGAAAACAGCAGCACGTGAAATTTTATCTAACTGGACGACAGTCTTTCGAATTGTGCGTTTTCACGGCACTTACTTCATAGATCAGGAGCAGACAACATGATTTTGAGGCATGCCGCGAGTATGGCATGTAATTCTAAATAAAAATTCCATTCAGTGTTGTGACAATTATATAACCAAAGAATAAGTTTAGAAATTGCTTGAGTGATTTTTATTGTAGTTTGCCAATATGTAAAACTTAAGATTCAAACATATTTGTTAATCAACAAAAATGAGTGTGAAAATTTGCAATAACTTTGCAAGAACTGTTGAAGAAATTTTGGCCGAATATCTGCCATTATTGCGTATTTGTACTCCATCGTCAAGCTTACCCCATGAGTTTGAGGTTTGTGTTCTGAGTTGGTCAAACTTACAGAAGAAAATATTTGATTTAGCACTAAGGAGAAGGGAATTTCTCTGTTGTTCCGATGTTAAAGGAGGATATTTTATCGTTTTCAAAATTTTTTGTGCCTTAATTTTCGCTGAGTACCTTTTCAAATATGTTGTTCTGCATTACTATATCTTTTTACACAAACAAGTGAAAATTTCCGCTCATTAAAGTGGTTTAATTTAAATACAAATTCTTCAGAGCCGATCGTTAATATCTCGTGTTTGGCGATTATCGAACCTGGTGTAGAACCCTGACTTACGTTGTGAACGTTTAAGTATACAAACTGTAACGCTTCCGGGGATCATGTAAAACACTGCTGAAGTACAAAACGCAAGACCCAGGCAATTATTTTGGCGCTATCTTAGTAATTAACTAACTTAATGCACAAATTCTTCTTTTATAATAAGTTTATTATATGCCTCTACATGTTTCGAGCACTATGTGCTCATCTTCAGGAAGTCAAAGTTGTATTATACAGTATCTGGTATCGTCACACCTGTAGGTGGCCGTCCCGTGCACCGGACGGCCACCTACAGGTGTGATGATACCAGATACTGTATAGTACAATTCTGACCTCCTGATTATGAGCACATAGTGCTCTAAACGTGTAGGAGCATATAATAAACTTATTATAAAAGAAGAATTTGTGCATTAAGTTGGTTAATTACTAAGGTTATACTGAGATGCACGTTCAGCAAAACATAAAAAAAAAACTTTTAGTTTTATCGACATTTCACAGAAACTTGCGGTTCCGTTGCTTTAAGTGATGGTGGTGAGGTAAGAGGTTTATCTGGTACGTTGTACCTATTGCTAAACAACATGAATTCACATCCCAGAAGAGAGTGATCTTAATATCAACCAGTGAGGACAGCACGACTCATAGGAAGACTTCCTATTGCATTTATTGTCCCTGTCGCTATCCTGAAATAACCTACGTGCACATATTCTGATCTCAAGCCAATAAATTTAGATTTATGAAAGCAAAGACGTACAAAACCCACGTATACTCGTAATTATTAATAGATCACGAGACATACACTACGTCTGAAATTTGTTTCGATTCCCAGAGAACTGATCGTGGCTACCCCAATGGTTTCGGCGTTATACTTTTTCATCACGGGTCATAGGTTACTGACTACTGGTGGAGCATTTCTGTGGTGTTTGAAAGAAGACGACGACGACACTCACCTCACCGTCCTGTCCAGGTGGCATGCAGAGCTCCAAATATCCGTGCTCGATGTAAGTCTGACTGAAGTTGTACCTGGGCTGTTTCATGAATTGGCGTCTCACGGTAGAGAAGGCGCCGTCCGCTCCCACAATCAGGTCAGCATTTTGCAGTACAGTTTCATTAGTGGTCGTCCTTCAAGGGACGGAAAATTTGGTGCGAATGTTAAAATAGGCCTAGTTCAAGGCTGTGAGATTTTACACAAGGTTTATCTGACTTGTTAAAGGGCTCCTAAATTTTATAACTGAAAGAATTCCGTCAACTTTTTGCCATCGGAAGTGAACAAAGGGAATAATGTATTTTTATGTTCTGCACAAGAGCGTATAGCCGTCAATAATACCTTTAAATAATTATCATTACAGTATCATCAAATATAAAGCAGGCTGTGGTGCATTGTAGCCCACAGGGTATTTTCTGTCTTTCGTCTAGGTAGTCCTGTAAGGTTTTGCAAATGACATACCGTCTCCTGTTGTTGCTGTAGTCCTGCGTGTGTTGGCTAGTGAAACGTAAATATTTATCTTCATGTTCTAGAATTATTTTTTTAACAGATTTAGAATTCTTAGTATTAGATTCTCATGGTTGTATTGTTATGTACGTGGAATTACTGAATACTTTCTCTCCAGCATTTAAAACCCACACAAGCAGGCACAATACTCGTTGAACATTAAAACCTCAAAATCTTTTCCATATACTCTATTTCAACAAACAGAATTAACTGAATGTCTTTCGCTACAGAGACAAAGAATTATCTGTGAAGTAGCATCCGAAGTATTAATGCTACATTTGCTTGAAATTTGTAATTCAAAAAGTTAAAGAAGTTATAATTTATTTTCCTGATGGTACAGGTAGTTGTACGGACGAGGTACCAAAGTGTGTTAAATTTGGCTAGTAGGTCTCAGTGATGAATAGATCGTCAATTGTTTTACTGTTTAAACAATTTAGGTTATTGCTTTTGCCACACATGGCTACAATATTCTGAGAAATTATAAGGGTTTCTCAATGTAAATTAACTCATCTTTCTTTCTGTTTCGTTGTCATTCCGATCGCCACTGCTGAACAGTATGATTCTACACTTTCCCACCATACAGCTTTTCTACTTTTTGTATGATTTCTTACAGGCGATTACTTGTACTTGTGGCAAAACCAACATCTGTGTTGAAACACAGGCTTTATCCATCTGGCCGTAGGAATTCAAAGTAGTCTTTCCCACAAAGCTTTCCAATCAGCTTTCTGTACGCATTTCCTACGTCCCTTATGCCTCCCACGTGTTCCACTTATTCAATATTTCTTAAATTTTCATCTCAAAAATATTTAGTGACGGGTAAAATGATGGTCTTTTTATGTAATTTTAATAAACATCCATTCACTTCCACCCTCTTGGGCCCAATTTTTTCCTCAGTACCCTGTTCTCAAACCCTCCTCAATCTACGTTCGTCCGTTAATACAAAGGCAAAGGTCACCCCGTAACAAATCATGCAGGCACAGAGGGGAAGTAGAGGTACTGGATGGTGGAGGGTGGTCAACGCCACGCCCCGCGCGTTTTACCCCCAGAAAAGAGACCTGGTTCACATTGTATAGAAAACTGCTTGTGCCGTAAGACGGGTGTGGTAAGACGAGGTGAAGAGAAAATCTCTTTCCCTCACTGCGTTTCGAACCCAGAACTGTCAAGCCCGTAGCGAGTCTATACAGACCACGCCATTTCCGCCCCCGACACTTTTTGTGACAGATCAATTTTTCAGACATACTAACTCGTGTCCTTCATGATCGCCTGTACTTACATGAAATTTTGCCAATTACTTCGCTACTGCATAATGATTTATGACATTCCATGTCTGAAAATTTGTGTCCCCTTTTCTTTACACAAACACAAGTCTTTCCAAAGATTGTGCCAAAATACTATGCACTGTGTAACAATTTGTAACATACCGGAATTTTTACGATGAGAATTTGCTAGAAATCTACCCAACCCATTAGATGTCGCTCTTCATTGAATGTACCTGGCAGCTACCCTAGGGATCTGGATGCCATTTGCTCGATCAGAAAGCCGATGGATCGCGTTGTGCCTTTGTGATTAAGACACTTTCTTCACACTTATTAAATTTGTACTTACAATTGAAAACTCATGCAGCCTTCTTGGAGATTAGCATGGATTAGCCTGTGATTGAAATGGAGTTTGACATTGAAGTCTTTTTCGGATGCTGTTGGAATGAACACCAAAAACAATATGAACCACAGATTCCTCAAAATTGAATTCGTAAATATTTTAAAACTACTAAATTTTCTATATTTATTAAAACCAACTAATTGCACATACTTGTCAAACCATTTAAAACCACATTATTGGATTAAAATGGATTTAAAATATCTCCTACATGTTTCAATCCCTCTATGGGATCATCCTCAG
>Ga0131853_10007032_pt1 | contig 20332 bp, 8 predicted proteins | sample TergutLab28metaG_FD_92764 | JGI IMG/M metagenome (GOLD analysis project Ga0131853, IMG submission 92764) | Labiotermes labralis P1 segment gut microbial communities from Petit-Saut dam, French Guiana - Lab288 P1 (version 2) (version 2) | ecosystem: Host-associated > Arthropoda: Insects >...
ACTTTAAAAAAAATATATTAACAAAGTTAATATATAAACACCCCCCCCCCCCTTGTGCCCCCCCCCCCCCAAAAAAAAAAAAGAAATGTGTAAGAGGTATGAAGGCATTTGTTTCCAAATTACGCGCGGTGTAAACATTAAACAGTAAATGAATCTTGTGAAAAGGTAGTCCTAACTCTTTTGAGTGGAAAGATACTCAAAAAATGTAAAAATTGTTCTGAAGGTACATTCCGAAACTGATCTATAACTGTCATTGTGTGGTGGATTTTCAGAGGATTGCATTTATTGGTTCTGAATTGTATGAACTGTTTCAGGGAACTCACTTTGGAGAATAAATATCATCCAGGTTGTGAGGTTTGGAGTTCTTAGGCCATTCAGTATGAAGATTGGTGTCTGTTGGGATGTGACAGTGTGGTTTGGTAGATGTACCAGGCTACACTGTGTCACATCCCAAAAGACAGAAGTCTTAAAAATCCAGGACATATTTTTTCACATATATTTTGTGGCAAGGACTTACTGCAAATTTTTTTGTATTTGATTCACAGATTTAGACAGAATATGTTATTTTAGTAATACACTGAGCTAAATAACGCTGGATTCCCAAGCAGTTACATTTTGAGGAAGTGTCCGAATGTATTTTTTTGTGGGTGTTTATGTTTTTGTAGTTTCTTTCAGAAATTTTGGTAACTACGAATGTTCAGACCTGCTATGCATTTTTTTGTCTGTAAAGATACCATTCATCTTCCAGGAACCAAACACATTTCAGTACCATTAATGATCTGAATTTATGTTTGGGAGGTACTAAGCTCAGGTTTCAGCTGGATTATTGTCTGTCCTGACTGGGTGATTTTTGTGGTTTTATCAGTGTCATGAGTGCAGTGCAAGGAAGTATTCACTGTGTCTGCTTCATTCCAAGTCCTTTCAGTTTCTCATTTATCAGACACCCTATCATTTGATGCTATATAATTTTAAATATTGACACTGTCATTAAACACCACACAGAGAACCTTTCAGAGATGAAATGTGTTACAGAATGATATTTTAATTGCTCAAACCTAACTGTGACCATATTTGTACTTGTATAATAATTATGATGCCTTGACATGTTACAATATTTTGATCGTTTTCTGTTCATCACATTGTGATTTAATATGCAGCTATTTTAATTAATTGATTGTGTTTACTACCTTTTGCATAGATAGGATAATATTACAGTGTATCTGAGGTATGGTGTGGAAGGGTTGACTGAATGCGTAGGGGACATGATAGAAACCGTTGGTGTGTGTGTGAGTTTTAAGAATAATCCTTATCAGGTTGCAATAATTCCATCTATTATGTGAGAACTTGAGTCATATTTCAGCATGGTTATTTTGTACTTTCAGCAGCTTATAATCTGGATGGGTCCACAAGTACAGCTGTGTTTATTCCACACTTTTTTTAGAATAAGGCTTTTAGTCACATTTTCATTCCTGAATATATTGTAAATGACCTGGTGTTAGTGGATGCATTCCTCAGTACAATTCAACTGAACTATTAGATGTTCATATTTATGTTATGATTGCTTCTCATGTTATCAGTTGCAATGTGTACTAGCACAGAAATGAAGTCTTTATAGTTGGTGACTAGACATGTGATTCTTAAAATGGATTCCATCTTCTAGAGTAACCAGTCTGGTGCCATACATACATGTATGAAAATGCTGAAAAGGTTTCAGGTACCAATACAGAACAAAATCTTTGCCAATAACCATTATTCTCTACAGAAACATAATAAGTCTGAAGGTATTCATTTCTGCTGATAGATTGTAAAATTGTGTTTGCTGATACTCTAATGACAAAATGAAAAATCAGACACACCCAGCACGAGCAGATGTGTGACTTTGGCAAGTTTCCCAGTGTACAACAGTATTGTTTGCTGTTATGTATCTGGCCAAATGAAGTGTTGAATGTGAATATGGTAGCATAGCAGGTAAATGCAGTAAGATTAGGAATTTTAAAGTCTTGCTATATGCCAGCAGCATGCTGATGGAAGTAACCTTGATGTAATAAGTAAGCATTGATAACTCATTCATTGAAGTGATAGGCTGTGGACCAGATAGTTCCTAGTAGGGTGTTAGGTCCTTTGTCTTTGCTGCTATTCTCCCAGTAGCTGTGGGGCCCATTCTCCTGTCCAGTAGGTTGCTCCTTCCTCATGGGTGAAGACAGCTTGAGCTTCAAGCTGATTATTCATATCATCCAGTATCAAGATATGCATCTTATTATTGGGGTGAGGTCAGACAGCTGCTCAGTACTGCAGTCAGTTATGGGCCAACTGGACAGACAGTATGTGAATGAATGTAGAGCATGATGGAGTGTTGACTTACAGTGCAAACCAAAGTTCTCTAAGAGAAACTTGCCCCATTGTCACTTTGTCCACCACAGATCACACATGGACTGCCCCGAGATCAAGCCTGGGCCTCTCCAATGAGAAACAGGCAGCTAAGTGCCTGAGCTGTAGCAGGTTTTACAAGCCAGCTGCAGTTGTCCCAAGGAATCAGACCCAGGACCTTATGGATAGGACTGGCAGGGCCTTCTAGGGGTCTGATAGTGAGATAAGGTGTTTCCCTTATATGCCATTTGATGTAATGATGAAGAAAAAGGCTTGCTTTTTAACTGGAATGTGAATGTAAGGGTGCATTTTAATACCAAAGGAAAGAACTCGTACCTAAGTTCTGTGTACTCTGTTATGAAGTATTCATATCACCCATTTAACACTTTAAGATGCTGTGTGCTCTTCCAGCTACATAGACTAGGTACCCTATGGTTAACAAAAGCCCTTCACTCCTTCAATAATGCATAGGAATAACCCACTGAATTTCCAGCTTTTACACCCCTTATGTCAGTTTAATGTGTTATTCCATGGGGTGGAACATATTTCTGGAAGTACAGTAATCTGTCTGGACATGCATTAAATGAAGAGCAGCATTTATTGGAAAATTTATCCTCTAATGAGAATGTAGAGTGAAAGGTAGTTTAAAATTTCTTCCAGTTAATGGGAATTATTTTAACATGAGTGGGAATGAAAACAGGAATGTAACTGGCATTAGTTGGCGTAATTGACATAATGTGTTTCTGTAATTTTTTTCTCTGCTTCCTGGCATTCATCAAATAGAAAATATTGCTGCTATGGATGGAAAATAATTACACCCATCCCACCCAACCATGAAGAAAGTATGCACAGAACACTTAATGGACTAAGAACACAAAAGATAGCATACATGTGTAACATGAATTTCTGTTATTCTTGTATTGAGTTGTATATACCTGTCTGGAACATTATCATGTTTAAGTCATTGCAGGATACCATTCAGGAGGTATTAGCTACATATCTGAAGGTACACTGTGTTCATTGTAGCTGTGCCATTAGGTGATAATGCATAACGAGGAATGCTCAAAGAAAGAGGACAGTGCTAGTCACAAGAGGTGCAGCACAGTGAATACAATGGATGATTTGTTATATCACATAGAATGCATTATTTCTGTCTTTGTTCACTACTGTGTTTTATTTAAAGATATGTTTTCTTCCATTATGCACATCTGTATTATAATTAACAGCTGATTACCACTGTCCCATTTCCTTATTACCTTCTTATGATTCTTCTGTTTATGAATGTGGGACAGGATTTTAGATTTCATTGCAGAGTTTTAAAACTCCATGTTTATGTACCCCCCATCATTATTATTCTCTGTAAATAAGTTGATCACAAAACATTATGGTATATTCTGAAACATTGCTTCTCTAACAGCATTGTTTTAAATTGTCCTTTGAAATGACGGGAACTGAGAAAATGTGATAAAAAGTCTGATCACAGAGTATTGAGACTGAATATATATGTCTCAAATAATTGCTCTGCTGCACTGAATTCATACATGTACTGATATGTTACTGCACATTGAAGGATGTTTACAGCTGATTTCATTGCTTCACTTGTTTATGGTCTGTGTTTAGAGTCAGAGAATTTTTGTTACATGTCAATTTGAAATTTGTAAAAATGGGAACCAGAACTTAAAAGTTGATGCACAGGGCATTTGGAGATGCAGTAATGAGACTAGTTCCAGTTTTTGGGTGCTTACATTGTTTTATAGTAGGATGAATTTCCTTCAAAAGTACTAAGCATTCTGGACACCCTTGAACTAATGTAAGTGATGAATTAATAGTGAGTGTGACAAGAGATTCACAGTTTGTGAGTTTGTGAATTTTATGAAGAGCTGTATTTTTAGACTTGTGACTGAAGATTTGGGAATAAGTTGTGTTTCATCTCAAAATACATTCTGTGAATGATTACATTTGAGCATAAAGAAAATACTTCTTCATTTCTTTTGATGTGCTTGAATCTTAAAAAACTATGAAAACATCTTTAGTGTATTGTAACAAGTTGTGAAATGATTGTGATACCCAATACAAGCAGCACTGTAAGATGTAGTTTCTTGACAGTGCTTTCACATAACTAAAATCACTCACATTCACATGGACTTCATCCATCATCACTCCATGTTCAGTAAAAACACGCTGCGTTTCGGTAGTTAACTGCTTCTGTCCTCAGGTGATAAACAACTAATACTAAGAAATAAATTGGCCAAATATGACATACAAATCTTCATAAAACATATGTGAGGAACACTGCCCATTATGTCTAAAAATATAAATTCACATAAGCGAACCTAAAGGAATTTTAACAAGTTGGTATATATATAAAATATCCCCTCTCATAATATCAATAACTAATCTGATAAAATATCTGAAGAATCAGTAAAATATAAAATAGTCAAGTATATATAAAAACCAATACCCTCTGTTGGTGGGAGTAAGAACCAACAAAAAACATAACGAAAACAACCGCTATTGGATGAAAGAACCAACAATATATAGTATGAGAAAAACAAGAAACTTACTCATTTCATATTTTAACTCCTTCACTATCAAGTGGAACCAAATAGTGAAATTTCCACGTTTAACATATGAGTTGTTTGCTTGTATTTCCTGTAATTAGGAATAGGCTTAAATTGTAAAATACCACCTTGCGTCCATTGCCAGTTTGATGTGGCCAAGTGCCCTTCTTTCAAATTGTATGTATGTTCCCTTAATCTTGTAGCTAAAAGTCTGCCAGTTTCATCAATTTGCATTTTCCCAATTCGTGTGGGATCTTGTAAATAGCCATGTTCTTTCTTGTATTTTCGTAATAGTTTTTTCCCCCCTCAAATAACTTCCCAACATACATTCATCATCATGGAATCCCCTCCACTTTCTTACCATAGCTGAAGAAGTGTGCCTAGTACACAGCCAGACCAAAGTGGTGCTAATAGTTGTCATTGATTATGACACGTGTTCCACACAAGTATGTACAACAGGAGAACAGGAATTCCTCTTTCTGTTGACATATGCTGAGATGCCTTGAAATGCAGAGCATTGTAAATATGTACAAAAACAAGAAAAAAGGGATGTGAATCCAGCAGGCAGTAAATTTACCTTGACAATACACATAACCCATTGAGCCCAGCTTGTGCAGGAGTTGATTGTATTGCACAAATGAGACATGCATTTACATACTTAGTATGGCTCCTTGTGATCCTCTTATGTCCAGTAAAGATAAAGAAATGCTAAGTGCATAAAGATTTTATGATATGGTAATACTTTGATGTAATGTAATAGAACTGCTCTTAACAGTTCCAAAAACCAAGTCTTAACCGTGCTTCCTGCACTAGCAGTAACAATGGAACAAGTCAGGAGCCTGCTTTGAAGGTGGTTGATGGCCCATCCAGTACCATATATTGGTTTTACGTATTCAGTCTTGATACTTCTTAATTAGACCTCATGTGTATAGGAGTGCACATAAGTTAAAACATACTCTTTAGTTCTTTATTCTTCACCTTCTTGCTGGAGATCATAATTTTATATTTCTGAAAGAAGAAAAACTGTAATTCCATTCCATTGCTTAATATGAAAATAGATTCTGTCTTGAGTGATTCATGATGTATCTTGAGGGTTATTTTAGGTAATACTGACCTCAATTTGAAATTTAATGTTTCTGCAGTTCAGCAGATTGATATTGTAATCTAATGGGGTATGACACTACATATTGTGGTAAGAGGGTACCATCATATTGGAACAACACACTATCCCTGTCTTCGTTACGGGTGCTGGTCAGTTGTTCCTCTTGTAATGTTGGTACCCGTATACCAAGACTGTGGTAGCGCAGTGGTTAAAGTGCTGTGCTACAAATCAGAAGGTTGCTGGTTCAATCCCAACTGGTGTCAGTGGATTTTTCATTGACATAATATCCTTCCGATCACACTATGGCTCTGGGGTCGACTCAGCCTCTAGCAGAAATGAGTACCAGAGTATTTCCTGGGGGTAAAGGCAGCTGGTGCATAAGGCTGACAATTTACCACCATCCTGTGCCGTTTTCACGAAATCTGGGAACCTTAACTTCCTGGAACCCTCTGGGCCTGTCCAGTCCTGTAACGGGACTGCTTCACCTGTTTCCTTTTACCTGTATACCAAACTGCAGGGTGACGTAATCCAAAAGACCACATTTTATTTTTGCAAATGTCAGAAGGAATGTTTAATGTGTGTATTGTTTATGTGTGGGAGGTATGATAATGTGGTTTGTATAGTGACTAGGCCACAGGCTTGACAGCTGAAGATTCTCATTCAGTTTCTGGCAAGGTGCAAGAGAGTTTTGTCATCTCCCAATTGTCCAGCCTGGCTCTGGGCCCCACCCAGCCCCCTCTTCACTGGCTACCAGGCACTTTTTCCCCCCAGGGGGTAAAGTGGCTGGGGTGTAAAGCTGGCCACTTACCTGGTCTAGTGCTGAGTTTAAAGAATGCATCTCTACTCCTGCACATCTTCAGGCTTGCACAAGGACAACTTTACTTTGTAAATTAGAATTGAGTGATCAGAAGACCACAGTCTGACCTGAAATAGTCAATATATTAGGACAGTTGTAGCACAAGGGTGATAAAGGCTGAAAATTCTGTCTGTCAAACTTTTCACGGTTAGCCTTCATCATATTAACTCCTAGTGGATGGCATCTGCTTGCACCCAGCTCAGATACATATATTCAGTGTTTGGTGAATGTTTGAAATCTCGTAATAGGGTCAAACATTGTAATTTGGAATTGCTTTGTCAGTAATTTAAAAATGACTGGGGATGGGAAATTGTACTGTAAAAATTTGTTAGTGTGAAACAATTGATGTGAATATATGAGTAGGTTCCATTAGGTGTAATAAAACCTTGGTAGTGGCTACTTCTGTGCTGTGTGCTATTTCTCTTACTAGAAACAAGGAATTTCAAGAGCATGTGCTGTATGTAGTAAACTTGTTCGAAGAAATTTTACATATTTATTGATGCAACTGGCACTGGCATGTGAACTCAGGCCCTTTTAAATCCAGGACATTGCAGTCTTGAACAGATTTCTTGAAATAAAGTAGCAGTATAGATATTCATATGAACTGTGCTTTATCAGAGCATCAGTTTCAATGTACATGATGTAACTAATATTGGCAAATGTTTTTCCTACCAAGACCTCTTGTTGAATAAGTACATCAGGATTGTGCAGATGCCTGCATATTTAGTCATATATGAAATTCCTGTAATAGCTGTCATGAGCTCAGACATTTTTTTATGCAGTTATGTAGGGTGCTTACTGTTCCTGATATTTTTAAATTTTTTTGACCTTCCAGCCTTCAATATATGATATTTAGTACTTTTTTAGTTGTCTGATAAATAATGGTTGAGCATGGCTGAAGAATTGTGTAAGAAAAGGCCCATTGTTCTTCCGTCAGTCATAAGCTAATGCTGCTGCACACCATCAGGAGGAAATATATATATATAATGGCCTTTAGAATTCTGTAAAGGAACCAGCAAAGATCGCATATTGTGTCGCACCATACATTTTTTTTTCAGTCTTTAATAATATACATTAACAATATGCTGTTTGCTGAAGTCATGATGATTCAAATTGCCATGCCAGTAGGCACCCTACTTGCTTTTTGGTTATAACTTTAGCACTATCGTCTTGTTTTCATGCTTACGCTACTAGAAGGAAATGGCACTCGGTCATACACATCCCTCACCACTGTTAACCCTACTGTAGGTAAGGACTCTATAATGCATTGTGATGTGGTCAGCACAGGATTTTACGAATGGAGGTGTATAGAATATACTGGGCTTGTGATGGTGTTGTATTACAGATCATTGTCTTGTTCATGCAATGTTTTGAGAGCATGTACAAACATCTCTTGATGAGGCTGCAAAATCACATAAAATTGAATGTGAGAGACTGTAATTTCTTTTTCGTTTGTGTTGTTGTCATGAGGTGCTGTGCACTTGTTTTGCTGTAAACATAGCCAGATTGCTGCTTCCTTTGGCAGTGTGTTGTGTCATAACCCCATGTTTTGGACAAGATATCTCTTGTCACATTTGCATCTTTGTGTAATTTTCATATTTCTCATAAGTACAAGCACATGTTCGTCTGTGGGGTTTTATAGAATACATGGCATAGTTCTCAAATGTCATATTCAAGTCTTTATAAAGGTATGGAAAATGTATGTTTGATTTTGTTGCTTTTTTTGGTGTTGTACCAAGTGGAAAACTACATGACACGTAAAAATGAAATATTGTAATTTTGATGGATGCAAAGAAAATTTTTTAATGTGGTATTTGTATTGATGATGGAACTGCTTATAAAGCTGCTGACCATCTACATCATAATACCTAATCATGTCCCACACAACATGGCTTGAGCAAGATCTATACCACATAGCCACATACTGCCCCAGGATAGGGTCATACGTGGAATTTTGTGTGACAGGATTTGAATAATCGTGGCCTTCATTACTGTTTAATCCTTCAACTGCCACAGTCCAGTTACTCAATAATGGTGTTCTGAAACAGCATCTGAACTGCAGTTTGTATTTATTTTCATGACAGCAACGTGGGCCGGGTTAGCATAGTCGGTGTAGCAACTCACTACAGGCTGGTCGGTACAGGGATTGAATCCTGTTGGAGGCAAGATTTTCACACGCATCGAGATTGGCCCTGGGGCTCACCCATCCTCTTGCACAATGGGTACAAGGTCTTTGCTAGGGGTAAAGTGGCTAGGGCGTGGCATTAACCATTCATCCCCACCTAGCACCAAGGCTAAAGTAATAGTAGAGCTATACATCTACTCTCCTGGGCATTCATGGCCTGTTGTAGGGTGAACTTTACCTTCACCTTTGACAGTGAGCAACTGCCTGTTAAGTTATGCATTGTGATAAATTTACACTCATGGTCCAGATTTTGATGGAACAACATATTACAAGCCCCTGTAATATCAGCCCGTAAAATTAAATTTTTGTTCGCATTGGAGGTTTGTTTCCTCAGGGGTAAAGTGCTTGAGATATGATGGTGACCATTCTCCTCCTCTCAAACCAAGGTTAAAAAATGTGTGGAGCAATACTTGCCATCTCCCAAATGTATTGAAGGCATGGTGTTCAAAGAACAGCCCTAACTTACTTTTGACAGAATTGGCTTTCGTATGTGTATTGGTAAATTATGTTATTAGGTCAGTAATGTTTCCGGCAAGATTTATATAGCTTTTAATGGAGTTGATGTTTTCTGTCACTTTCCTTACACTGACCATCAAGACTGACATGGAATTGTGAATATTACAAATACAGAACAGACCTATTTTTTAAACCCTAATTTTGACATTTTCAAAATGAGCCTTTATTAGAAAGTCATGGGGTATAAACTCCTTTCTCATTGTATCTGTGTCCTCATTTTGCCGTAATTACATTATTATTTAAATATTTCAATGAGAGCATACAACTCCATAACACACAAGCGACAAGGTGTATTCCACTGAAGTACGCTATTTTCGAAATGGATTCTTCCAGAATTTAGATTCCTGTATGGTCATGATGAATATTCATTGGTGATACAGATCATTTTATTTTCCTGTTTCTTAGCTGCTTTGAACAAAATTCTTTGGCTGAAGTGTGTGCAATTTTTATCACATAGAACCGTCTCCAAGTTTGTTGTCAACAAAGCTGTGAAGGCCATAGCAAAATTATGAGCAGCATTGTATTGCACACATTACATTGACATACTGTAGACCCAGAATTATATGGTTTTTTGTACCCATCTTGAACCTGATATACATGTGGAGAAAATGTGCTCCAAAATATATTCACAAACTGCTCCAATATAACAGCTGTCAGTGACTTTTATTTCACCAGTTGCTGTGATTTAATGTCTTGTAAAGAACAACAACTCACCTGCAGCATTGTTGATCATTTGCATCATGGGTTATGTCTGCATGGTTGCCAACAATGAACAGTATTTGGTGAAACACATAAAAGATTTCAACAATGACATGCTGTTCTGCCTTACAGTGGTTAACCAAGAACCACCAGCACATTGCAACAAGCAGACGCTGGATGTGATCATCAGAGATGGTCACAAAAAATGATGGTTTGAGAAATTGTAGTGCGGCTTGCAATTGGACACAATATTTCAGACACAAGACATGAAGAATGGGTAAATTTTTGGAGAATGATGGTCTTATAATTTGGAAATTTCATAAAATATTACAGTTTATTGTTTATTGTAATATACTCCCTGTGCTGTGTTCATGCAGAGAAGTAAATGTCAAAATTGCTAAGGTTCTTGAAGCCAACATAATCTTTTTGTGTATTGTGTTGCATATTTATGGTATCAGAAGAGTTTAAAACAGATTTTGTAGTTCCCAGTAAGACATGCAAGCCATGCCATGGCTCAGGCAGTTACTCACCATCCTTTCACAACACAGGCCAAGTTTCAGTTCCAGGCTAGTCCAATGGGATGTGTGGTGCACTAAGTGGCATTGGGACAGATTTCACTTCAAATACTCTAGTTTTCCCTTGTCAGTAATCATTCCAGCAGTGCTCCTTACCCATTTGTCTATCATCAACACTGTATAAACGTAACAAGAGGGGATTGTTAAATAACATGCTTTTCAAAAAATAATACTTATTTTATGTTATGTGATACATTTTGCTGTAGTGACCTTTTGCAAGGTGATGGGATTGGGAAATCTGAGCTTCATGTTCAGTGAGTGATGGTAATCATGCAGACGGGCCAGCACAAACTCCCCAGTGTGCATTCATTTTATAAAACAATATGTAAAGAGTGCATAGAGAGTTAAAGAGAATAAGGTTTGAACATGCAGGACTTAAATTGCTTTGTAATATAAAAGTGCCAGTAGATTAATGAGTACTCCTCCACCTAAGCTGGATGGTGTGTGGTTTAAACTGTAACTATATTGAAAATGAAGGCAAGTTGGCAGTGAAAGGTTTAAAATAAGGGGTAATACATTTCCTTAGAGGCCATACAGATTCTGACCAGTAACGGCCTTTGCAAGCCAGGAGTCTATACACATTACAGCTTTTTTTTTTACTCTCTTCCCAGTAAAGTAATGAACAGCAGTTGTGTTATGTACCATCCAAAAAATGATATCCTATACGCAGTATAGTTTCAGTTTTATGGCAGTTCATTGTTACTGAAATCCCATTCTCCTGTGCAAGGCATCTAGGGATTTCAAAGGAGCATATTAAAGTCTGGAATTGATTTCCATTTTCATGGTGCTTTGATTTGTTATTTCCCCCACTCCCAGTAATGGTCCTATATATTTGAATGTGTTTATATTAGTATAAATAAATTTTCTGTTTGGATGTATAATATCTTGAAATTTATGTTAGTGATGTCTCCTTTTCTTACACAGCTACTTTCCACGAAGACACCTTGCATGAAAGCTCATTGTTCAGATGTGTTTTTGACACATGGAATTTTGTTCCAAGAAGTCTCACATGACATGTGGTTTGTGGGCACATATTGCAAACTTTTGTTTCACGTAAGGTGTTCATCCATTTTGAAGGGAATTTGTAATGTGTGTAGGCTTTTGATTTTTTAATTCTAGTGATGCTGAAGTTGACACAGGGAGTGGTCACCTCCTGCCTGAGCAGCCAAATGATTTTTAGCTGATTCATAGTACTGTAGATGTGTTGCCATATTTCAGTATAATATAGGCTTTTTCCACCATTACCCACAAAATATTTTGTTTTTTGTACATTTGTTAAAAGCATGTTTCTGTATGACTGTTACAAATGAAGTATGAAATATTAAAAAGTTATATGTAAGAAACCAGTTACCCTATTAATGTTAGTGTCAGTTGAAATACTAACTCAGAGACCTTTGTTTTCCAACCTCCTAGGTGCTATCTCTCCCACACAGTTTCACTGTAATAGAAAAGTGGATTTGCCAAGAGAGCTCAGAAACATGGACAGTTTTAGTAATATCTAACTGGTATGGATGTTTTGTGAGGTTGGGTTAAACAGCGAGTTTTTGTGTTCCCTGTGGAAGTTTTCTGAAGGGTTAGAATTACCAGCTGAGCTGATGATTTATGCATGCCAAGTTAAAAAATGTTAGCATTTCTTTTGATTCTAATGTGTCATTTTTTTTGGTAAGTTCAAGATAAATTCTTTGAAATGTTTATGTATTTCATTTGTAACAGTCCTCCATATGAAGTCACTTGCTGATCTTGCGCACTTGTCCAGATAATTATTTCATTGAAATTTGTCATTTTTGTAAGATGACCATCGCATAGTATAGATCATGTTTGTTGTGTTAGTGTGTGTGTGTCATATTGTTGTACCATATCTTGCATTCATTCCTGTGCTTGAAATTTAATTTTAAATACTTGTTTGTCATACAGAAAGGTTCTTCAGTAAGTAAGGTTCCCTCAGTCATAAAAATTATATGGGGAGTTTTTTCAACTTTAATGCATATCATTTATTTCACTCAAGTATCATTGTTTTTCAACATAATCCCCAAGCACATTGATGTACATGACCCCTCTTGACATAAGTTTAAAAATTTCTTCATGGTAGAGATCATTCTGTTGCATTCACATCCATTCATGAGAAGCCATTTCCACTTGGCAATCTCCCAGATGTGAATTCAGTGGCCTACATAAATGACAGTCCATTCTTCATTTGCTGGCCAACCAATACGGTCATCATGGATGTCCATTTGATCATTTTAAGACTGCATCATTGTATAACCTGTTGACCTGTCTCTGTACCATCATCACACGTGTTTCATTCATACAGACTGAATCACAGTTATAAAATTCCTGCAGGGCAGTGTTTTCTTGTCTATGCCATTGTTCATCAGTTTATCCCTTGAATGACAGGCATCTCATGACTGACTTGTGCCACCTGCTGCATGTGCTTCATCATGCCAGCAAATGTGTTTCATTGACGTGAAAGTTCCATGCTAAGGAACCTTACTTATTGGACATACTTTCTGTATATGTGTGATGCTTGTGTATTGCTTATGCCATATAGCAGCAGTTGGAAGCTTGCACTGTGTCAGCCATATGTAGCACATATTGTTTTCAATTTAAATGTGTATTGTGTTCACGTACTTCACGATTAGCTTTCAAAATTAAGGACATAGTTTTGTTTAGAGGTCTTTTTAATGACATGAATTCTTACATTGATTTCTAGACTGACTTTTAGCAACGTTCTGTGCCCACTATACCACATGGACTGTCCAAAGTATAAGAACTCAGTCTCTTTTGTATTGACTTAGAACAGAGGCTTCCATTCACAGTAATAATTAGTGTTTTATTTAGCCATGCTGTCAGTAATTAAGACCATACAACATATGATACGGAGCATCAGTGGAGATGATGCTGTGTTATTGGGTTAGTAGTTCCTGACATTGTGAAGGATTGTAGGGCCTGTATCTTCAGAGTCAGGCATTATAAGAAGTAGATGCTTGAGTGGAAGGTGTAGGTGCTATAAACCTTTGAAACATTGGGTACTACTCACCCATCAATGTAGTGTCAGATATCAGAGCCCCTGTGTACTTCAGCACTGATGTAAGAACCTCAAATCTTGCAGAACTTCTGCTTGCCAGCAAAAAAAAAAAAAGGATTTCATAAAGTAATTGTTATGTCACTGGCATTTAATGAATATTTTCACATTCAAAGTACTGTCGTAATGACTTTGTGCACTCGTCCTAAGGTCCTGATGTGTTATCAACTGGAAGATTAAAAATGAATCTCATTGTGCATACCCTTATTTATATAATAGTGGTTAGTTAACCAGTCAAGTAATTTTTTGTTTTTGAGAACCTGATCATGTGTTGCCGTGACCATGAAAGTCACCCATGCATTTCTGGCCTAAGTCACTTGAACCTAGTACACAATAACACAGGCCATCCCGTGGCTCAGGTGGTTAGTCACTGGCCCCCCAACACTAAGGGTCACATTTAATCCCAATCCAGTCTTTATGGGATTTGTGGTGGACAAAGTGGCACTGGAACAGGTTTTTCTTTAGGTAATGTATTTTTTCAGTTTTCCTTGCCTTTATCATTCTATGAATGCCCCATATTTGTATTTCACTCATAAGCCTTCGACAGACACTATACATTCCTAGCAGTTGACAGCATTATTAAATAAAACACCTCCCTCTTTTTCAGCCACACACCTCACTTTCTACGATGCATGTTAATATTGTCCTGCCATCTGTAATTAAATCTGCCACATGGTCTCTTCCCTTTAGGTCTTCAGGCAAGAATTCTGCACATTTTTCTCATGTCCCTGATGCGTGATAAGTATTCATCCCAGCTAATCCACGATTTTGTCAGGGTACTGATATTACAAATTCCAGTACGTAATTATCTGCACCCACCTCCTACTTTCCCTTCCATAGGTCCAGATGTTTTCCTTAGCTCATTATGCTCAGACGTGTTCAGATTATGTTCTTCCATGTAGTGTGAGACTGTATTTTACACCCACACAACCAAAACCAGTTAAGGAATTTTATATATATGTATGTATTAATCTGTGTATTTTTAAATTGTACATTGCAAGATTAAATAGTTTTTCCCCAGTGGTGGACAGTGTTATGCATATTTGATATGCCATTAATTATCATTAGTGTAATTTTTATTTGTTGCTGTTTTTTTTATCTGACTTACAAGGCAATGCCTTTATGATTATTACTTTCATTCAGTGCTATTTTTGGAATTATACTTGCAAGAGTAGGATGACTTTGATGAGGGTTATTAAATCCGATTGAATTGGGAGTGGACTGATGTGTTGGTCTATCACCATCAGTTGCTGTACTAGCCAGTTTTTTTTTAATTGCCTTGCCATTGTATGTCTCTGTACCATGTAAGCAGATTAAAGCTCATTAGTGAGATTGAAGAGGATCAGTTTTGTGAAGTAGCAGGAATTAATTATCATGAATTGGTAGTAGTAGTACTCTCTAAGAGGATTGCATACAAGATTAATATAAAGACCAAAAGTTATGACTCTTGTTTGTGTATTTTATTAGGTCACACAATATTGTAGCCAGCAGATTTCACCCATTTCCATGGTCCCTGGCTGAACATTCAGGGTTCATTTCCCATCATTTCACAGCAGGGGTAGGGATTCTTTTCTCCATACCCAGAACAGGTGTGAGCCCCAGCCTTCTCTACAATAGATACTAGATGATTTTTACTTTCACATAAAATGACCCTTTGTGTGAAGCTGACCAATCACCTCCATCAATTTTCGGGGTTAAGAGTGGAACTGTGCCTTTACTCCTTTATATTCCATGTGTGTGCTGGTGTGATGTTTAATTAAGCACAATGAAAACTTCACCTTTACGTAATTTTAAATACCCAAGTATTTTCATTTTTAGGCATCCATTGTTGTTTAAAAAAATGTTTATCTTGTTATCACTAAGCAATTTTTGGCATAAATGATGTTTTACAATTGCTGTAATTTCAAAGTATGGAAATTGTAATGTGGTGTACTGTTAAGTTTTGTCTTAATGGGAAACTTGTTTCACTTACATCGTTAACGGGTAGCTGCAGTTCACCATTATGGTAATTTGGCTCCTGAAATTTTTGTCACTGTATGTTGCGGAGTTTTAATAAATATTACAGTAGGTGGAACCGTAAACCCAAGATACAAAATACTGATATAAGAAATGTGTATTTAATTTTTGTGTCGAGTTATCTTGGAGGGAACTTGCATTGAAATTGAGAAGGAAATTGGAACAAAACAATATGAAAAAATGATTTCTTTCATTCATAGCTAATTTGATCTGCCTCTTATATGCATTTCCCAGTTTTGGCAGTGTTTTCCAAACTGTGTTTCACAAAACTTCTATGGTTCTATAAGGAGTTTGCAGGAGTCCTGTGTATAAATATCTGTAATTACAGATGTCAGTTTATGTATTAAACTTAAATCTCACTCCCAAGTTAAGTTATGATTCAACTCAAAATATCTTAGTGTTTGAATGATTTTGTCTAGAGTCTGATGCAGTGACTGTTTCTTCATTCATGTGTGTGACACTTTGTTTGAAAAATAATCATACTCGCAATGTACATGTACAGTTTTCCATATTTTTGTGTGAAATTAGTTTTTTTTGGGGGGGGAGGGGGGTGATGAGTCATTCAAGCAAATTTTCGCGAGTGAAGGAAGATTTATACTGACCGACACATCCAATAATCTTTCACAGCTTTAAATTTGTTGATTTCATTTGTACTAAAAGTGTAAAATGAAGCAGTTCAGACTCATAAAACATGAAGTCTGCATGTTTTGCAGTTTATAAAACTTGCGCACTGCAGCAGGCAAAGGTTGCAGTTGCTGTCATTGTGTGTGCTAAAATGAAGCAGTAACTATAATAAATGAAGTATAAAAAGTGCCAACTCTTCTGCAGAATTGGTGGAACCACCAAGTAATATTAAAAGTTGGGGACTTCCTTAACTTCCTTACTGATTTCTCTAGTTTTTTTATTGTTTTAAATTTTTATTCATTATTTATTTCCCTTCTCCCATGCCATCTGACATTCCTCAGTTCATCTGTATTCCTTGCAGGATGTCACAGTTTGCAAGAAAGATATGCCCACAAAATTAAAAAGGAAGCCTGAATGAAAATATTACAGTTAATCAAGATGTTGGGATTTTGTGATTTCACAGGATGAACCTTGCTAGTTGTTACTTCCTGTGTGTAAGTTTAAAAATTCATGTGTTGGGAAAACTGTGAAAAATAGTAGATGCTGGTCCCTGTATGACATAGAGTGGTATATAATAATTTTGAAATATCTCTTACTATGACTGACATATTTTTCCACGTGCCCACGTAAGTTAAAGTTCAGTTTAATGTGTTGTTTAAAATGAGGAAATAATGTACATTCATGTCAGAATAAACTTTTAATCGTAACTTATGTTCATAATTTCTCCTTAACAGTCAATGCTATTTGTCATAGAAACTTAATCATTATTCCATGACTTGAATTTTCGGATATATGCTGTGAGAGTCTCAGGTCTTGCAAAATAATTTTTATCTCCTAAATTAAACAACATTGTGAAAGTATCACTATTTCTCTTTTCATTTTTACAGTGACTGAGCCAGACGCAGTGGGGTCAGACACAGTGGCTGCACAGGGGGTTCCCCCCACTTACGTGCAGTATGTAGAAGGATCAGCAGACCAGGCCATCTATGCCGCCACCAATGGACAGATGTGAGCATTATTTAGGAACATAAGTGTATATATGTCATATACTGTATGATTAGTATGAAGTGGAACACCTCATATTTATTATTTACTGCGAGTAAATTCGTACTAGATTAATGTGGAATGTGAAACCTGCAGGAGTAGTATATCTGTGGTATATGCCATAGCGGAGGCACAATAAACACTTTTAATATCTGACTTACAGCCAGTTGCACTGCAGTGTGAGAGCTGATCAATACCCACACAGCTAGAAGTGGTAGGATCTGTCATTTTCATTTTAAATTTGTGTTTCTGGACAGTAATATTAAATTAATTGTCATCAAAATGATACTCAGTTTATAACGAATACCTGCTTTATTATCTCTTATTTATTACATTACAGATATATTCATATCAGTGTTCCGGGATAACATACAGAAAGTATTGATTACACATGACTACATATAGTATATAGTCATTAATTAATTTCCTCTTTGTAACTCCTATATCCATTCTACATGCTCATGGGTGTTGTATGTGATAGGAGTACTTACATGTAACAGATTACCTGATTGCATAATTTTTAACATGTTGAGTAGTTAGAACTGTTACAGTAGCACCTAGTGTTTTTGAGCTACATATGGGTTTTGTCTGTGTATGATTTACTCCTTAGAATAATGGGCAGTCCATAGATATGTGTGTGTTTTACAACTCATACCCATCAGATACCATGCTAGTGAGTTATACAAAAATACATTTTTATGTAGCATGCATGTACTGTTGATTAGCTGTATCTGAAATAAATGAAGGTCAAGATGGAAGACTGCCCTGCTGATGCAGCAGTATGTAGATCTCCTTGATATATCTGTGTCTGGAGAATAACTTTAATTCCCATTACTTCTTTACCCAGAGTTAATCTCTGAAATAGTTTTGTTGAAACAATCCTCAAACAAAATTTCAAAGCACCTTTCCTCCTTTGGTTTTCTGTGTCTTTGTAATTTTCGTCCTGTGTTTGTTCTTACACAGGTCATACCCAGTGTACACGGTAGGGGAAACTGGGACGATGTACACCCCAGCATCTGGCCAGTACTACTCGGGGAACACTACTGCAGTTACATACAGTCAGGTAAACTGCAGTATAAAGTTAACATTTTAGACTTGAGTTTCTCACAGTGTTCCTAATAAAGATTCAAGTCTTCAGGGATGTTACATCATGTAGTTTTTTTGCGAGCTTGCTTTATGATGCTGTCAGTCCTAAGATTATATTGGAACTGTGACTGAGAAATGAATGAAATGTAGCATTGGGGTGAATGATACTGACAGGAAAACCAAAGTACTTGGAGGAAAGCCTGTTCCAGTGCCACTTTGTCCACTGCAAATCCCATGTGAACTGGCCTGGGATTGACTTTCATTGTGAGAGGCTGGTGAGTAACAGTTTCAGCTATGACACAACAGCACTTTGGTGACTGGTGAGTAGTTCATGGGACTGCAAACTCTGAAGATGGACTCAGCATGTCATTGTGCAATATCAATAGCTGTTGACTAGTAAACATAGTATAACACCCAAGAAGGTGCTGATCAGTCCATGTAACCTGAACTACAAATAAACGTTGCCACAAACATTTATTTCGTACATTAGTTTTTACTAACAGCCTCTGATTGGCAGTAAAAGCTTGCTGCAACTTTTTTGTGCATTTTGTGTTTTAAGCAGCAGTATGTGATTACTAGACAGCCAGAGACATATCAAGACAGCTGTACAGTCATCACGTTTTCCAGGTTTACAGTTGACACTTTTGCAAATATGCATGCTCTCCAAGAAAAAAAATTCCCCACTTGGACTCTCCAGTGCCTTGGAGCTTCGAAACTGTTTGACAGCACAAACAGATTTGTGAGCCACACTGCATGATGTTCAAGAAGTTGAAGGACAAAAGGGAAACAGCTCCACATCAGTGTTTCTGCAAACAAAAACAAAAAAAACACTAACCTAATGGACATTCAATGATGATAACACTCAAGGTGTGACGATGATGCCCATCAGTCGCAACTAAAGTCCTTTTGTAGGTTTTTGTGGTTTTAAATGCAACATATTGCTCAAACACACGAACCCATCATCATGCTGATAAAACATCAAAGAGAAATTATGGTGTAAATCACATTGTTATTTTTCATCATCTGTGTGTGTGTGTAGACAAGATCTTAACTTCACAATTATCATAAGAGTATGAAAAGCTGAGAACAGATCAGAAATTGTGTTATTTCCACAGAGATGCGACACAAATGATAAGTTAAAAGGTTATATTGTTAAAATGGTTATAATTAGAAACAGTAAATTAGTACATCAGGTAAAAATATGGGTTTTATTACTTATTATCCAGCTTTGGGGTTTGTTTTATACTTTAAATTTCCTGTTATATACTAGGGTAAGTCAATAAGTATCCGCACACAATTTTTATAATTTATTTCAACAACAGCAGAGACCTTACAATTATATCATTTTTCACTATAGTCCCTGTGCTTTGCAATGCACTTGTTCCAGAAGCTTCTGGATGCCCTCAGAAAAAAATGTCTTTGGCTGAGCAGCAAGCCACTCATGCACCGCTTCTTTCACTTCCTTGTCTGAGGTGAATCGACGGCCCCTTAAGGCTTCTTTAGGTGGACCAAAAAGATGGTAGTCCGAGGGGGCGAGATCGGGACTGTATGCAGGATGTTCCAACACCGTGAAACCCAGTTTCACAAGAGTTTGAAGAGTGTGGATGGCAGTATGTGGG
>Ga0131853_10007033_pt1 | contig 20327 bp, 5 predicted proteins | sample TergutLab28metaG_FD_92764 | JGI IMG/M metagenome (GOLD analysis project Ga0131853, IMG submission 92764) | Labiotermes labralis P1 segment gut microbial communities from Petit-Saut dam, French Guiana - Lab288 P1 (version 2) (version 2) | ecosystem: Host-associated > Arthropoda: Insects >...
TTCTCCTGAGTTTTTCATTTGAGGACAGACAGCGATCCAATTTCCGAAAGGTTATGTTTTTTTTAATCAGGTTATTAGACACCAGGAATAGTCCAGAAACTGATTAGTAATAAGTGGTGACGCCATTCTCTGGTACTATATACAAATTACGTAGATTATTTCTAATTACGCAATGAAATTTGATTGAATATACCCTCGAATCCCCTCATCATCTCTATTTCCTGAATTGTAAAAATTAACTAAATGTATATAATTTCATCAAAGTATTATTAAATTTATTATATATTAACATATTATTCACATTTCAATTTGTGTGTGCCTATATTTTTTTCATATTTGACAGGATCCATATTTTCCTTCCATTTCACAGACTTTTATGGTGTCAGTGTTGACCTGAGATAGGGATTATCTGGAGTGAATGTTCCATTAGCCAAGTCCCCTTGCAACATCATGAAGAGAGACATCAACGGCGCGAGTCGCCTCAGAGACTGCAGCTGAGGATTGCTACTCTGAAGGTTAGGAAACAGACGGTATAATAACACGGATAGGATGGTAGAGTCATCTATTTCTTGTGTCAGCTGAGCGGGGGAGCATGACAAACCAGAGGGTGAGCGACGTCCTTCGATGATGGATGTCACACGTTAAGTTCAACAATGCCGTATGTCTGAACTGGTTCCGCTGTGGAGGTATACACCAGGAGCTTGACGCAGTACAAACATGAGCGACGTTAGCTACGACGACATTAAGTTTTGTTGATTCCCTTCAGTTCATCATTGTAAAAGAGCACTTTTACTTTTGCGGTTCTGCCAGAAGGTCGCGGGTTCGATTCCCGATATTGTCATTGGAAATTTTCATTAACGTAGTTCTTCTGGCCGCACTTCGCTCTGGAGTCGACTCAGCGTCTAACAGAAATAAGTACCAGAAATATTTCCTGGAGGGGGGGGGGGGTAAAGGCGGCTGGTGCGTAGGGCTGACAACCTTACCTCCTTTATGTGCCGATTAGAACTCCGGGCGCCTCAACTTTCTGGTGCCCTAAGAGCACTTAGGACATCAGAAAATTGAACAGGCCTCTATAGGAATTGCTTGCTTTGTAGCCTACTGTCAGTTATGCAAACGTTTGGCCGAGAATAGTCTAACAAGAATGCGCGATGTTTGCAGTACGGTACTGACGGTCAACATGCCCAGTGTGTGGTATTTATACTGACACACGTGTGTGACTGCTCAGTGTTTGCTGTTCTGTATTTGATTCTGCCTTGCACACATGGTTTAACTGGGGTCAGTACATCACCCCAATATTTTAAGCAACTTTAAGGTACTCACATTGCACAATTTTACGTTTACGCAATGACCTACAATACATCGCAATCCTGACAGATAATAAATGCAATTTTCATGATAACAACATTAGATTCACTTAAAATTTGAAGTGCGAATTTCATGTAACGTATTTAAAAACTGAGTTCCTCCCTCACAATGAACACTTCGAATATCCATTAGGAATTTCAATTGGCTAGCGCTCTTCAGGTAGATAACCGGTGATTACTGTGAGAATTGTGCTGAATACATAAATCAGCTGTGTGGGTGGAATACAGTGTCTCCACTGGTATTGTAGTTTGCTTTGTCATTGTGCTTTAAAATTAAAAAAAAAAAGATTATCCTGTAGGCTCACAGGAGCCCACTATAAGGTGTGTAGAAATATTTCATAATTCAAGAAACAGATGTTACCAATGCAATTTTTTCTTCAGTTGGCTGTATGAACGAAGTACAATTCAATATGTCTTTGGTGCTGATCGGAGCACAGAAAGTTCCCCGTCTTGGTACTGTGCCAGATGCTCCTCGTTTCAAACAGCAAAGTAAGTCGTGAAAGAACACGCCCCCTCACGGCTGTAGATATAGACAAAAGACCACGCCTATTATAGATAGGCGTGGTCGCACTTGTGAACTGCTCCTCCCAACCACCAACTACCCGACGATAATAGTCGATATCTACTGACGTCACCTCTTCTCGAATAATACTTCCCACCCACCACAAGATAGTTGCCCCCTCCGTCCCAAGTCACCTGAATGATATTTTAGGTAATATAGAAAACACCTAATTTATTTAGGGGCACAATTTCAGCATTTACTTAGAGTAACAAATTCTCTCTTATAAGTCTATAGTAATTGAAGAGGTTGTGGGTCACTATTTGGTGTGATAAACATGGCAGTTGGTCTGACACTAAAACTCTGATGACATGCAGAAGGTAACATTATTATACAAGTAAAAATGCAAGATTTGTCCCCCTCCACCCGTGCGAAATTTGAATTAATAGATCATGTACTTAAAAACCATGAAGAAATTCAATTAGGCTGCCAGTGCGATAAACAGAAGTCACTGTGCAAATGTGACAACCTAACGACAACACTGCATCGTTCTTATTATTAATGATTAACTAGCACAAAGGACTGATGTTGCCCAATTTCTCATTAGCAGTATTATGGTCGACGTGACTGATGGCGCGTACGGTGGCCAACCCTCCCTTCCTCAAATTGAGCAAAGATGAGAAATGTGTTGTTATGACAGTACAGGGACGTCGGTGTGTGTACCGTACTCGTCATGTACTGTGGTGAACACTGACCCTTGGTTCAATCTGTTGTATAAGCCTAACTGAAATCAAGTGTAAGGGAGGATTTTGGAAATTGGTCAGTCAGTCGAGTTTTCTGGGATGTTACGTTGTGTGGGTGGGTAAGTTGTTTCCAATGTTTCGAAGGATCATAGTGCCTTCATCTTCAGGATAAAGTTGTTCGTACCTCTCAACATAACCTAACATCTCAGGAGATTCAAGTCTTCAGGAACACCGCTATGATAACCTAAAATCTTGCAACGAGTACTAAGTTTAGATTATTATTATTATTAATCGTGATTAGAAATGATTTGAAGAAACGGGGTTTAATGAGCGAACAACATTGAAATGGTCATTAAAAATATTGGATTCAGCTGGCTGAAGAAAGTGGTCCAGAAGCAACTTTCTATGGTGACAGAATTGCAGTACAAAAGCAGATTCGAAATTTGAGCCTTCAATGGCTGTCAGAGAGACATCTGTGCAAAACTTCAACGGAAAATATAAATGTCAGAGAATATTTCTGGAAGATCAATTGAGTCTCTTTTTCGTAAAATCGTCTTTAAACACGCCTCGTAACAATTGAACACTTTATGTGCTTATCAGGTAAATATTACACAAAGCTTCTCTTGTTCAAGTATCTCTTCTCCTCTTGACACCCACCCACACAGACGCACGCGCGAGCGCCCTCGCCATTTCTTCCTCTTTGAAAGTTAGAGAAGAAATGTACGGGAATTCCAAGAAAAATTTTTGCCTCAAAGAATTTTTTATATTTTGATGTATATTTAACTGTATATTGTAGTTGAAATTTGAAGCTGGAGGCAGTTTTATAAAAGAAAAATCCTACAATATAATCCAACAAAATGCACCGTTATTAAAATAATATCTTAATTTTTATGATGTCTTCTACACGTTTCGAAAGGTGCTAAAACAACGAAACTTCAGAAAAAGATGAATGTTTCTAAGAACACAACAAAAATCGGAACAAAACCACTTTACCAAAGTTTTAGGTCTGCAATATCGAAAATTCGGTATGTTTTTGGTAGTCACGCACCCAAGAATGTGTTACATTCAGTTATGTTCGTAATTTTTCGTGTCATTCACAGTTAGGCATATTAAGTTTGGCAATTTTTCAAAGTACGTGAATAAGCCCAATTGCTAGATGAAAATATTGTTTTGGAATTTGATCATATGACACGATTTTTAGATTTTTAGATTTTTTCAAATGTATAGACTTTGAAATTAAAATTGTTTAAAATTAATTTCCTGTTGGTCTGCGTTAAGCTGTGTGAGGCCTGCACTGGTGTGTGGCAAATAAGAAGCGGTCACCATATTCGTTCACCTAGGTTATAGCTCTAAATCTTTCAATTCCCTTGACTATTTATCGCATCGGATCTGTTTCGTTATTTCGTATAATGTGTAGGAATAAAGAAACTCTAGGATACGAGTATTATGTGTTTTGGAATTAGAAATGAGGCATCAAATGTTGGAAGCAAATTAATTTTCTGACCTTATCTTCAGGCGTAGAGCAAATTATTATTTAGCAACGATGTATCATCGAGGAAAGTTCGTCATATTTTTTGTGTTCCCTGCTTGAGAAGCTACCACTGTTTTTATTTTCAAGTCTAGACCACCTAGTGGTGTCACTAATTGTAATTAAATGTCTTTAAATTGCGAGACTACTATTGAACTTTCTAACAGAAATGAGTACCAGGAGCATTTCCTGGGGGTAAAGGCGGCCGGTGCGTAAGGCTGACAACCTTACCATCATCCTGTGCCGTTGTCACGAAATGTGGGAGCCTTAACTTCCTGCAACCCTCAGGGCCACTCCAGGTCTGTAACGGGACTGCTGTACCTTTACTGCTGAGATTTAACGTAGTTCCAAGAGAAAAGGGACATTCCACACTTCGTTCTGTTCTTTCCGGCACGTTATTTTGTCGATCATATCATAACGATTAACGTGTTCGTCAATTTGTATAAAAGTGTAAGTTACTGCTTGTTACACAAGAAGCTTTCCTACCCCTGAGATAGACCCTTCGTTCAGTATAGAAACTTAATCTTGTCGTCGTCTCCTAATGATTATTTTGTGAAAAACCATCAAACAAATTCAATCTTCCAAGCGGGCTCAAAAAGCATTTCTGTTGCTATGTCGAGTTACGTCCGGGTCGATGATCAAAGAGTCGACAAGGTGGCCTAATATAAGCTTCAGATCCAGCAAAGAACTGCTGAGGGAGACGTGTAGCCTATTGTTTATTGAGTTATGGCAGCAGCAGTCAGGCATGCCACCAGTTCCACGCCACTGGAGTTCATCTTTTCAAGTAAAACTTGAAGATGGGGTGCAAAATCCAGATAATGCCTTCAGTATAAGCACTTCGACAGTTGTGTACAAACGGAGACAAAGAAATGGACAGATATACAAAATTGATATTTTGAAACAATATCTTCAGCTGTCTATAAAAATCAAAATCTTCTGCTAAAACAATTTTATGTTCTCCGTTGTACTGATTTTTATAACCGACATTGTTCAGAATTTTCGAGATGGGCAGGAAATGGCAATGTATGCCTTTTCCCCGGATTTTTGAGAATTTCAAAATTTAAAATTTAAAAAATCCGATGTATGTATAACAAGTATGTATACGAAAAGTTAGTTTCTTAGCTATCTTTTCTCCTGGAACAAACCTGGACACACGCATGCCTGTCAAAATATGAGAAAAGGGTAGAGGAGGTCGAAAGCCACGTGCAAATGTTTCCCATTAGGCTAATATTGAGGAGATAATGCATTGAAAGGTTTATTGGCCTTAGCACTTCTTACGGAGAGGCTGGACGACATATTGGCACTACGTATTCATATCAGCCCCCTTGTTTTTGTAGACTGTGACTCATCGGCTCTATTTATACAACGATTTTTTAATCACGGAAAGAGTACTGTCTGTAAGCTTCTTCTGTCTGAGGAGCATGCTAAGAACATGAAATTATTTTTCAACAAAAAGGAAGATTTCATTTTTTAAAACTCATGGTTCCGTGCATCGTAATTCGATGTTAATAAAAATCCAACCAGATGCAACAGTATGCAGATATTTATTTACTGCAACGTCACTCTACATGTTTCGGACGTCACCGCACTCATCATCAGGAGTACTAAAAATACTATTTTTAGTACTCCTGATGATGAGTGCGGTGACGTCCGAAACATGTAGAGTGACGTTGCAGTAAATAAATATCTGCATACTGTTGCATCTGGTTGGATTTTTATTAATATGGAAGATTTCATATTTACGTACTTCTACAGGAGGACATAACAGTTACGCAGTTTACTTATAACATAACATTGTGCTGTGTTTACTTGACCAATGTTGCAGTGGGAATGCAACATTGCACTTTGTGTTTTTGTACATTATCGCATACGCTTTACGATTTTCGGAAAAAAAATCTATTGAATATACAATGTGTCCTGATTTTCTCTACGCTTGTCTAAAACATTTCCAATTCTAAGAAGAATCCAAACAGATATAAATTTGCATAAGTCTTTATGTACTGTAAGGTGCTGTGCTACAAATCGGAATGTCACTGGTTCGATCCCAGATGGTGTCAGTGGATTTTTCATCCTCCCGATCGCACTATGGCCCTAGGGTCGACTCAGCCTCTAACAGAAATGAGTACCAGGAGTATTTCCTGGGGGTAAAGGCGACCGGTGCGTAAGGCTGACAACCTACCACCATCCTGTGCCGTTGTCATGAAATCTGGGAACCTTAACTTCCTGGAAACCTCTGGGCCCCTCCAGGCCTGTAACGGGACTGCCTTACCTTTATCTTTACCTTAATGTACAGTATCCGGTGTTCTTGTCAGATTTTAATCATACTTGGATTTTCTCTATAGATACCTTGATATATCTAATTTTGTGAAAATACATCCAGTGCAAGCAGAGTTTTTCCATGCAGACGTAAGTCAGGACGAAGATAATAGTCGCCGCTTTTCACACTTTTGCGAAGCGCCTAAAAACTGAAGTAGTGTAATCACTATGCAGAGTAGACAATTTCAGGAGGATCTACTGGGTTTCTGGGCTGCCTTTACGAATACATTTGTAATAAAAAGAGAGTAGCGGTGCGAGGCGAAATGAATTTCTCGCTGTTCTCATCAGCACCTCTGGAGAAAATTGCATTTGGCTTTTGAACTTTGTTTACGAAGAATGAGAAACTGTTTCAAGCAGAAGTAAATCAGGAGCGTTTTGCGTGAAATCACGACTTCGAATCCAAAGAATTCTTTAATTTTCAAAACTGCGTACTAGTAAATAGCAGAAGACGTCTAGTTTAACCGTACTGTGCCTTGAGGTAATTAGTTTGTTACAACAAGCTGCTAGTCATTTTGGCCTTTTTAATTTGAAGATGAAAGATTTTCATACATAACTATTAGGCTTATTGGTGAAAGTTGTGTTTATTCTGTATGTTTTAATTAGGAATATCAAAACAATTACACTTCATGAATTTTGCAGTGCAGTAATTACACGTGATAATCCTCAATGTGAACACTAGATGATAATTCCGCCCATGCAGTCCTTTAGCCAAACCCATGGTGGACTGTTGTTTTGTTTCCCGAAGTAGCCGCAACACCAACATCTCCTGGACGTTCTCTCAGGAGTATCCGAGCTCGTACTTGGCTGAAGCTGTGGTCATCCCTGTAAGAGTGTGCCTGTTTCACATTTACTGTATGCATTCCAGGTGAGATCCTGAACAGTACCTTGTGACAGATTAAGGTGTCGTCCTTTCACATCTTGTCAACTTCACATCATAAGTTCGTTCCGTCGTATTTTTCGACGAAGAGGAAATCGCCGGACATCTGAAGATAATACAGCGTTGTTAAATTCCCATAACATATATTGCCGAGCTGTACAAAAATTGGAAAATAGAGAGCGGAATTTTCAAATTAGATAATAGTTGTATACAAAGGGCGGTGTAGATTATAAGGAAAATCTAAGATGAGTATAAAAATTTGTGATTCTAGACGTAGTTTGTAAACAAAGTTAAAATATGTAATATGTTTTCTTTTGAGTAATTCTCCGGCGTCTGAGTTCTAATAGCCGGCGTTTCGGAACACTGTATCGGTTCCATCTTCATAGGCAGGTGGATGAAGTGTATACTTCATCCACCTGCCTATGAAGATGGAACTGATAGAGTTTTCCGAAACGTCGGCTATTAGAAATCAGACGCCGGGGAATTACCCAAAAGAAAACATATTACATATAGAAAACGGCGAAAGCTTAAAATCAAGAAAGTTAAAACAAATGGTTTAATAAGACGAAAGGTTTGTGAATATTGCACGTATTTAATGGTAAAGCGGCTACCGCCCTGACAACCCGCGGTTGATCAGTAGGTAGATATAAATCTCCCACTTACTAAGCATAAACTCAAGTAGTTAGTAAACACCTCCCTTCAAAAGGCTAAATATCCTCAAGTAAATATCTGCCTTATTCTTATAATAACACCAACGAGATGCACTAATACATACATTGCTCACTGCTTGCTAGCAAGCGGTGAGCATAACCTGTATATATTGCTGTGTGTACAGTGCTAGACTCCTGATGATGGACAGAGATACTGCCCGAAACATGTAGAGCCCTAATCCAAAAATAAATTTGAGATATTGGTGCATCTTGTTGGTTTTATTATGAGAATAATATCAAGATTCACGGTCCTCTGAATGTCAAATAAACATCTGCCATTTTACTCTGACTGAATCATTTAAATCCAGTCTAGAATCTACAATGCATGCCAATTCCTTTACAGAAATGTATATAGACCTGTGCATTTACGTTTAGATCTCCAAAGTTTTCTCTTTCTATGGGACACCCAAACTAAAATTATGCCTGCATTTTAGTTTTGTATGTGTGCTACATGTTAATGTCTTTTAATCTTCGTAATCTGAACACTTTAAAACAAAGTAGCTTGTCATAAATTGTTAGTTTCTTATTATAAAATGAATTCATTTCATTAATTACCGTTTAGTTCGGTTTAAATATTTTAAAATGTAACTCTCTTCTTGTATTACTTTACGCCTACTGAGATAAATTTCTTAGACCATATTCAAAGCATTAATTTAGAAATAATATTTTTAATTTTTTTATCTCACGTCCAAGCATATTCAAATAAAGTAGCCATAAAAAGCATAACATGGTACACACTTAGGTATGTTTAAATTTGCAATGATTTACTCCTTTTAGTGGAATAATATTTAGTTTCTTTCTTGATTTCTTTCTATCTAAATCTGCTGATACAAATTTATCTGTGTACTAAAAATAATACACCTATTTTGATTTAATTAATCACGCGATGTACGTGACTAGAGAAACTCGTCACAAGGACTGGCGCGCGCGCACCCACACACACATGTATATATACACGTTTTTAACATAATGCTTTTAGTATTTTTATTATGATTTATTTGGACACAAGTTCTATCTCAAAATTGAATATCTGATTTTATGCGTGAAACTACACAGTTTCAACCCAGTAAAACTGACAATATGGAAAACAAGACATAAGTGTTTCTATTAGGTATTGGCCATCGTAATGTTTGCAACATTTTAGCTCTCCATTTCTCGCTTTCGCAGCATTTTATATTTGTTAATGCATAATTGATTTATGATATATGCAACATAGTATATTTCTAACTTATTCTATTAATTGTTACTTCTTGTTAATGACTCATTAGGGACCAAAACATGTAGGAAGCACATTGTGACAGTTGGGCGTTATTCCACAACAGAATATACTTTTTGATTTACTATTGGGGGTTTTTTTTTTACTAAGACTGTACAAGAAAATACACGGTGATATGCAACACTTTCATGTTCGACTTTATTGGTTATTTCGAGTCTCGTTTTCTTTGGTCATAAATTTACAGTAAATAAAAGAAAATCTAGTTTCTGACATGTTAGAAGTGGGATCATGTGCAGTGTCTCTAGACGTGACTGTACCTGAAGAAAGGTAAACGTTTCTGCGTAGGACACAGCAAAGTGACACTAATGGTGTGACATATGGGGTGGGTCGCACTCGTAGACATTGACCCATATACGCGAGGAAGACTTCCAAAACTCGCTGTTTATTTGACAGGGGCTTTTAGGAGGCGTACCATAAAACGCTACATTGTGCGCTGTAACTTTTCCTCATTGCTATAAAGCACTGACATCTAGTACCTACCAGTTTCATGTGGTAATCAAGGGCGAGGATCCAAATATATGTGACAAGGGCTGGTAGGGAGAGTGTCTTTCCGCTCTTCATATATGCATTACTCACGGCGAATTAATCCTAACATCTCCTTAAAACTTTCTTATATAGTGGGTTTTATTTCATTTTAATGACGTCAGGGTGTAGAATCGAAACCGAAAGAGGTGGATATAAAGAGATGCGGTATGTTATTTTTATAGGAGGTTTTATGGGGCGCTCAGAAACGTGACGTGTGCTTGCGTAGGGGAAAAAGCAAAATTATCAGTCGAGACGCAAACAAAAACCTCTTTGCAGTTAGATAAAAGCGACAAATATTCGCAAGTTATTTTCGACAAAATATTACTTAGTGTGTAAACATCTGTTGTATCCGGAGGTTTTGTATATGCAATGCCCACACATAAACCCCGTCTTGCAGTAAGTGTGACGAACTACCTTGCATTTTACATAATCATATAGAATGCATGCAAAGGAGTCATATTAGCTATAGGCGTATTCATTCATCGTTACTGGTCCTGCAAGTCTTGCATACAGGCCAGAATGTTTTTAATAGTAAAGATAAAGTTTAAATCAAGGACTGCGGTGACAAGAACAGCGTTCAACGAGGAGTTTTTTTAACCAGCAAACTGGGCTTTAGTTTAAGGCAGAAACTAATAAAGCGCTACATTTTGAGTATAGCTTTGTATGGCGCTGAAAACTGGACACTCCAGAAAGTAGATCAGAAATATCTGGAAAGATCTGAAACGTGGTGCCGTAGAAGGATGTAGAAGATCAGTTGGATTAATTGTGTGAGAAATAAAGAAGTGAAGAGTCAAGAAGGATAGGAATGTTCTACAAGAACAGAAAGAAGGAATTCTAACCGGATTTGTCACATTTGAGTAGGAACAGTCTTCTAAAACACATTATTGAAGGAGTGATAAAGGGAAGAAGTGACTTTAAGACAAGGAAGAAGATGTAATCAGCTCCTGGATATCATTAAGGAAAATTGCAAGAGGTGGCACTCGATTGTTCTCTGTGTAGAACTCGCTTTGGAAAAGGCCATGGACCTGAGAACTGCGCTCTTCTGGGCTATTACGCAGCGTGTAGTGGTAATTTCCGACGTTTCGAAACAACCTTTCGGTCCCATCTCCAAGGAGTTGGGACGGATAAGTTATCCCAAAACGCCGGTAAGAAATTACAACTACACTCTGCATAGTAAGTCAAAAGAGCGCAGTTTTCATCTACTTCGCCGCGGTAGCCTGAAATCTCGCAGGCCATGGACCTGTCGTAAGGCAGATTACAGAATGTGTGAATGAAGGAAAGGTAAAGTCCCTGTGCTTAATTAAGCTCCAATGCTAAAAGACGCGTGGGGAGTGGAGGTATAGCTCTACATATTCTTATAGCCGGTAATGGACGGAGGTGAGAGATAACGCTTCACCTTACGAAGCATACCCATTAAATGGGATGCTGGGTCTGCCACGGTGCTGGAAACTGAACCTCGATTCTACGATCCTTCAACCCCTAAGCTGCTCCTTACACTAACCAAACTGTTATAGATTTATATCAAAATAGTGTTTTTGTCTTCGACAGAAATTCCCTGATTTCTCTTGGTCTCACCTAGCCTGCGCAGTGAAATAGCAGGAACATGCAGCTAATCACTCACTTCCATTTATTTCCCGCAGGCTTTCATACTGTGATAATTAGAATAACCCAGAGAAAAGAGAGGACATTATACGATTGTCGTAAACGTTGCTGCATAAATCACGTCTGTCCTTAGTTGTTCTTACGTACTCATTTCATTTGAGGATGGGATGGATGTAAGGAAGCCAAGACAGGCACTGTACGTATAACATAACATGGAGGCGCGTTTGTGCAGCCATTGTTGCAGTGGAAAAGCAATGAGTGTCACACAACCTGGGCGTGTGTGTATGTAGCTTTAGGTATCCGGCATGCAATGCGCGTGCGCCATATTGTCTTCTGTAGCCTACCCCGCTCTACGGCATTTTTCCACATTATTTCATAAGCGGCACGATTTTCGAAAAAAAGTTACTGAACACAAAGTGCATGTTTTGATTTCCTGTACTAAGTTTGTCTGAAACATTTCTCATTCCAAGATTAAAAGAGCGAGATATAATAAAATATATACATTGGTCGTCATGTAAAGTACCCTTTATCCGTGTCCGAATTTAGTTGCATTTAAGTTTTCCGAAAAATCCTCAAATATCATATTTAATCAAAATCCGTCCAGTGGGAGCCAAGTTGTTCCATGCGGACAGAAGGACGGACGGACGGACTGAAGGACAGACAGGCGGACAGACGAAAGGATATGAAGAAGCTAATAGTCGCTTTTCGCAGTTTTGCGAACACGCCTAAAAACGGGCACAATCCCAATAACATTTAGTGAAAAGTACAGGTTATGGAACTCCTCATAACGTAAAAGGAAAAACTTTTCTCTTATCTACGCCATTCACGCATGTAGGGGAATAGAAGCATAGAAGTATAGATTGACTCATTCTTAACCTCGACACTGGACGGAGGTGAGTGGTTATCTTCACAATTCGGCAGTTTTACCCCCTGGATAGAACCCTGAAGTGTGTTGTAATGACACCAGAACAGTTATGAATATTTGTAGAAAAAAAATCTTTTCCCTACCGAGATACTAACCCCCGACCGTCCAGCCCGTAGTCTCCTCGTCACGTAATTTTGTTTATCCTGCTGTTACACTCTTGCCCCGAAGCCAAACACCCTGCTCTCTACACGCCCATTTTACCTTATTCCCTAAATGTGGGAGGTTTTACGCCCACAGAAAACCCTTAATTTTCCACAGTTGTGTAAATCGGATGAATTTGTGTACTGGACCACTCACTTTTATATAAGAGCTTTGTAGAGATTTTAGGCTATTCTGAGACTGAAAGCTTTAGTTATGGTTGTGAAACTCGTCTGAAAGCAGAGGGGACCTGCCCATATGAGTTCCTTCTGGCTTGTTAGTATATTTGTGTGTATATGTGTGAGTGGGAGTATGCGCTGGCGCATGTGTTTATTGTGTATGTTAAGGCCTAAGGCGAAATAAGTACATTGGGAGGCAGTCCGACCCGAATGTGAGGGAGAAAACGGCTTGTAAAATTGACTTGCTAACGTGATGAAACTGTTTGTTAGCTGACTTTTTTCCCCTCTCTCCACCCTTCTCGTCCGCTTCCTTTTTGTACGAAGTAATACAAGAGTCGGTTTCTCTCCTACAACACAAAGCTACAGAACCCTGTTCTTTCTACCTACAAATAAATCTCAGGAGAAATGAATGGAAGCCAAGGACTCGGAACTGTCTCGATGATGTGAATAACAACGCAACTTCCTGCAGGAAGGCTCTTTTTAAATCTTAGGTCTTCACGTTTTGTATGTCGATTTCTTATAAGTTATCAAAACGTATTTCTCTAAGAGACGAAACCTACAGAAAACGCATTTTCAACTTTCTTCTGTCTTTTCGGCAGACATAAAACAAACTTACATTTAAGTTAAGCTCTCAACACCGTCTCCTTGTGTGATTTTTATTTAATTCACAGTGTTCTGTAGAATTGTATTTTGGCACACAAAATCTCAGTCTATTTTATATTGTATCTGGAAAAAACTACGTGTCTAAACAAAGCCTCAGTTGAAGCTGTATTTATTCCTCAACAAGAAGTTGGAAAGTTATCTTTGTTGCAAGTCCTAAAGATACAAACGGTTAACATGTACGCTGTGTATAACTGAAGTTAAGATTGTATTCTTTCATTATTGTTTTAAATTTTGATTCACATAGCGCTCGCCTGCTTTTCATTTGCCGGGTTTTCAAACCATTTTAGTGTCACAGTGTTTTACCATTTATAACTTTATACCGGTGTCTGTGGTTCTAAATTTGTGTAAGCAGTTTTTCAGGGCTGAATGAGACAAAGTGTTTAACATTTTGCATCTCAGCCGCACAGCTGTGCTTCCGTTAGTTCTGGCATGATGTTAATCGGCATGCTTGTTTCTGGACTTGTTACGTTGTCAGGTTACAATTCTAAAGTTACAGTGTTTGCTGTATATCCTACCAAGCCACTAACTTCATGGAGCATATTCCTTTCTGAGGAGCTGATATGTTGAAAAATAAATCACCTCCTTTTCTAAAACCCGAAGATTCGGCACCTGGCTCTGAAGAGCTCAGTACCGGTCCTTATACTGAGCTGCACATCAATTAAATAATATGTTTGAAATTTTAAACTTTTTATAACTTCTTTATTGTCACCCGAACAGTTTGTCATGTAGTGTCCCATCCTCTTAACCGGTTTACTCAGGAATGCATCAAAATAATAGCAAGTACTGGAATTCAACGCCTGCAACCAACGCATGAGAAGATTCTGGCCCATGAAACAATAAAATATCGAAATACTGCAAACCTGTGCTGTGGAAGCAGGGGACTCAATGCAGACAGTGGCGTTAGTTTTTTTTAAAGTCCTTCAGGCCCAATCTGAAACTTCTTACTGGTTTGCTACGCCGGCTGCTCTCATTCTTAATTAAATACTTATCCGAATCCCCTATCCAAAGGCGTTTCTGTACTACTTACAGTAAGCAGAACGTTAGGACCATCATTGAAACTTCAAATCTCGGTTCTAGGAAATATGACCCTAGCTTAAGTTCACAGGATGATACCACAATCCTGAATCTTGTTTCAGGAAGTTATTCTCTCCTCTTCCTCCCTATCTCTTCCTTTGCCTCGCCTTTTCATTTCATTTGCTTTCAAAAGACGTTGATATCGGTAACATTGCTAATTCCAGATCCAGCCAGATTGAGTTGGTCGAGAAGAACAAAGACTCAGTGTATTGGTTGTGTACACTGGGAAGCTTGGGGGCCTCTCTTTTATCTCTGAAGCAGTAGGCACTGAACTCAGTATGGCTTGTTCGTCTGCCGAAACTGAATGCTAAAGTTCTTCTTCATCTGGTGAAGGCAACGTAATAAGGGTGGCCGCGATTATGCGAGCCTTTGTGTGTTCGTTGAGGCGTGAATCGGAGAGATACTGTGTCAGATGCAACAAGCAAGTCTTCTTGAAATGAATACTGCTTCTCTGGTATCGTTTAGATCACTTGCCGCTCATTCAAAATTAAAATTATACCAAGGAAGGCACAGGTATCTCATTCTGCTGCAACTAAAAGTTACAAATACCACAAAATAATGGAGTTTATTTTACCCTCGACTACAGTTCTAGACCTCTTTTGTTACCAGTAATCTAAAAAGAGAATAAAACCGGTGCCTCTTTATGGATTTTGTATCATATTTCTCAATGTGCGTGTAATAGAAGTATGGATTTAATTAGAGGTTTGGAATTTATTAATATCGACAGAAAGGCATATTGTGAGGTTCATTTTGGATATTTAGGTTTATGAGTGTAATCCTACTATACGAAATGCTTTCCATAATAGCGATGTTCTACATTTCTTTCTTAATGAACTTTGAATTATTGCTGCATATTTCATAAGCCTGTCAATAGACTGTAAATCTATTGCTTGTCCCAAACGTATCAACCATTATGTTTACAACTGTTGTAACTGACAACACTTATTTTACTTAATGCAAATTCGCACAAAATAATGTAAATAGTTACAATCTTACTCATTTATATGAATTTGTAAGTTGCCACTGGTAAGGGTACTTAAAATTGTCTTTTTGTATATTGTATCCACCAAATGCACTAACTGTGAAAACGTGTTTGTATTTCAGCTGGCCAGTGAACATTTTTCATCCGCTCTTTGAATATCAAATTTTATTTAATTAACCTAGCCATATTTCGATTACAAGAACCATATTTACAAGCTTACACAAATTCTGGTACCATTAACGCCTTAAGATATAAACGTTTTGGATGTGCCATTATTTTGTAGTTTTACGTATAAACGGTAGGCCTGCATTGCTATATGCGTTAAAATATTTCATGATATTTTTATCTGTTTGTCTTACGACGTACATAAATCAACCTGACAAATGTTTTGTAGTGTTTGTACTAGGATAAAAAGAACCATTTTATTGCAACATCACATCACTACCAAACATTTACTGGTGTGTGTACGTACATACGTATGTATGTATGAATGTATGTATGTACATATGTATACGTATGTATGTATGTATGTATGTGTGTATTTATGTATGTATGTGTATATGTACGTATGCATGCATGTATATATGTATACGTATGCATATATGTACGCATGTATGTATGTATGTGTGTATATATATACTTTTTTTTAAGATTTGATGTTACTTGTTGACATCCGTATCTATCGTACAAATGGCAGAGGGGCATGCGTGACGTAATTGAATCATAACAGAATCGAAAAAATAACTATCGATAAATATAAACATACATACGGTATTAATAACTGTCATAGGGACATTTGGTGGATTATCTGCCGCAATTTTCCTTACAATATATTTACTGCATATCTCATTATACTTTCTCGTGCTTTAAACTTAGTTTATTGTAACAGAATTCTACATACTTAACGTATCCCCCCCCCTATTTCCTAAACAGGGGTCAACCCACAAAACATCACTTTTACAGGGAAGTAAGATTACTCCGTTTTACATGTTACAGATGCTATGGGAATTAGGATATCCTCACTTATCTTGGTTATCATTAAATATGTCGTTGTTACATTTACCTAACATAAAGGAACGTTAGTGGAATGATTTGCTACACGTAACTCAAATTAGTAAGAAGTGGAAGTTAGTTCCTTTTTGCAAAACACAGACGCTATCGGAATGATGTCATATAAGGTTTATAAAATATGGAATCATTGCCATCAAAACACAGACATGAATTTCTTTTTGACGCATTTACAGAGTAACCTCTCAATTAGCAGATAATTCAGTAACCGTGTCGTCCTTAGCAGAACATCTCTTTTCATAATGAACAGCGCAGATGTTAAGGAGATTTGTAACGTTAAGCTAAAATAAATCTCAAAGGTAAAGTCATGTGAAATAATTGAAGCGTGGAAGATGAAGGGAAGCTCATAGTTGTATTTTCTCTGGGTATGGTTTCATCCCTAGGGGCGTTTATCATGAACATGAAACAACATTTAATCAGCTGTGTTTCACAAAGGGCAAAATGGTCAGAACTCTCGCCTGTGCATTAATAATAGCAACGAGAAACTTCACTTTTGTAGAGAAACGCTTTGAAGCAGAAGCTTGGAACCGAGTGAGCTTGTTATTACCTCAAATGTTAAGTTGTACCGCTGGAGAGGAACAGCCATCCTTCCAGGTTGTGATTTAACCGCTGGATAAGCCAGTCATGTTACACTTCAACTAACATGTAAGCATGTCAAGGGGATGAAAGAAATGATGGAGGACTCTTAACATGAAACATGAGCTTTGGCGTAATAACTTTGAAATTAATCTCTTCTGAAGCAAGTGACAAGAAAGAATAGAACCTCTGCCTTGCTCCCTTTAGACTCACTTCTGACATGAACATCCGTTTGAACGTTTTATTCTAACAACAAGAAACTTTACCACATTTGTGTCTGTGGTCTTTGTTACACAGTGGATAATCCAGATCAGTCATATTGTTAGCCGGCTTAGATTTCAGAGTGTTTTTGATGGGGCGTGTGACAGTTGGTACCTTCACATTCTGCGACAATAGCCCCCTCTTTAATCTTAGTAATTAACCAACTTAATGCACAAAATCTTGTTTTATAATAGGTTTATTATAAAACAAGATTTTGTGCATTAAGTTGATTAATTACTAAGCTTATACTGAGATGCACGGTCAGCAAAACATCAAAAGCCCCCTCTTTGCAAACACAGGCATAGGTAAAGGTAAATTTGACCCTATAACAGGCCACAAAGGTCCAGAGGGGTAGTAGAGGTATAGCTCTACCCTTTCTTTAACCTCGGCGCTAGGTAGGGGTGGGTGGTCAACGCCACGCCTGGGCCGCTTTACCCTCAGGAATGACCCGGTGCCCATTGTATAGGAGTCTGTGTGGGCCCGAGGGCCGGTCTGGACGGGCACGGAAAATATCGCCTCCACCGGGATTCGATAACCGGACCGTCCAGGCCATAGCGAGTCGCTATACCGACTGAGCTACACAAGCATACATTATATATATGTTTTTCTTCTCTTTATTTTTCTTCACCTTTTCTCGGTATAAGCACTCTTGTCTGTCATGAATCGGAAAGGACTCCGGAACTATGGGCCTAAGCTATCTCATAGAAATTCTTTGAGAAGGTATAGAAATTTCGCAGGACCTCTGCCCACAAGGGACAACGAACGCAGGAAAATAAACCTTGTCTTCATTATTCGAGAAGCGCCAGACTTTCAGCTCCTTCAAGTGAGCTCGGCAAGAGCTTATTTCGATTATGAAATCCTTTATTTTATAAGAACAGTCACGCATATCACCTATGGTGCAACAGAAGCACAGGAATCACGAACCAGAACTCTGCACTTATTTCCTTTAGTGCCATGAGTGTATGAATTCGACTCATTGTGTTCATATAACACTGTAGCATTTATGGAGGAATATCGTTATTATTATTATTATTATTATTATCATCATCATCTTCTTCTTCTTCTTTATGCAGTGTATTTATATATTTATTCCTGAGACAAACTATGTCCTTAGGGAATAGTGTTGCAGCTATTCTGTTGTTACTATTCATGGTGCTTATATCGTTAGTGTCAGTGTTGAATCTATTGTACTTTTACATTAGTACTTTCCGAAGTATGTGTGCAGTGCCCGATATGGCTGTTTTCTGTAGTTCCTTGATTTCATGTTTTCCTGGCACGTTGCTGTTTTATTTTCTGAATGACTTCGAAATAGTCCCAATCGCCCCTATTATTACTGGTATCACCTTTGTTTTTACATTCCACATGCGCTGTATTTCTATTGTAAGGTTTTTATATTTTAGAATCTTCTAAGCTTCCTTTTTAATCATATTTCTGTCTCCTGAGATTGCAACGTCTATTAAAGTACATGTTCCATTTTCATTATCACGGTTTATAATGTCTGGTTTGTTGTTGGGGAGAGTTCTGTCAGTTTGTACTTGTTGATTCCACAATACGGTTACCTTGCCTCCTTGACTTGTTTCTACCGATTTTGGCACATGTTCATACCACTGTTTTTTGTCCAGTTGTACCTCTGTTTCCTTGCATATGTTGAAGTGTAGTTGTGCACACACTCTATCATGTCTTTTTATGTACTGTTCTTTTGCCAGTATTGGGCATGCTGATGTTATTATTATTATTATTATTAGCTACATACAAAATATTATACAACATTATTCTCTCAAGGTCAAGTGATTATGCAGCCGGAATTACTAGAGTGCTTCAATGTGGATTTTAACATAACGGATCAACTAATGATTCTGCATTCGTCAGATACTGGAGATAATGTGGGACTGCAATGTGACAGTGCAGATTCGAGAAACTCTATGATGCAGTTAGTATGAAGGCACTCTGCAGTGTTATCGTTGAGACTGGTACATCTGTCTGACTATTGAAGTCCGTAAAACAAAAATGCACTCTATAGGAATTTCTGTACATGTGTTCATTTTTTCTGTTGCATTTTATGTTCGGAAGGATCTTATACTAAGATATGTTTTATAATAATCATTGCTTTTGAACTTTTCATTAGGTTATGCCACTGAGAAGGTCTGAACCTAGAGGGCATGAAACTAAACGGGAAAAATTGGCTTCTTTCTACGCTAATGGTTTTACTATATGAAGCGAAAATATGAATACCGTTAAAATAACGGCAAAAGATGTATTTTACGGTAGTAAGACGATTGGTCTGAAAGTCAGCTTAGAGAAAATTAAGTAGACAAAGTGTTCACTTCCGTAATCGGAACGCAGTTTAGAATTCCATCAGTAAAGGTAGATAATAAATCGTTTGAAAATTTGGTAAAGTTTAGGTAATTGGGAATGACAGTAATAAATCAAAACTTACAAGAAGAAAGTAAAGCATGATGGGGAGCCTCAACTGCTTAGTTTTCAGGTTATATTAATAGGGCTGTCATAAGGACGAAGAGCAGATGGTGTTAAAAAAGGATAGTGCCTCTTCTGTTATTATGTTTTCTGACGTCCCTATCATCTCCTATCCTTTCGTCCGTTTCTAGACCGTTTTCGCGATTCAGTGTTCAGATATTAGGGTGAAGAGAGAGAAACAAACAAGATGCAACTAATCCGATGTTTATTATCAAACTTCTATCACAACATGTTTCGGGCATAATGATGCCCGAAACATGTTGTGATAGAAATTTGATTATAAACATCGGATTAGTTGCATCTTGTTGGTTTATCTCTCTTCACCCTACGTTCATGATGCACGGTCACAAGAACATAAAATCTGTTTAGATATTCTTTCGGTGTGGTCTATACATTTCAGTTAATTCTTCTTTTTTAATTGTAATCATATATCTGTTATTCCAAAGGTAATTTTGTCAGATAAAATTACCAGAATTAAGAGACGTGATAGCTTTCCAGAGGAGTTAAAACAATTTGTTGGCCCTTTGAAGAGATATAATGTATAAA